>ERZ808240.2474-NODE-2474-length-20069-cov-6.269561_pt1 | contig 20069 bp, 12 predicted proteins | sample MGYA00521084_ERZ808240 | MGnify/ENA primary metagenome ERZ808240 (study PRJEB31516, sample SAMN03275571) | gut metagenome | biome: mammalia-associated habitat; material: feces | host: Papio cynocephalus | place: Kenya | collected 2012-08-06 ...
GGCACTATAATTCTTTTCTGTTGTTCGTTTAATTCTATTATTTCTTGTACCACCATTAACTTTAGCCATGTTCTATTTGTTTTCTGTTGTCAATAACTTGTTTATCAAGCAAATCTTGTAAAGTAGGAATGGTTTTGCCCATGTCCCATTGTTCTTTGAATAAAGCTACGTTTTTTGCCATCCGCTGAATAGACAATAAAAATGGAAAACACAGTTATGGCTTATGATGAACGGCAGATTAATTGCACTTCTTAGATTTTCAAACGCTCAAGAATCGAAAAAAATCAACCACTTACTCTGCTGGTTCATTTTATGCGATTTTTGAGAGTTTTACGTATTAGCTTGATAATCAGCATATTACGTAACTATCAACAAAAAAATTCATTACATTTCAGTATAAGGATACGTATCCTTATACCCTAAGGATACGTGTTCTTATGCCCTAAGGATACGCATTCTTATGCCCTAAGGATACGTATCCTTACACCTTAAGCATACGTATCCACTCTCACCATGTATCCTATTTAGATACAAAATGCACATTTTTTTTGTTAAATTCATTAACATTTCGTTCCTATTTCAGACATTCTAAATGTCAAAAATAGTTCACAAAACAATGTTATAAAAGCCCACATAGGCTCTATTGACAATAGCATAATTCTACCCTACTGTTTATTGCACAAAATAACATATTTAGTGCATGGCTATTCAATAAGATTTCACTAAATTTGGCATTGCACATTCCTTTCACTATCTTTGCATAAGATAGGCTGCGGCTCAGCATAACTAAAGCAAGCTTTGTTCTGCATTCGCCTTGCACTATCTTTATAAGCACCAAATAACTATATAATTATAACATGACACCATTATTTATAGCTGGTCCTTGCGTTATTGAGTCGGAAGAAATACTTGACGAAGTGGCCGCTAAAATTGTTGATATACAAAACAAGTTGGGCGTAAAATGCTATTTCAAAGCTTCGTTCGACAAGGCTAATCGCACCTCTATACACTCCTACCGCGGTCCGGGACTTGAAAAAGGACTACAGATGCTATCCGACATAAAGAGCAAATACCATTTGCCACTGCTTACCGACATCCACGAAAGCTACCAAGCTGAAGCAGCGGGACAAGTTGTAGATGTGTTGCAAATACCAGCCTTTCTTTGCCGACAAACAGACTTGCTTGTAGCTGCGGCACGTACGGGATGTATTGTTAATATCAAAAAGGCTCAGTTCCTCTCGGGCGACGACATGCAATACCCCGTAGAAAAGAGTAGAGAAGCTGGTGCTAACGAGGTTTGGCTCACCGAACGTGGCAATATGTTTGGATACAACAACCTAATTGTAGACTTTAGGAACATCCCCATCATGAAGCAGTATGCCGACCGAGTAATTATGGACTGCACGCACTCTGTACAACGCCCCGGCGGAGCTAATGGCAAAACTGGAGGCGACCGCCAGTTCGTTCCACAAATGGCTATGGCTGCTAAAGCTTTTGGGGCAGAGGGCTACTTTTTTGAAACTCACCCCGACCCCGAAAAGGCTCTTAGCGACGGCCCCAACATGCTCTATCTCAAAGACCTTGAGGGCGTTGTTGCAGAACTAATTAAGTAAGAACTGCCATATACTTACAAAGTTATTTTTACAGAAAACACATATCGTAAAGACTTCTTGAGAGCGCACAAAATGTATCTCAAGCTTTAAAAAACATACATCCATCATGAGTAAATGGACTGAAACTGCTATTAAATGCATTGAAGACGAATCTAAAGCTCTATTAGAACTTATCCCTCTTATTGACGACGATTTTGATAAGACTATTGAAATTATACTGAACTGCAAAGGCAAACTAATTGTTACGGGTGTAGGCAAGAGTGGACACATAGGTGCTAAAATTGCTGCCACACTATCGTCTACGGGCACACCAAGTTTTTTTATCAATCCACTTGACGTTTTTCATGGCGACTTAGGAGTGATACAAAAGAACGATGTGGTGTTGGCTATATCAAACTCAGGGCAGACCGATGAACTGCTACGCTTTTTGCCCTACTTACTCGAAAACAACATACCCATCATCGGTATGAGCGGCAACCCCAAATCGTTGCTTGCACAGTATGCCACCGCTCACCTCAATGCCTCTGTCAGTCACGAGGCTTGTCCACTCGGACTTGCCCCCACCTCGTCTACCACTGCTACACTTGCTTTGGGTGATGCGCTAGCTTGTGCCTTGATGGAAGCACGCCACTTTAAGGCTTCAGACTTTGCACAATATCATCCAGGCGGAACGCTTGGCAAGCGCTTGCTCACCAAGGCTCACGACGTGATGCGCACCGAGGACTTGCCCATCATCCCCCCAACAATGAAACTAGGCGAGGCAGTTATACACATGAGCAACGGCCGTTTGGGACTTTGCGTGGCCACCGAAAACGACAAAGTTGTAGGCATCATCACCGATGGCGACATACGCAGAGCTATGGAGAACTCACAGGACAGTTTCTTCTCGCTAACCGTGTCTGACATCATGACCAAAACGCCAAAAGAGGTTGCTCCCGACACCAAAATTACCGAGATAGAAAAGATTTTGCATACACACAAAATACACTCTGTGCTTGTGGTTGATAAAGACAAACACCTCTTAGGAGTTGTTGATTCGTTTAGTACAATGATTTAAGACAAAAAAGCATTCAAATTGGATTACACACTTTATAAGCATGCCAATAGCTTGCGTTTTGCAGTGTCGCCCCATATAGTTGTTTTCTTCATAGTCTTAGTAACAAACTTATTCATGTATCTTCCTGCTTTTGCCCAACGCTGCCACCCCACCAAGCCAAGCGAACTTGACATAGTAACCTACTTACAACAAGAGTTTGGCGTTAAATTCACAACAAACAACCGCGTGGTTGTGTTTAAAACCGGCAAGGAGAAGTTTGCTGACCTTCTCCCCGCAGTTCGTGCAGCAAAGCATAGCATACATCTTGAATACTTCAACTTCAGAAACGACTCTATATCAAAAGAACTCTTTGCCTTGCTTGTGCAGAAAGCCACTGAGGGCGTAAAAGTACGTGCTCTTTTCGATGGATTTGGCAATAGTTCGAACAACCGACCACTACGCGCACAACACCTTGACAGTTTAAGAGCACGTGGCGTAGAGATCTATGAGTTCGATCCCATGCGTTTTCCATGGATAAACCATGCTCTTCATCGCGACCACCGCAAAATTGTGGTGATAGACGGCGAGGTGGCATACACTGGCGGTATGAATGTGGCCGACTACTACATCATAGGCAAACCAGAGTTTGGCGAGTGGCGCGACATACACACACGCGTTGAGGGCGATGCCGTAGGATACCTTCAAAAGGTGTTTCTTGACTTTTGGAACAAGGTGACACACCAAAACATCAGCGGTGCCGAATACTATCCTGGCGAACGCGATGCCCGCAAGGACTTTGCAATGCTAAAGCCCGATACTACCGAAACTGCAGGCCACAAATGTGTGGGAGTAGTTAATCGTGACCCTACTGATAGCCCACGCATCATCCACGACACCTTTGTGCATGCCATCACACATGCACAAAAGCAAATTCTTATTATCAGCCCCTATTTTACCCTTTGCCGACACATCAAACGTGCACTCAAAAAGGCTGCCAAACGAGGAGTAGACGTGCAAATAATGGTATCTGAAAAGAGCGACATTCCTATTACACCACGCATTGTAGAGTACAACGTGCACCGACTGATGAAATATGGCATAAAGCCCTACTTCTTTACAGGAGGCTTTCATCATAGCAAAATCATGATGGTAGATAGCCTATACTCCTTTGTAGGATCGGCCAATCTCAATAGCCGCAGTCTTTCGTTTGACTACGAGTGTAATTTGCTCATAGCCGACACTTGCACCACACACCAACTGCAACAGATTTTCTATACCGATCGCGACACAAGGTGCTTCTTGCTCACTCCCGAACGATGGAAAAAATGGAGTAAATGGAAAAAGGCCAAAGGCTGGTTGTTCCACTTTTTAATGCCATTCGTTAATTGCGACAAAAAAGAGGGTGATAACAGCGACTTTGGCGACTATGTGCTGAAAGTATAAATTAATATCAGAAGCAAGCATCATTACAATTTATGCAACCAGATACAGATAATATAGTTGGTACAGAAGGGATAAATTCTGCCCCTACAAACAATAACACACAAAGCGAACAGCCATTAGCAAGCAACACGACTAAGGCCGAGAAGAAATCTACACTCTTCACCATTGTTAAAGCTATTGCCATTATTTGCGTGGTGCTTTCGCATGCGGGCATACGAGGTTGGATATACAACTTTGTATTCATCTTTCATGTGCCCATATTCTTTTTGTGTGCAGGCTACTTTTTTCACACTAAATATCTTAACGACGAACGTACGTTTATAGCACACCGCATCAAAGGGCTCTATTTACCATTTTGGCGATGGAGTGTATTCTTTCTAATCATACACAATGTACTCTTTAGCACAGGCATCCTCAATGAACAATACGGCAATGCTATCAATGGCGTTATGCACCCCTACAACTGGCATCAGTTTGGGCAACACCTATGGAGCATCACCGTGAATATGTCGGGCTATAACGACTTTTTGTGTGGTACATTTTGGTTTTTTAGGGCACTACTCCTCGCAAGCATAGGTTTTTTGATACTATTTAAGGTGTTCAGAAAAAGCGAGTATTTTAAAGACAATATCTCCGTAGGTTGGGGCATTCTCATTGCAACATTGATACTCACCTACTGGAAGATTGCCGACGGACTAAGCCTTACGGGGGTGGCGCAAGGCGGTTATCGCGAGCTAATGGGCATAGTGTTTATGGCAGCTGGTTTCTTGCTCAGACAATATAACATTGTTGAACGACTCACATGGAAAATAGCAACACCATGTTTAGCACTGCTTGTACTTGCTTCAATATTCTTCCCCTCAAGCATGGCGTGGAACCCCAGTATGTCTGACTTTTTATCCCTTCCCCTACCCGCCATTGCCGCATTTGTAGCTCTCATCTATGGGTGTACATTTATCGACAAGAGGGAGAACTTTGTTAAACGTTCGCTCTTGTATGTAGGCAACAACACGCTTTATATATTTGCCTTTCATTTGGTAGCATTCAAACTTGTAAGCGCACTTAAGTTGGCCTACTACGACCTTCCTTGGCAAGCTATAGGGAGCCATCCCACCATATTCAACCCTTCAAGCAATGTGTTCTGGATACTTCTTTACACCATAGTTGGTATTGCACTTCCACTCTTGTGGATGATGGGATATAAGCACGTTTCGGGTCTGGTTAATATCACAGAAAAAAAAGCTATAAACATGCTTATCATAGCTAGCAAACGCTCGGTGAAAATAAGTGCCAACATAGGTAAAGCCATAGGCATCATCTTTATGAGTGCTTGTCGCAGCATTTGGCAAGGCATAAAAGACATCATTGCAGCATCAAGTACAAAAGAAGAATAAAGGAGTTGCTTGCTGCTCCGCTTTGTACAATATTCAAACTCTTCTGCTCTCAACTTAAACACTTTTGTAAATAAAAGGTTAGGCTGAAAGCAGAAGAGTTTTTTATCAATAAGTAGGCACATTTCAAATATAAGGATAATTATAAATACCTACTTAACCAACGCTATCGGGAAATACTCCATCTACATAATTTTATACACCGAAGAGTCAAAAAATGAAGTTTTATATACTGACTTTAAAAATAATCATTAACTTTGCACTTGAAATGTAGGATATGAAGCATATCTCCCCACAGCGAGTGGATTGTTTGTTTCAACCTTTGGTAAGAATTATTTACTATCACCTTTGTTTTTTGAATTATTCTACCAGTTTTTCCAACAATTATAATCTTTCAACAAAATCCCTTTTAGTTTATTAGCTTAAAAGTGTTTACATAGCATGGCGCTTAGCAAATATGTATGTACACACATGCAAACAAGCAGGTAGCTAATATGTGAAACACGTTTTGGTGTAAACACATGCATTATGGGATGCCCTAATGTGGTATCTTCATCTGCAAGGAATTACAAGAACTAACGCAAATCTTTAACTATAATGGCAAATCTAACAAAAGAGCAACTCTTAAACATGACAGACGAAGAGTTGAAGGCTATTGCAGAACAGATAAATATAGAATATAAAGATGAACAAGATCGTAATGATGTAATATATAAAATACTTGATACACAAGCTGAAAATACAGCTAAAGAAAGTAGCAGTGCTTCTACTGCCAAACGACGCACACGCATTGTGAAGCGTAACGAGGCAGACCATGTGTTCACTACAGACCTATCATCCGTACAAAAAGCTGATAAGCAATCTGCAGATGCTACTACACAAGACAGCAAGAGCACAGAAATTAAGGATGCTACCAACGCCACTGCAGACAACATTGTTGTGGTGTTGCCCAAACGCAAGCGCGGGCGCCCATCTAAAGCTGACATTGCTGCACGCGAAGCGGCTGTTAAAGCAGCAGAGTTAGCAGCACAAATGCAAAAGGAACAGGCTGAAGCTAAAGCTGCACAAGACGAAGCTGATGCCAAAGAAAACGATGCTGCAACAACAATAGTGCAGACACATGCCGACGACATCCCAGACTTTATAACAGAACAAATTCAATCAAATAAGCAACATGCACCTATAGCACAAAGTCCAGATGTGCTCGACATGGAAGAGGTAAAACGCACCTTAGGAAGCAAAATGCCTCTGTTTAATACTTCAGCTCCTACCCCACCCACAACTGAGGAAATTAAAAATCCTAATAACGAAGAAGGGTTTATTATTACAAAAGATATCCCCGTTGTGTATGAAGGAACTGAATTGAATATTACCAATACACAAGATAGATACAACCGCCAATATGCGTCAGACAACGATATAAACGGACGTACAAAATTTCATCGTTTTAAGGAAGACCCTCTCATCCAATCACAAAGCGAAAGGGAGGCTAAAGACTTCTCTTACGAAAGACGAAACAACAACGACACTAAGCAACTAACCACCCCAGACCATCTATTGGACGGACGTGGTGTGTTAGAAATTGTACCAGAAGGCTTTGGCTTCTTGCGTTCGTCTGACTACAACTACTTGGCATCGCCAGACGATATTTACGTTTCGCCTGCACAAATCAGACAATTCGGTCTGAAGCCAGGTGACGTAGTAGAGGGAAAGGTAAAAGTGCCACGCGAAGGCGAAAAGTTTTTTGCTCTCATTGATATAGCCAAAATCAATAGCCTTACTCCCGACGAAGTACGCGACCGCATCTCGTTTGAGCACCTCATCCCTTTATTCCCCGAAGAGAAATTCAACCTTTGCTCAGGCAATGGCAATGATAGCACATCATGTCGCATTGTAGACTTGTTTACACCCATTGGCAAGGGCCAACGCGCCTTGATTGTGGCACAACCCAAAACGGGTAAGACCATGCTCATGAAGGATATTGCCAATGCTATTGCACGCAATCACCCAGACACTTACTTAATGATGTTGCTTATTGATGAGCGCCCAGAAGAGGTAACAGACATGATGCGAACTGTTAAGGCAGAAGTCATTGCATCAACCTTTGACGAACCCGCAGCACGCCATGTAAAGATTGCAGGAATTGTACTTGACAAAGCTAAACGCATGGTTGAATGTGGACACGATGTTGTTATCTTCCTCGACTCTATCACACGTCTTGCACGTGCATACAACACAGTGGCACCTACATCGGGCAAAATACTATCGGGTGGTGTTGATGCCAATGCATTGCAAAAGCCCAAACGCTTTTTCGGTGCAGCACGTAACATCGAAGGTGGTGGTTCGCTAACCATTATTGCCACAGCTCTTATCGACACAGGCTCTAAGATGGACGAAGTTATCTTTGAAGAGTTTAAGGGCACTGGTAATATGGAATTGCAGCTCGACCGTTCACTTGCAAACAAACGCATATTCCCTGCCGTAAATATCGTAGCCTCATCTACACGCCGCGATGATTTGCTGCAAGACGAACTTACACGCAAGCGTATGTGGATTTTGCGCAACTATATTGCCGATATGAACCCACTTGAAGCTATGAACGATGTTAAGAAACGCATTGAAGGTACACGCAACAACCAAGAGTTTATTGCATCAATGAATGGATAAAACATTAACGTTTCCCGAAACGAAAAAACATGAGGTGAAGTTACTAATAATAGTAAACTTCACCTCATGTTTTTTATGTTTTATAAATTCTATCGCAAATAATAATTTAAACGTTTTTCCTCTGCTATTGTTGTAAAATCGCCATGTCCAGGTAGAACCTTTACATCCTCTGGCAGCGTAAGTATACGAGTTTTCAATGCATGTATGAGAGCATCTTCGTTACCCCCAGGCAAGTCGCAACGGCCTATTTCATGTTTAAACAAACTATCGCCACTAAACAATACATGCTCTTGCTCACAATAAAAGCATACGCCACCAGGTGTATGTCCTGGAGTTTCAATTACTTTAAGTGTAATACCTCCTACATGTAGCTCATCGCCATCCTTAAAATAATGGCCTACCTTAGGAAGCACTATGGGATAATCAAGATGCAGAAACTTGTTCATCTGCTCACTTGCTTGTTCGTAAGTAGCTTGTTCATCTTGACATATCTCAATGTTCACCCCATAAGTATCGGCAATATACATAGCCCCAAACACATGGTCGAAATGTCCGTGTGTATTAAACAAATGAGTGAGATGAAGGTTATGTTGCTTGATGAAATTGCTAATAGCCTTTTTCTCTTCAAGATGAAATGCACCGCAATCAATCAATGCTGCTTCGTTATTATTTTCGTCCCACAACAGATAGCAATTCTCTTCTATCATGTTCACTATAAAACGAGTTATTTGCATACTTTTACTCTCCTCTATTTTATGGGTGATTCTATAAATAATATTTTTAATACCTACTTATAATTGAATGTAAGTAACCATCTTTGTTTCAAAGAACTCGTCGCTAAAATACTGACTTAAGTTCCACACTTCAGAACAATGAGCAAAAGGTTTCAATTCATTCTCAACGTCTCCACCCTTTAAACAAATAAGTCCATTAGGCAGAGCGTTATGCTGCTCGTGGCTTATATTTTTTCTTACCAACTTTACTAAATCTTGAGCATTCATTACAGCTCTGCTCACAACAAAGTCATACTTTCCCTTCTCTTCCATCACATTGCGATGCTCTGCCACAACGTTGGTTAAGCCTATTGCTTGTGCAACAGCTGATGCCACCTTTATTTTTTTACCAATGCTATCAACCAATTTAAAGTTGCAGTTAGGATATAATATCGCCAATGGTATGCCAGGAAAACCACCGCCTGTTCCTATATCCATAATTTTGCTACCATCTCTAAAGTTTACCACCTTGGCAATACCCAAAGAGTGCAATACATGATGAGGGTACAAGTTGTCTATATCCTTGCGAGATATTACATTAATTTTAGCATTCCAATCATGATACAAATCATCTAACATCGCAAATTGTTCACGCTGTTTATCAGTTAGATTAGGGAAATATTGAAAGATTATATCTGCATTCATATTTTCTTCTATTTGATGCAAAGGTAGTAGATTTTTCACTAACTTTGCACAGTGAAACATAAAAAAGGCTTTCAAGCCTTCACTATTCGTAAATAAGAACACATCTACGAACATTATAAAACATATAATAAAGTGTCAGAGACTAAGTACATTTTCGTTACAGGAGGCGTAGCTTCCTCATTGGGCAAAGGCATTATAGCAGCTTCAATTGGTAAACTGCTGCAAGCCCGTGGGTTCAACATCACAATTCAAAAGTTTGACCCATACATTAACATCGACCCAGGTACGCTCAACCCCTACGAACATGGCGAGTGCTATGTTACAGACGATGGTCAAGAAACCGACTTAGACCTCGGACACTATGAGCGTTTTACAGGTATTAAAACTACACGCTACAACAATTTTACTACAGGCAGAATTTATCAAAGCGTTATTGATAAAGAACGCCGTGGCGACTATTTGGGCAAGACTATACAGGTTATTCCACACATCACCGACGAGATTAAGCGCGACATGCTTTACCTTGGCAAAACCAAGAAGTACGACTTTGTAATCACAGAGATTGGCGGTACAGTTGGTGATATAGAAGGCCAACCTTTCCTTGAAGCTATCCGACAATTGAAATGGGACCTCGGTAAGAACGCTGTTTGCGTACACCTCACTTACGTACCCTACTTGGCTGCTGCAGGCGAGCTTAAAACAAAGCCTACTCAGCACTCTGTAAAGGAATTGCAAAGTTTGGGCATCCAGCCCGACATTCTTGTGCTACGTGCAGAGCATGAATTGGGTGTAGGACTCCGACGCAAAATTGCAGCATTCTGTAACGTTTCGCCCGAAGCCGTAGTGCAAAGCCTTGACCAACCTACTATTTACGAAGTGCCCCTACGCATGCAAGAGCAAGACCTTGATGCTACCATCCTGCGCAAGCTTGATATGCCTGTAGGCGATACTCCAGGCTTAGGTCCTTGGCGCTCGTTCCTTGATCGTCGTCATAAAGCCACTGAAATTATCAACATCGGCCTTGTAGGTAAATATGACCTTCAAGACGCATACAAGAGTATTCTTGAAGCACTTTCGCAAGCTGGTACATACAACGATCGCAAGGTGAAATGTCATTTTATCAATAGCGAAAAGATTAACAAGGACAACGTAGCCGAAATGCTTGCGGGTATGGATGGCTATGTGATTTGTCCAGGCTTTGGACAACGTGGCATTGAAGGCAAAATCATTGCAGCACAATATTGCCGCGAACACGATGTGCCTACATTCGGCATCTGCTTAGGTATGCAAATGATGGTTATTGAATACGGACGCAACGTATTGGGCTATGAGGATGCAAACTCTGTAGAGATGGATCCTAAAACAGCGCACAATGTTATTGACCTCATGGAAGACCAGAAGAACATTACCAACATGGGCGGTACAATGCGTTTAGGTGGTTACGAATGCTCACTACGCAATGGTAGCCGCGTACGCGAAATTTATGGCAAAGAGGTTATACGCGAACGCCATCGTCATCGTTATGAATTTAACAATGACTACCGCAATGAGTATGAACAAGCAGGTATGGAGTGCGTAGGTACGAACCCTGACACTGACTTGGTTGAAATTGTAGAAGTTCCAACTCTCAAATGGTACGTTGGCACCCAGTTCCACCCCGAATACTCAAGCACAGTGCTTAAACCACACCCATTGTTCTTGAATTTTGTAAAAGCAGCTATTGAAAACAAAAAGTAATAAACTTGGCTCTTTTAAAGAGGCATTACAAAAGTAACTTATACATAACAATAGATAACAAATTATCACGCACACCTTTCTTTCTATCATTGCAAGGAAAGGTGTTGTGTGTATTTAAAACCACATCATGGATAAAAACACGATTATCGGTTTAGTACTCATTGCTGCCGTACTTATTGGCTTTAGTTGGTATAACACCAACCAAGAACGCAACTTACAGCAAGTTCAAACCGAGCAAACTGCTTCAGTTCCATCAAGCGGCAACAAACAAACAGCCCAACAAGCTATTGCCAACACTGCAACCGACACCACCGACATCTTTTACAATGCACAAAAAGGACAAAATACCGAAGTAGCGTTGCAAAACAATAAGGTTAAAATTGCAATTGCTACTAAAGGTGGCGCCATCAGTAAGGTTCTGCTCAACGAGTTCAAAAGCTACAAAGACTTTGAAGCAAAGCGTAATGCACCTTTGTTGCTCTACACAGCCAAAGACGCTGGGCTTGACTTTATGCTCGACACCAAAGAGGGAACAATGGCTTTCTCAAACTATTATTTCACTCCTGTCAACCAAACTGATAGCACCGTGACCATGCAACTCTTGGCTAAAGATGGTGCAAGCATTGAGATTAACTACAAACTCCTTCCCGACAACTATCTTGTAAACATGTCGGTACGTGCCAAAGGCATGCAAAAGCACTTGCCCTCATCAACCAAGTCTATACAAATGGCTTGGCACGATAAAGTGGCACAACACGAAAAGGGGTTCTACTTTGAAAATATGTACTCAACGCTTACCTATAAGCGCCACGATGACGATACTCAAAAACTATCTGAGAACGAGACTAAAGAGGAAAGCGTTACTGCAGACGTAGATTGGATAGCCTTTAAGAACCAGTACTTTAGTTCGGTACTTATGGCTGCCAACCCAATGAAAAATGTTGATGTAAAGAGTGAACAACTCGATGAAAAATCGGGCTATCTCAAAAACTACTCTGCCAACATGACCAATGCATTCGATGCTACTGGCGCTAAAGCCACAGACTTCCAGTTCTACTTTGGCCCAAATAACTATCGTTTGCTCCAATCTATGGACAAGTACAAGATATCTACATTCGACAACGACCTTCAAGGACTTGTATACTTAGGTTGGCCTATCGTGAAGTGGATTAATCGTTTCTTCACACTCTATGTGTTCGACTTCCTTACTCGCCTTGGTTTGCCTATGGGCATTGTATTGTTGCTCATCACCCTTTTGCTACGTGTTATTGTGTATGTACCTACACGTAAGAGTTTTTTGAGCAGTGCAAAGATGCGCGTTCTCAAGCCAAAGGTTGATGAAATCAACGCTAAATATCCCAAGCAAGAGGACGCCATGAAGCGCCAGCAAGAAATGATGTCGCTCTACTCTCAATATGGTGTTAGCCCTATGGGTGGATGTTTGCCTATGCTTATCCAAATGCCTATTTGGGTGGCTATGTTCAACTTTGTTCCAAATGCCATTGAACTTCGCCAACAGAGTTTCTTGTGGGCAGACGACCTCTCTACATACGATAGTTTGATTTCGTGGAACTACGACATTTGGGGACTTGGCAACCACCTAAGCCTCTTCTGCCTATTGTTCTGTGCCACCAACTTACTCTATAGTTTCATGATGATGCGCCAGCAGCGCGACACCATGTCGGGCGAACAAGCACAACAAATGAAGATGATGCAATGGATGATGATGCTCATGCCTTTGTTCTTCTTCTTCATGTTCAACAAGTATTCAGCAGGTCTTAACTACTACTACTTCATTTCGTTGCTATTTAGTGCTCTTACTATGTGGTATCTGCGCAAGACTACTGATGACAAGAAGCTACTTGCTAAGCTTGAAGCTAACTACCAAGCCAACAAAAACAATCCTAACAAAAAACCAAGTGGATTGGCCGCACGACTTGAAGCGCTACAAAAACAGCAAGAGGAAATAATGAAACGTCAGCAACAAATGGGAAAGCGTCAATAACACATTTCCATTAAAACGCCGAACTTAATAAACATAAAGCCTCACCCTCTCGCTTCTTTCTCTTTGATGAGGGAAGCGGTGAGAGGTGAGGTTTTTTATAAGTGGATAGGGCCAACTATTCTATTTAGAATTGCTATCTCTATAAACAATAATATAAATATCATTCATGGGTATCAAAACAATGCTAACAGCATCAGCCATGCTTCTGGCCACAACAGCCACACCTATGCATGCACTCTCAAATGCCGATGATAGCTTTATCGGAAAACAACAGCCCACTATAACCAACCACCTTATGACCCCCGAAGTGTTGTGGGCTATGGGACGCGTCGGTGGTTTTCAGCTTTCGCCCGATGGCCGACAAGCCGTATATGGCGTAACATATTATAGCGTTAAACAAAACAAGAGCCACACCGTGCTCTACACACTCGACCTTGCAACAAAAAAGGCGCATCAGCTCACCACAAGTGTTAAGAGCGAGGCAGGTGGCACGTTTATTAATGGTGGCAAACAAATTGCTTACTTATCTTCTGAAAGCGGTTCAAACCAACTTTGGGTGATGAATACTGATGGCACCAATCGCCATCAAGTGAGCCATACTCAAAGCGATGTAGCCGATTTTCTATTCTCTCCCGACGAGAAGAAAGTTGTGCTCATCATGGAGGTGGACCAAAACCATAGCATACAAAAAAACGATGCCGACCTACCCAAAGCTTCGGGCATGGTTATCAACGACCTTATGTACAAACATTGGGATACTTACGTAACCTCTGCACCCCACCCTTTTATTGCAGACTTTGATGGCAATGAGGTTACAAACGCTAAAGACGTACTTGAAGGCGAACCATACGAATGTCCAATGATGCCTTTTGGCGGTATTGAGCAATTGGCTTGGAGCCCCAACTCTAAGCAGTTGGCTTATACATGTCGTAAAAAGGTAGGAAAAGCCTATGCCATCAGCACCGATAGCGATATATTCCTATTCGACCTTGCATCTGGCAAAACCACCAACCTATGCAAGCCCGCTAACTATCAAGCACCCGATGTACAAGCCGACCGTTCGCTAAAAGACCAAGCAGTTAATCACCCCCAACAAGACTGCAATATGGGGTACGACCAAAATCCTCAGTTCTCGCCCAACGGCCAATACATTGCCTGGAGCAGCATGGAGCGCGATGGTTACGAAAGCGATCGTTCGCGTTTGTGTGTACTCAACCTCAAAACAGGTAAAAAGACATATGTTACAGAACATTTTGAAAGCGGTATAAACGAATTTTGCTGGGGACACGACAACAACACGCTCTACTTCACTGGCGTATGGCACGGCAAGACACAAGTATATAGCACCAATCTAAAAGGCCAACACAAGGCTCTTACCGACGACGTGGCCGACTATAGCCTGCTCTGCCTTTCGCCCGATGCCAAAACACTCTACTGCAAGCGCCAAAGCATGAGTGCTGCCGACGAAGTGTTTGCAATCAATCTTGGCAAACACACTGCTGTAAGCCAAATAACCAACGAAAACCAATACTTCTACGACAACCTATCGATGGGAAAGGTTGAAGAACGTTGGGTAAAAACCGTAGACAACAAGCAAGAACTCTGCTGGGTAATTTACCCTCCTAAGTTCGACGCCAACAAAAAATATCCTGTACTTCTCTTCTGCGAAGGCGGTCCACAATCGCCCGTCAGCCAATTTTGGAGTTTCAGATGGAATATGCAAATTATGGCAGCCAATGGCTATATCGTCATTGCTCCCAACCGCCGCGGACTTCCAGGTTTTGGCATGGAATGGCTTGAAGAGATTTCGGGCGACTATTCGGGTCTCTGCATGCAAGACTATCTGAGTGCCATCGACGATATTTGTCGTGAGCCATACGTTGATAGCAACCGTCTTGGCGCAGTAGGTGCAAGTTTTGGCGGTTATAGCATCTATTGGTTAGCAGGCAACCACAACAAACGCTTCAAAGCCTTCATTGCCCACGATGGCATTTTCAACACACAACAACAATACGTTGAAACCGAAGAAATGTGGTTCCCCAATTGGGATATGGGTTCGGCTCCTTGGCAAAAAGCAAGCAACGGAGAGATGCAAAAAGTATTTACCACGTCGCCCCACCTCTACGTTGATAAATGGGACACCCCCATCCTTTGCATCCATGGCCAGCGCGACTTCCGCATTGAATATACACAAGCAGAGTCTGCATTCAGTGCAGCACGTATGCGCGGCATTGATGCCCAATTATTGCTTTTCCCCGACGAGAACCACTGGGTACTGAAGCCACAAAACGGCATATTATGGCAACGCACCTTCTTCCGTTGGTTAGACAAGTATTTGAAGAAGTAAACAACATAATAAGTAGGTATTCAAAATTAATTTATATAATTATGCCTTGCATTAATTGATTATGAATTTTGAACACCTACTTACCACAAATCAGCTAATAATTAACAATACAAATAATATATGGTAGAACAAATTCAACAAAAGCTCAGCGACTCGCGTGCAGCTCGCTGGACAGCCTTGGTCATTGTTAGTGTAACAATGATGTTTGGCTATTTCTTTACAGACGTTATGTCGCCCCTTGAGCCACTGCTTACAGCAGCTAAGGGGGCAGAAGGAGGTCTCGGACTTGGTTGGACGTCAGACGAATATGGTTTCTTTTCAGGAGCCTATGGCTACTTCAATGTATTCTTACTCCTCTTGTTCTTTGGTGGTATCATCCTCGATAAGTTTGGCATCCGCTTCACTGGCGTAATGTCAACAGTGCTTATGTTTGGTGGTGCAGTAATCAAATGGTGGGCTGTAGGCCACGACTTTGCAGGCACTATTACCCTCCCCTTTGGTCTTGGCACATATCAAGAACAGGTTATCTTGGCAGCTCTTGGCTTCGCTATCTATGGTGTAGGTTGCGAGATTGCTGGTATCACTGTGAGCAAGGTCATCGTTAAGTGGTTTACAGGCCATGAATTGGCATTAGCCATGGGCTTACAAGTAGCATTGGCACGTATCGGCACAGCAGGCGCGTTAGCACTATCGTTGCCTTTTGCCCGCATGTATGGTGGTGTTCACGCATCAGTAGGCTTGGGTGCAGCACTTCTCTGCGCAGGTATGATAGCATTCATCGTATATTGCGCTATGGATAAAAAAGAAGATGCCTCAGCAGCCTCAGTTGCTTCAGAACCCGAAGAAGGCTTTAAGTTTTCAGACCTTGGCACACTCTTCTGCAACCTTGGTTTCTGGTATGTAGCAGTGCTTTGCCTTATGTTCTATGCAGGTGTATTTCCCTTCTTAAAGTTTGCCACCAAACTTATGGTTATGAAATATGGCGTCGATGCCAACGTAGCTGGCCTTATTCCTGCCATGCTACCTTTCGGCACTATATTCCTCACCCCACTCTTTGGTAATATCTACGACAAGTATGGTAAGGGTGCCACCCTCATGCTTATTGGTAGTGCATTGCTCACCTTTGTACATGTAATATTTGCCCTTCCTTTCAATTCATGGATTTTAGCCATTGCCATTATGATTGTACTGGGTATTGCCTTTGGTCTTGTGCCTTCAGCCATGTGGCCATCCGTTCCTAAAATCATCCCAATGAAGTTGCTTGGCACAGCTTATGCCCTCATCTTCTACATTCAAAACATTGGTCTTGCCCTTGTACCCGTATGGATTGGCAAGGTAAACCAGGCCAACACTGGCGCCGATGGCACCATTGATTACACCGAAACCATGACCATCTTTGCATGTTTCGGCATTGTAGCCATCCTCATCTCATTGTTGCTTATGATTGAGGACAAACGCAAGGGATATGGTTTGCAAAAGCCTAATATCAAAAAATAAAAACAGAGCAAAACAATAACAACTTAATAAACACACAAGAGGCACATGCCCATATTTCATGGCATGTGCCTCTTGTGTGTTTATTTTTAGTTTCATCTCAATACGGAAATAACAATGGCAGCACAAAGGTCATAACGATGCCAATGATGATTTGCAAGGGAAGACCCACTTTTACGTAGTCCATAAAAGTGTAACCTCCCGTTTTCATTACTAATGCATTGGGGGGAGTTGAAAATGGTGAGGCAAAACACATACTTGCACCTAAGGTTACGGCAAACAGAAATGCATAAGGACTTACATCCACTTGTTGGGCTGCAACCAAGGCTATGGGCGACATGAGTACCGCTGTGGCTGTGTTGCTGATAAACATGGTTAGCAACGATGTAGTAAAGTATATGCCTGCTAAGAGTGCCGTGGGGCCTACCGAGCCTAAACTGCTCACTAAGGCTTGCGATACAAGCGCGGATGCACCCGTCTTCTCAAGGGCTGTAGACATGGGCAACATGGCTGCTATTAGCACTATACTCTCCCAATTGATGGTTTTATATGCTGCCTCAACATTGCGAAAACATCCGCAAAACACGGTGAGCAAGCCCGCTACAATGACAGCCGTAACAGGAGCTACAGGGATAAAATCGAACACCATCATACCCACCATCAACAGCATGATAAGGGCGGCAACTGGTGCTTTATAGTCAAGCAGTACCTTGTCGGCAGCCTTGTCGGGATGGCCTAATACCACCCAATTCTCCGTATCGTCTGACAAGTGCGAAAGGTTTGTCCACTCACCTTGAACCAATAATACGTCGCCCACATGCAGTTTGGCATTCACAATATTTTCAGTGAGATATTTGCTTGTCGTGGCATTCTCTTCTATGGGCAAAATTGAAGGATGATTGTTTGGTTTGTCGTGTTCGCGCCCCCGCTTAATGCCCAACACGTTAATGCCCAAGCGCTTTCGCAGATTGGCTTGTCCAATGCGTAAGCCCACAAAACTTGAGGTGGGCATTACAACAATTTCAGTGAGTCCAAGGTCGTAAAAGTCGATTTTTACATCCTGCATTTTTTGCAATCTGTAGTCATGAGCAAAGCGTTCTATCTTTGCCTCATCGCCCATTAGGTAAAGGGTGTCGCCCTCGCACACTACGCTATTGCTTATAGCCATTGTTTGGTTCACATCCTTTACTATGCCTAATGGCGATTTTCTTTCATTGCGTATTTCAAGGATGCTCACACCATAACGCTTTTGAATATCAAGGTCCTTAAGTGTTGTTCCTACAATGGTCTGCTGCTCGCCTTTTTGGTTTGAAATAGGTATTTGCGCCTTGGAAGGGACGATGTATCGATGCAGATTGTCCAGAAGATTGTATTCAGAAACAAGGTCGTCGAGCGACTTTTTCTTACTTCTTTTTTTATTGCTTGATGCCTTCGTCAAGAATAAGCGGCTCAAAGGCATGAGCACTATAATGCCAATTGCTATAACAATGAGTCCCACCGGAAAGAAAGTAAAAAAACTTAAAGGTTGGTAGCCAGCCTCCGTCAGAGCCTCGTCTATCACTAAGTTGGGCGGTGTGCCGATAAGTGTGAGCATGCCCCCCAAACTGCCTGCAAATGCCAACGGCATGAGCAACCTACTTGATTGTATGCCCGAGGCCGAAGCCATGCTCATAATGATGGGCATCATCAGTGCCACCGTGCCCGTGTTGCTAACAAAAGCGCCGATAAACGAGGTTACAAGCATCACAAGCACAAAGGCGAGGGTTTCGTTGCCACGCGACAGCGCCATGAGTTTGTTGCCTGTAAGTTTGGCAAGCCCCGTTTGCATAATGGCTCCACCCACCACAAACAAGCCTATCATCATCACAACAATGGGCGACGAAAAGCCTGCCAGAGCCTCAGATGGAGTGAGAATACCACATAGTAGCAAAGAGGCCAATGCAGCCAATGCCACAATGTCGGCACGTATGCGCCCCCATATAAATAGGGCTACTGTAACAAACAGAATTATTAAAGTAGTTGTCATATAAAAAGGCGTTTAAAGAAGTTGCTAAGCGCGTAGGGGCAGATGCATAAACGCCCCCTCCAGATTATTCATATCCCGCATTTTGTACCAAATTCTTATTCAAATCCAAGCATCTCTGCGGAATAGGAAATACCGTAGTAAAGCCCGTTTCTTCGTTTGCGGTAGGGGTGCGTTGGTCGTACGCCTTGGTGTACTTGCCAAAGCGTATGAGGTCTTGTCTTCTCCAGCCTTCCCACACCAATTCCAGCAGGCGCTCCCTAAGGATATTGTCTAAATTAGCTTCGACTACGGGCATTCCTACCCTCTTCCTTATAGCATTCAGCTCCGCCGAACCATCGGCACCATTGCGCACTTTAGCCTCGGCCTCCATCAGCAATGCATCGGCATATCTAAAGAGCACAATGTCGTTGTCTACCTGTTTGCCGTCGGCATAAGCGGTTCTATCCACCTCATATTTGCCCACACGAGCACCAGCCGTTTGCTTATACTTACTGTTGCTAAGATTAAGTTTAACCTCTAACGGCATATATACCAATGGTTCTCCATTGTCCAACATTATCTTATGGCCATCAACAATTACTGTGTCGGCATAAAAGTTTATTTTAAATCTGTTGTCCACATGGTCTGTGCCATATCCATACGCCTTTACGGTAGATATGGTGGCACACGTGCCATTCTCAGAAGAACCACCGTAGGCACCACCATGTTTGTAGTGACGCGAACGGAATAGGTAATGATATTCAGCAAGATACAAACTTTTATCTAAAGGTATAGTAAAGATGTTCTCCTTTGAAGTTTCGTTGTGTACGGCAAAGTTTGATGCATAGTTGCTTTCCAACTCATAGCCCTCTTGCGTCAATTGGTTGCAATACCAAATGCAAGTTTCCCACGC
>ERZ808240.2475-NODE-2475-length-20069-cov-3.863446_pt1 | contig 20069 bp, 20 predicted proteins | sample MGYA00521084_ERZ808240 | MGnify/ENA primary metagenome ERZ808240 (study PRJEB31516, sample SAMN03275571) | gut metagenome | biome: mammalia-associated habitat; material: feces | host: Papio cynocephalus | place: Kenya | collected 2012-08-06 ...
CTGCGTAGCAGCAGGGGTGCTGAAACTACCAGCACCTCCTGCTGACGCGCTCAAAACCCACGAGTCACAAAGTTTTTCTACGAAATTACTGGAATCCAAAGGAACCGGCAGCGAACATTTGTCACAGTCCATCCATCCGCCCCCGCAATTAGTCTATAACAAAAGTTTTCCTACATTATTTCTAAAGGGCGAGCCTTTTTCAGTATACTGGCAATTTACCAAGAAAAGATTTGGGGTGAGTGGGTACAAAGGTAAGGGGATTGGACATGAATAAATATTATGCATGTCCAATCCCCTTACCTTTGTCTAGCGAATGCGCCCACGAAACACAAACTTTTGTTAGTAAATTCCCTGCATTATCTAAAAGGAGGAGTTTTTTTCAGCACAACACAATCGGCAGGGAAAAGTTTTGAGTGGAGTGCGTTATATGTGCGTGGGTATCTGATATGCGTACTGTGCATATCGATACCCCTACGCACATATCAGCGGGAGCGGCGCATGACACTCAAACTTTTCCCTGCCGACTGTGAAGTCCTGAAATAATATCTCCCCCTAGATAATGTAGGAAAACGTCTCTCTCTCATGATACTGCCGCACCAATTCAGCGAGCGTTACGCTCTCGAGCACATCATCTACAGCTTTATCCACTTCCTGCCCCAAATCACGGACCAGTGCATTCATCGTGCGGTTGTTTTCACTCTCTCTGTAACCATCCAAATCCACGGCATTTCGCTGACCTTCAATAGCGCCGACCACATCTTTTGCGGTACATCGTCTGGTTTCTTCCGGAAGATAGTAGCCGCCCTTGCTGCCGCGAATCACACGTACAATCCCGGCGTGACGCAGTTTAGAAGCTACCTGTTCCATATATTTCTCCGACAAATCATATTCCTTAGCCACCTGTTTGACCGTCACCGTACTGCCATCATGCAGTGCAAGGTCAATCAGAAAAAATAATGCATACTGGCCCTTTCTCGTAATATACATAACAACCCCTCTTTCCTAATTTCTATCCTGCTCCAAAGAAGCAATTGCCACGGCACCATCTGAAACCGCTGTAATGACCTGACGAAGCGGTTTCGTTCTCACATCACCTGCCACATAAATGCCCGGCACATTCGTCCGGCAGTCCTCCCCGGCACAGATATAACCGGCCTCATTTCTCTCGACAACATCCTTCACAAATGCCGTCTGCGGCTCCATGCCAACAGCAATAAAAATACCGGATAGCTCAATTTCTTTTTCCTCCCCGGTCTGGTTCTGTGTAAGAATCACTTTCTGTACCATACCGTCTCCGGCAATTTCTTTCACCTCATAATAAGGAAGAAATTCGATGTTTTCTGTCGCCATCACCTTTTCAGCAAGTTCCTTTGCGGCGCGAAGGCCTTCCCTGCGGTGAATCAAATACACTTTTTCACACAGATTTGCCAAATACAGCGCATCCTCTAACGCCACATCACCGCCGCCGACAACCGCCGTCGTTTTATTCTTAAAAAATGCACCATCGCAGGTCGCACAGTACGAAACGCCTGCACCGGTCAATTCTTCTTCCCCTTTTACGGAAAGTTTTTTATGCCCTGCACCGGTTGCCACTAACACATTTTTCGTGCAGATGGTTTCACCGTCTTCTAAATGCACTTTTTTATATTCGGATTCATTTTCCACGGAACTCACTTCTGCGTCTATAAACGGAACAGAAAGTGCATCCGCATGTTCTCTGAATTTCATTGCCAGCGAATATCCGGATTCTCCGTAAAGTCCCAGATAATTGTCCACGCGTTCCGTCGTCACAATCTGTCCTCCGCTAAATCCTGCCTTCTCAATGACAACAACATCTAACATCGCACGCTTTGCATAAACGGCCGCCGACAATCCCGCCGGTCCGCTTCCTATGATTACCAAATCTTTTACCTGTTCTGCCATCGTATCCCTCCTAATCTACTTCTGATTGGCAAACTTTCTAATCTGCTCACATGTCTTTTCAATATCCTTATCCGTATGTGCCGCCGACACAAACATAGCCTCAAACTGGGACGGTGCCAAATAAATACCCTCTTTCAGCATCGCCTTAAAATAAGCTGAATAGCGATTCGTATCCGAGGTCTGCACCGTATCATAATCAACCACTTTTTCACCGGTAAAAAATAAACTCATAAGAGAACCAACCTGATTTACACAGACCGTTTCTCCAAATGTTTCACGCATCACTGCTGCCAGTTTTTCTGCCTTTTTCTCAATGGTTTCATAAATCGTATCCGAATCACGCAGAATTTTCAGTGTCTCAATTCCTGCGGTCATCGCAATCGGATTTCCCGAAAGCGTTCCTGCCTGATACACTTCACCAAGCGGTGCAACGCACGACATAATTTCTTTTCTGCCACCATATGCACCTACCGGCATACCGCCGCCAATGATTTTTCCAAGTGTCGTCAAATCCGGTGTCACGCCGTAATACTCCTGTGCACCGCCTTTTGCAAGACGAAATCCTGTAATGACCTCATCAAAAATCAAAAGGGATTGATACTGTTTTGTAATCTCCCGTAAAAAAGGTAAGAAACCTTCTTCCGGACAAACCACACCCATATTGGCTGCCACCGGCTCCACAATGACCGCCGCAATGTTATCACCATATTTTTCAAACAATGCTTTTACCGATTCCGGTTTATTATACTCAGCAATCAATGTTGTCTCCGTATATCCCTTTGGCACACCCGCACTGTCCGGCACAGCCTGTAAAAGCGCCGCAGAACCAGCCTTTACCAAAAGTCCGTCTGAGTGTCCATGATAACAGCCCTTAAATTTTACAATGTAATCTTTGCCAGTATATCCTCTCGCTACACGGATAGCACTCATCACCGCCTCCGTTCCGGAATTTACCATACGCATCATTTCCATTGATGGCATCATGTCATGAATTAACGACGCAATTTCATATTCTTTTTTCGTCGGTGCTCCAAAGGTAAGTCCCTGTTCACATGCCTGTTTCACCACTTCAATCACAGCCGGATACGCATGTCCCAAAATTCCCGGACCATACGAACAAACATAATCAATATAATCATTCCCATCCTCATCCAAAATATGAGAACCTTTTCCGCTTTTTACAAATACCGGCGTCCCGCCCACATTGCGGAATGCACGCACCGGCGAATTTACACCACCGGGCAGAAAGTGTTCGGATTTTTCAAATAACTGTTCCGACTGTGTCATAGCCTTACTTCCTTTCTCTATTGATAAAACTGCTCAAGTGCCTTGCCTAAATGTTCTAAATCACATTGCTTTGGAACTACATCCACATCAATTCCATACGCCTGCAGTCTTTTTTTCGTCACTTCACCAATTGCCGCAACCGCAACATGCTCTTTTTTGCGGTCACGCTCCCATTCTCCTATCTTTTCCCTGCCTATCCGGGAAACAAACGCCTCGACGCCGGATGCACTAAAAAATGCAGCCACGTCCATATTCTTCCACATGGACAAATCCCCCGAAAAAGTCCCTTCAACATCATAAAAAGAGATTTCCGTAATCGTAACAGACTTCTTTTGCAGTTCTAAAACAAGTTCTTCACTTGCCTGCAAAGCCCTCGGAAGAAGCAGATGTTCTCCCGGTTTCACAACATCTGTAAGCCCTTTGGCAAGTGCCTCTGTCGTAAACTGTTTTGGCATATAATCCGCATAAAATCCATATGTTTCCAGTGCCTTTTTCGTTCCGCTGCCAACGACCGCAAAACGAACCTTTGCAAAATCCCGTCTGTCAATTTGTTTCTTATCTGCCTCAGCAAAAAATAAATGAACTGCATTCTGGCTTGTAAAAACAATCCAGTCATATTTTTTTATCTGAGATAATTCATCCAAAAGTTTTTCTGCGCCATCCGACCGGACAACCTTCATTTCACAAAGAGGAAAAACAAAAGCCCCTTTATCTTCCATCATCTCACGCAGTTTATTATGCAGTTTCTGCGTTGCTGTCGTACCGATTTTTTTCCCGGCAAGCACACCAAAATCCTCACTGACAAAATGATATTTTGCCGTCTGTCCCACAACAAAAACCGCCGGTGAGGTAATTTCATTTTCGATTACTTTATCCGCAATATCGGAAAGTGTTCCATAGACATGTTTCTCATCCGGCATCGTTCCGTGGGAAATCACCGCAACGGGTGTAGATGCATCCTGTCCCTGTTCCATCAGCCGGTCTGCAATTGTGCGGATATTTGCGACGCTCATCAAAAATACACTCGTGCCATCCTGTTTCGTAATATGGGAAAAGGATTGCTCTGCCCCCTCTTTTGTATGGCCGGTAAATACATGAAAACTGCGGCTTTCCTTACGGTGAGTCAAAGGAATTCCGGCGAGCTCACTCACTGCCACCGCACTTGTTACCCCAGGCACCAAAGCAAACGGGATTTTCTCTTTCTGCAGTGCTAAAACTTCCTCACCGCCACGCCCAAAAACAAATGGGTCACCGCCTTTTAATCGGACAACATTTTTATATTGTTTTGCCGTCTGAATCAGGATCTCATTAATCTCTTCCTGCTTCTTTGCATGGCTCATCGGTTTCTTGCCCACATAAATTTTGTGGCAGTTTTCAGGAACCACCGAAAGCAGTTCCTCCGACAAAAGCCTGTCATATATGACCGCATCGCATTTCTGCAGCAGACGAAGCCCTTTTACCGTAATTAACTCCGGATTTCCGGGACCCGCTCCGATTAAATAAACCATACTATGATTTCCTCTCCTGACACAATTTTTCTACAAGATTTTGCCAATCTCCTCTGTCCCCCTGCACAGACCGCCGGATTACTTCTCCCTCTTTTTCTTCCATCAGAGAAAGATTCATCCTATGTCCATCGAGAGTACACAAAACACCAATTGGCTCATGGCATCCGGCATTCAATTTCATGAGGACCGCACGCTCTGTCCGCAGACACTCTGCCGTGTGAACATCCGAAATTTTTTCTGCAAGTTCATTAGCAAGCGTTCCCTTTTTTGTCTCCATCGCAATCACTGCCTGCCCCGCCGCCGGAAGCATCTCCTTTACAGAAAGATACTCGTAAACAAAATCCGAATCATTATCAATGCCCTGCCGTCTAATTCCGGCAGCCGCTAACACAATCGCATCGTACTCGCCTGCCCGCAGTTTATTAAGTCTCGTGCCGATATTTCCACGAAGACTTTTACAGACGGCATTCGGATACATCTTTTTAATCTGGCACTGTCTGCGCAGACTCCCTGTTCCAATGGTAAAAACAGAATCCTTTGTAAAAGAAGTTCCCTTTTTGTAAATAAGTACATCCTGCACACAGGCACGCTCCAAAACCCCGGCAACCGTAAGTCCGTCTTTACACGGGTTTGGCATATCTTTTGCACTGTGCACCGCCAAATCAATCGTATCGTCTAAAAGTGCCTGTTCAAATTCTTCGACAAACACGGCTTTTCCGCCAAACGAAGGAATCGGCGAATCCTTTTCCTTGTCGCCCTTGGTCGTCATATACACAATCTCATATTCGTACTCCGGAAATGTCTCCTGCAATTTTGAAAGAACCAGTCCGGTCTGAATTTTTGCCAGTTCACTTTTTCTTGTACCAATCCGAATGACTGATCTTTTCCACTCTTTTTTTACCATGTCCAACATAATCTCTTTCCGCTTTTCTTCCTCCGGTTCTGTTTTCAAAACCTCATTTCTTTTTTCAAGAAGCGTCTTTGCCATATCTCCGCAGTTATCCGGCAGATGGCTCTTAATACTCTTTTTTATCTGAGAGGCTAACGCCGGAGCACTGCCACCGGTCGAAACCGAAACCACGACATCATCCTGCTTTATTATTGCCGGAAAATAAAAACCGCAGTCTTTTTTGACATCCACCACATTGACAAGAATCCGTTTTTCCTTACAAATGGCTGCGATATGGGAATTGACTTCACTATCATCCGTCGCCATAATCACCACATCGGCTCCTTTAATATCATCATCCTCAAACGATCTTTGAACCAATAAAAGGGCATCTTGTTTCGATTCTATTTCCTGTAATTCATCACAGATTTTTGGTGCAATCACCGTAACACGTGCCCCAAACGACAACATCATAGAAGCTTTTCGGTATGTCACTTTGCCACCGCCGCCGATGACACATAATTTATCCTGCATCTGAATCATAAATGGGAAAAATGCCATTTCGACCTCCTCGATATAGAAGAAAGAAGGCAGACGCTACCTTCTTTCCTTTTTATTACGAAATTACTAATTCCTCTTTTGTCACCTGTTTTTCCTCATCGATACGGAACGCATTCAATACCGGATTGTCTGCCTCCATCAACGATAAAATCAGATAATTTGCCTTGGAATCATAGGCAAGCCGTTTGTCCTCCTCCGATGGTCTCGACGGAGACTCCGGATGGGAGTGGAAATTGCCAAGAGGCACATAGCCATTTTTACGCATATCTTTGACTGCCGCAAGCTGCTCTTTCGGATCCATGGAAAAATGCTCGTTGCTCTCATCAATGTTTGTCAGAAGATAAACCTTTTTCACATACTGTTTTTCCCCTTCCACAACACCGCCAATCAAACCGCAGGCTTCATTTGGAAGACCTTCTTTGCAGTGAGCTAACATTTTTTCATAATCACTTTTTGTCAAAAATAACATATCTTTTTCTTCCTTTCTGCCTACTTTCCGTCACACTCTACCTGCTCGTAATCAATCAACTCCGTAATTGTCGGATGATCACCGCAGACTGCGCAGGTACCATTTGCCTTTGGCAGTTTAATCGTGTGAAATTCCATCTTAAGGGCATCATAAGTCAAAAGTTTTCCGGTCAGCAAATCGCCAACACCAATCAGATACTTAATTGCTTCCATTGCCTGCAGACTTCCGATAACACCGCCCATAGCGCCGATAACACCAGCCTGTTTACAGGTAGGAACAGCATCCTTCGGAGGCGGATCCTTGAAGACACAGCGGTAGCATGGTCCTTCTCCCGGAACATAGGTCATAAGCTGGCCCTTAAAGCGGATGATTCCTGCATGGGAAAATGGTTTCTTTGCCATTACGCAGGCATCGTTAATCAAAAACTTCGCCGGGAAGTTATCTGTACCATCAATGATAAAATCATAATCCGCAATCAAATCCATAATATTTTCCGATGTCACAAACTCGCGGTATGTATTTACTACCACATCACTGTTCATCGCATTCATTGTCTCTTTTGCCGATTTTACTTTTGCTTTGCCGACATCTGCCGTGCCATGAATAATCTGACGCTGCAAGTTCGACAAGTCTACTTCATCCGCATCGACAATACCAATGGTTCCAACACCGGCTGCTGCCAGATACATTGCTGCCGGAGCACCAAGTCCGCCGGCTCCGATAATGAGGACTTTGCCGTTTAACAGCTTTTTCTGTCCTTTCACGCCTACTTCCTGCAAAATAATATGCCGGGAATAGCGCTCCATCTGCTCATTTGTAAACGCCATTAATTTGCGCCTCCTCCCATGAAATAAAGAAATTCTACGACATCATTTTCTTTGAGTGCCGTTGTAGCAAAATCTGTGCTTTCCACAAATTCATCGTTTACTGTTACGGTTACATAATCCGGATTTTCCACTTTCTCAACCTCAATGAGTTTTGCGATTGTCAAACCCTCATCGTATGTTTTCTTTTCTCCAGCTATGGTTACTACCATTTTCATATCCTCCTTTATAAAACTTCTTCTACAGCTTCTTCTAACTCTTTCCGCTTTACAAGACCGCGGATTCGGTTTACTTCTTTTCCCTCTTTGAAAAACAAAAGGGTTGGGGAAGCTGCTACTTCATATTTTTGTGCCAGTTCGGCATCAAAATTCACATTTACTTTGACGACAATAAGTTTATCCTCATAGTCATCTTCAATTCCGCCTAAAACCGGCGATAATTGTTTACATGGAATACAGCTATCCGAATAAAATTCAACGATAACCGGAAGAGACGCCTTAAGAACTTCGGCTTCAAACTCTTCTGCATTCACTCGCTTTGCCATGTCCTGCCTCCTATTCTTCTACCTTTTTAACAATCAAATCATAGGTGCCATTTTCGTTGTCAATCAATTTCAGAATCTGTTGTCCTTCTTCCTTAAAACTTCTTGGCACATTCTGAACCGGTTCTCCATCATTCATCGTAACCGCTAACACCTGTCCGATTTCCAACTCTTCCATTGCCACTTTTGCCTTTACAAATGTCATCGGGCAGACAACATCTGTAATATCTACTCTTTCATCTACTTCAAACTCAGCCATGATATGCCTCCTTCATCTTTTCTATAAATTTATCTTCGCCAACTCTCTCGATTGTGAATCGGAAACGTTCGCTTGGATTTGCGTTATCATCAAAAAACTGAATTGCTGCGTCTGTTACCCGGAACAAATCTTCCTCCGATTCAATCACCGGTAAAATTTCCTCACCTTTGTGAATCCGGTTGCCAAACAGTCCGCCAAATGATACCAGATAACCGCTTTTTGCATCCCATGCATCCGTCGGACATGCTTTCACGCAGCGTCCACAGTAATTACATTTACTCTCATCAACTTTAATTTTATTATCCTCAAGAGTAATCGCATCGGTACGACATGCCTTAACACAGACACCGCAGGAAATGCAGGCATCTTCTTTCCACTGCACTTTCGTTGCGCCCTTGATACCAACATCATTTTCCTCTGCTTTTAAGCAGTTGTTCTGGCATCCGGTCACACCGAATTTGAACTTATGTGGAAGCTCTCTGGCGAAATATCTCTCATCCAGTTTTTTTGCGATATCGTACGTATCAATGTTGCCGCTTGGACAAATCTGATTTCCCTGACAGGAAGTAATCGTACGAACACGTGGTCCGCACACACCCGGCTTACAGCCGCCCTTTGCCAAATCTTCTTTTACGGCATCAATATCATCTAATTTGATAAATGGAATTTCCACGCTCTGACGGGAAGTCAGGTGAACATGTCCATCTCCATATTTGTCTGCTACTTCCGCAATTGTTTTCAAATTCTCTGCGGTTAAGTTTCCTCCTACGACTGCCAATCGAAGAGAAAAACAATTTTTTTGTTTCTGGCGCATAAATCCGCCCTTTTTCAGTGTACTGTAGTCTACTGCCATTTTCTTATCCTCCTGCTCTTTCTACTTGAGTGCGTGCTTAAAATCTTCGATTAAGTCCTCCACATCTTCAATTCCGACACTAATGCGAATCAAATCATCAAAAACGCCCGCTTCTTCTTTTTCTTTTTGTGTACTGTGTGCATTCAGCGTCGATTCCGGATGAATGATTAAAGTTTTTGTATCGCCAATATTCGACACAATTTTCGGTATTGTCAATGTGTTAATCAAATCAAACGCACGCTCTTTGGAGCCAACTCGAATTGTAAGAATTGCTCCATATCCATTTTGCAGAACTTTCTCTGCCTGTGCATGCCATAAACTGTCACTAAGCCCCGGATAATTTACCGTTACATCCGGATACGTGTTTAAAAATTCAGCCAGTTTTTTCGCATTATCGCAGGCCCGCTCCATGCGCAGACCAAGAGTTTCCATACCTAAGAGATTATAAAACGCTGTCTGTGGAGACAAACAGGCTCCCGTATTACGGAACAGACCGTTTCGCAGTTTTGCCGTAAAAGCAAATTTGCCAAACTTCGCATACTCTGCCATGCCCGGATATTTCTCCTTGTCCCAGCGAAAAGCACCGCTGTCGGTAATCACACCACTGATGGCATCACTGTTGGCATTGATGTATTTTGAGGTCGAATTGACTACAATGTCCGCCCCTTTTTCAATCGGGCGTACCAGATATGCCGTTGCTACCGTGTTATCCATGACAAGTGGCAGATTATGTTTGTGTGCTGTCTCTGCCAGTTTCTCAATATCCACAACGTCAAGTTTTGGATTACCAATCGTCTCTGCGAAAATCACGCGGGTCTTCTCATTGATGGCAGCTTCCACTGCCTGCTCATCGTGAATATCCACAAATACTGTCTTAATGCCAAATGCCTCAAAATCATGAAACACATCAATGGAACCGCCGTACAAACTCGTACTCGCTAAAATTTCCTCGCCCGCACGGACAACATTTAACAGCGCACTCGTAATCGCTGCCATACCGGATGCACAGGCAACCGATGCAATTCCACCTTCCAATGCCGTCATTTCATTTTCAAAAGCCAAAATCGTCGGATTGTTGATTCTCGTATAAGAAAATCCGTTTGCTTTATTATGAAACAACTTTTCATGCTGTTCTGCCGAAGACTGGTAAAAAGCACTGGAATGATAAATCGGAGTCAGTGTAGCACCGGTCTCCTTATCCCCTTTTTCTACCTGATGCAGTAGTGCTGTATTAAATCTCATGGCGTCCTCCTCTAAATGTAATCACCGCGTTTTGCTTCATTACCCAAAAAGACGGACTGCTCACGGATATAATCCGCTGCAGACTTCGCATCTGCGTCTTCGTCAAGCCAATTACTCAGGTACGATTCACTCTTATTCTGAATGGTATCTGCCTGCTTTTTATCAACTAACAATAATACAACAATACCGGCACGATGTAAATGTTTAATCACACAGTCAATATCATCGGTTTTTCCAGGGGCATACAAATATGTATGTCTGCCATCCAGATTCAGAATTTTCTCAATATCTTCCACAAACGCACGGTTTATCTTCTTGTCATCTTTTACAAATTCAACTGTAATTGCTTTCTGTCCATTGGTTGCCGCACGAACAGCCCGGTCCACACGTCCTTCGTAGATACTGTGCTCTTTCTCATGCACTTCTTCAACGACACCGCAGGCAGAAGTCATATTCGTCACACGGTCAATCAAAATGAATTCACCCATCGTTTTATGATTCTTAAATTCATCAATTACGATGCGGTCTGCCAGTGAAATTTTGCAGCTTGCAATCTCATTTTTGGCAAGATTTTTTACATCCTTTTTCTCACCGGTATTAACATCTACCGCATAAGAAATTTTTGTCACGGAACATGGAATTGTTTTCGTCCCGAGTTTAAAGAAGAAGTTTTTGCCACGGAACAATTCGTCATCATCCATCCACAAAATCGTAGCAGTCAGAGTCGATGCCGTTTTCACACCGGAATCTACCGTAAGTACACAACCGCGGGAAACATCTACTTCCCTGTCTAACTGAATCGTAACCGGCTGACCTTTTTTCGCCTCTTTACTATCCTTATCACCAACATAAATACTTTTTACTTTTGCCTTTTCATTACTTGGCAGCGTTGTCAGCTCGTCTCCTACATGGATATTCCCATTTTCTACCTGTCCCTGGAAGCCACGGAAGGTATGGTCCGGACGGCACACGCGCTGTACCGGCATATAAAATCCTTTTTCATGAGAATCCTCTGCCACATCCACATCTTCCAGATAAGAAAGAAGAGTCGGTCCTTCATACCAGTCAATCGCATCGGATTTCTTTGTTACATTATCTCCTTCCGTTGCCGAAACCGGAATAATCTGAATTGTCTGAAGATTCAGTTCACTAGCAAGTTCTTGAATCTGTTTTTCAATTTCATCAAAACGCTCTTTACTATAATCAACCAAATCCATTTTATTGACAGCAAATACAAACGAGTTGATTCCCATCAGCGCACAGATTCTTGCATGACGTCTTGTCTGAATCAAAACGCCCTGTGTGGCATCAATCAAAATAACTGCCAAATCCGCAAAGGAAGCACCAACTGCCATGTTTCTTGTATACTCTTCATGACCCGGCGTATCTGCTACGATAAAACTTCTTTTATCTGTCGTAAAATAGCGGTATGCCACATCAATTGTAATTCCCTGCTCTCTCTCTGCCATCAATCCGTCAAGCAAAAGCGAATAATCAATCGCACCGCCGCGGCTTCCGACTTTACTGTCAAGTTCCAGCGCTTTTTCCTGATCGGCATAAAGAAGTTTTGAATCATACAGGATATGACCAATCAAGGTTGATTTTCCGTCGTCCACGCTTCCGCATGTAATAAATTTTAATAATCCACTCATCTTAGAAATACCCCTCTCTCTTTCTTCTTTCCATACTTCCTGCTGCCTCATTATCAATTACTCGTGTCGTTCTCTCTGACGATACGGCACTGAGTGTCTCATCAATAATTTCATCCAATGTAGTCGCCGTCGACTCACATCCTCCGGTCAGAGGATAGCATCCCAATGTACGGAATCGTACACTCTTATACTCAATTTTTTCACCCGGACGTAATTTCATGCGGTCATCATCTACCATAATAATGTTTCCATCGCGGTAAACAACCGGGCGGACTTTTGCAAAATACAAAGAAGGAATCTCAATTTTTTCCCGTCTTATGTACTGCCAGATATCCGTCTCTGTCCAGTTGGAAAGTGGGAACACTCTTACTTCCTGATGCTTCTGAATCTGGGAATTATATAATTTCCACATCTCCGGACGCTGGTTTTTCGGGTCCCATGCATGGTGTTCATTTCTAAAAGAAAAGATTCTCTCTTTTGCACGGGACTTTTCTTCATCTCTTCGTCCACCGCCAAACGCTGCGGTAAAACCATATTTATCAAGTGCCTGTTTCAATGCCTGTGTCTTCATGATATCGGTGTAAGCAGAACCATGGTCAAATGGATTAATGCCCTGCTTTACTCCTTCTTCATTGATATATTCAAGCATTTCAATGCCAAGTTCTTTCGCTCTTCTGTCACGGAACTCAATCATTTCTTTAAATTTCCATGTCGTGTTTACGTGCAAAAACGGAAATGGAGGTTTCTCCGGATAAAAAGCTTTCATTGCCAGATGTAACATAACCGAACTGTCTTTTCCAATCGAATACAGCATAACCGGTTTTTCACATTCCGCCGCAACTTCGCGAATGATATAAATTGCCTCTGCCTCCAGTTCATCCAGATGTGATAATTCACTCATATCGTTTTCCTTCCTTTCTTTTCTCCTCGTTAATATTTGTTGGATTCTTTCGTATTTAGAACAATCTGCTCGGTTTCGCCATCCTGCCTGTGTATCTGCCAGTACAGCTTGTCGCCTTTTTTGTCGACTGTCATTTTGCTTCCCATACCGCCGATATCGGCTCCTAAGTAGAGGGAAATCGCACCGAAGTGACATTCTTTCACACAAGAGGAACATCCCCAGCAGTCCTTCGGGTACTTGATATAGGCTTTCCCTGCCTCATTCATTTTGATAAGGCTTCCCGGACATACCTGCTCGCAGGCTTTACAGCCTTTGCAGAGCGCCTGATTCATCGTGATGCTCATAATGCTCCTCCCTTCCAACTAATTTACGGGTAAATACGGTGATTTTGCCATCTTCCATTTTGGAATTAACATACTTTAACCAGTCACCGCTCTTTTTAGGATAATCTAAATTTTCATCAAAACTGTGCCATCTTGTCTCTTTTCTTGCAAAAAGATGAGCAATTACCGATTTGCAAACGGTAAGACGTTCTTTCAATTCATACACAAACATCAACTCATGCATATCACCGGCGTTTACATTTTCAGCAAGTTTTTCTATCTTTTCAATCTTTTCTTTCGCAAGCGCAAGCTGTTTTTCATTGAATTGATAATGAGTGGAAATACCTCCGGCATACTCATCCATTACCTTCTGCATTGCCTCTTCCAGTGCTTCCGTCTCATACATACCACCTTCATTTGATAAGTAGCGGTTGTACTCCGTAATCTTTGTATCGAGAGCTTTTTTCTCTGCACTCTCATCAGCTGTTTCTTTATCTCTTTCCTCATTCAATTGAGAAACTATTTTCTTAGCTGCGATTTCACCTTCAACCATTGCACCGGTCACATATTTCTGCGGACATCCGCCTGCCACATCTCCTGCCGCAAACAAACCGTGAATCGTAGTCTCTCTGTCGGTATCAACCCAGTAGCCGCTCGCTGTATGGCCACCAACGATATAAGGCTCGGTTCCCTCGATTTCGACATTCTGCCCACTCGGATTTTTGCCCGATTCAAGCCATTTGAGTGTCTGGCTCGGTGCCATGTTTAAGTACGCTTTTTTCAGCGACTCATCCTGCTCTGCGGTAATGCCCTCCGTTCTCAGATAACACGGTCCGCGTCCCTCTAAATTTTCCATCACCGTACCGTAGACACGTTCCGATGTAGTCAGCCCGTATTTATCTTCGTATACTTCTCCTTTGGCATTCACCTGCTTCGCACCAACGCCCTGAGCAATTGTTCCAGTCGGTGCAATCGTATCTTTGCAGCGAAGTGCAATAAAACGCATTTCAAATGTTGTCATTTCCGCTCCGGCGCGAATTCCCATCGCATAACCGGCTCCGGTATTAAACGGTGGATACCACATTTTGTGACGGGAAAATCCCGGATTGTTCGGTCGGTACAAACCTGCCGCGCCGCCGGTCGCACAGAGCACTTTCTTTGCCCTTATCTCATAGGCGGTACCTTCTTCAATCGAAAAACCAAAAGCTCCTTTAATTTCATTCTCTTCCACAATATAATCGGTAATGTTAATCCGATTCAAAATTGTGACATCCTCTAACTTTTCTACCGCCTTTGCCAAAAGCGGCTTCATATTTTCTCCATTTATTTTTATGTTGCGGTTTCCTCTGGCAACATAGTTTCCATTTTCATCTTTTAAAATAACAAGTCCTAAGTTTTCCATTTTATGTGTCACACGGTTCAAGCCTTCAGACATCGTCATCAGCAAATCCTCTCTCACAATGCCGTCCGCATCCTTTTTTGCGTACTCCACATAATCCTCCGGCTTTCTTCCATCCACAATGTAGGCATTAATGGCATTAACACCGGCTGCTAAACAGCCGCTTCGTTTGATATTTGCTTTTTCCGCAATGACAATCGAATAATCGGACTGTTCACGAATCGTAAGTGCCGCATAGCATCCTGCCGTTCCGCCGCCAATAATAAGAATGTCCGTATGCAATATCTTTTTGTTCTCAATCTGCATGGTGTATCCTCCCCGTTAAATGTAAAATACATCTTCTCTTTCCTGCATCTCTTTATTTTCCATCAAATAAGTCTGCTTCGAATCAAAGATATATAATCGGTAAATCAATACGTGAACCGTCTCGCCAACCGAAACAAAATCTTTTTCCAAAGAACGCTCTCCAACAACCAAAATACCATTGATATCCACTGTGACATCCATTCGGTTTCCCCGGAACACGACATCCGTTACCACGCCGGTTTCGGCGGCACTGATATATTGATCCAGTTTTCCACTCTTTGAGATTTTCACAAATTCCGGACGAATGACCGCCTGATTAGCATTTTCAATCCGCTCGAAACCTTTTAATTTATCGTAATCCTCAACAACCGAAGATCTGCCGATAAATCTTGCCACAAACGGTGTTGCCGGACTTTTATAAATTTCCACCGGCGTTCCCATCTGCTCAATCGTTCCATGATTGGTAATAATGATTTCGTCTGCAACCTCGACCGCTTCCTCCTGGTCATGGGTGACAAAAATACTTGTAATACCAAGTTTTACAACCATCTCTTTCAACCACGAGCGAAGTTCGGTACGCACTTTCGCATCAATCGCAGCAAACGGCTCATCCAGCAAGAGAACTCTTGGATTTGGTGCTAACGCTCTGGCAAAAGCAACTCTTTGTCTCTGTCCGCCGGACAACTGATTCGGATACCGTTTTTCCATCCCTGACAAACCGGTCATTGCCAACAATTCCGTAACCCGTTCCTTAATCTGCTTTTTCGGCATCTTCTGAAGCACCAGTCCAAATGCCACATTATCGTATACTGTCATATAACGGAACAGCGCATAATTCTGAAAGACAAAACCAATCCCACGCTTGGCAGCCGGTACATCATTCACCCGCTTGCCATCAATGTAAATATCTCCTTCATTCGGATTCTCAAGTCCTGCAATCATCCGCAGCAAAGTTGTCTTTCCGCTTCCGGATGGTCCTAACAGGGCAACTAACTTTCCTTTTTCCACACCAAGACTTACATGGTCAGAAGCAAGAAAATCACCATATTTTTTTACAATGTTTTTCATTTCTACATACATACTTTTTTCTCCTTACCATCTCGGTGTTCTAATACATTTCTCACAAACAATATGACGATTGCGATAATCACTAACAGTGACGATACCGCAAACGACGCTGTCACGGATGTGTCGGTTCCCGACATATATAACGCGTCAATTTCAAGCGGAAGGGTAAAAGTTTCGCCCCTCGTTTTCGACAAAGCGTTTACCGCACCAAACTCACCTAGTGCTCTTGCCGCGCATAAAATAATACCATAAATCAGTCCCCATTTCATCTGTGGAAGTGTAATTTTACGAAAAATCGTAAAACCTTTGGCGCCCATCAGAGCCGCCGCTTCTTCCTCATCTTTGCCCTGTGCATTCAGCACCGGAAGAATCTCTCTCGATACAAACGGGAAGGTAACAAAAATCGTTGCGAGCACAACACCCGGTATTGCAAATGTAATTCGGATATTCGTACCAAAGAACTGGTTAAACGCCCGAATCGCCGGATAAAACCATCCAAGTCTTCCAAATGTCATCAAATAGGAAAGACCTACAATAACCGGAGAAATGGAAAATGGTATATCAATCAGCGTAGCTAAAATCTGTTTGCCCCGGAACGAAAACTTCGTTAAGAGCCATGCCGCGCAAATTCCAAAAAAGGTATTTACGACAACCGCAATCGCCGTCGCTAACAAAGTAACAAGCAAAGCACTTACCACATACGGTGATGAAATCGCCTGCACATAAAATCCGATTCCTTCTTTCAGCGAATTAACCAGAACCGAAAGAAGCGGTGCCGCAAGCATCAGCAGAAGAAATAAAAGGGTAATCGTGATTAAAATAATTTTTGTTATTTTCTTTCGTCGTTCCATCCTTTTTTCCTCCTATAACAGATTTGTTCTTGCCGCCTGCCGCGCCTGTACGATATTGACAAACAATAATAATACGAATGACAGCACTAACATCACAAGAGCAATCGCCGTCGCACTCTCATAATCAATGTAACTTAATTTCTGCATAATTACATAGGAAACAACCTGTGTCTTTTCTTTTGCACTGTTGCCCGATATGTAAATGACACTGCCGTATTCACCAATTCCTCTGGCAAGTGCCAGACCAAATCCGGTTAAAATCGCAGGTCTTAATTCCGGTAAAATCACACGTCTGAATGTTTTCGATGGACTTGCTCCTAACATATAGGCTGCTTCTTCATACTGTCCATCCAGTTTTTCAAGAACCGGCTGTACCGCCCGGATTACAAAAGGAAGTCCGACAAACACAAGTGCGATAACCAATCCGGTTTTCGTATAAGTCACCTTAATTCCAATACTGGCTAACATTTTTCCAAAAAATCCGGTTTCCGAATATAATTTGGAAAGTGTAATTCCGGCTACGGCTGTCGGCAGCGCAAAGGGAAGTTCAATCAGCCCGTCCACAATCCGCTTGCCCGGAAAATCATATTTTACTAAAGTCCATGCCACGATAACGCCAAATACCGTATTGATTCCTGCCGCCACAAGCGAGCAGCCAATACTTGTTAAAAAAGCATTTCTTACATTTGATTTCCAAAGAAGAGAGAAAAATTCTCCCGGTGAAATTTTCAAGGAATACACAAGCACTGAAGCCAGCGGAATCAGCACAATCAGGGAAAGCATTAACACAACAATTCCAAATGTGCAGCGAAATCCGGGAATCACCCTTGCTTTTTTCACTCTCTTTTGTCTGACCGTATTCCTCATCCGAAAAACTCCTCTTCTAATAGTTATAAATCTCATCAAACATGGCATCATCATCAAAATATTTCTGATATGCTTTCTCCCAGCCGCCAAAATCTTCAATCGTCCATAATTTTATAGACAAATCAAACTCATTTCCAAATTCCTGCAAAATTTCCTTGTCGGTTGGGCGGTATCCGCTTTTTCCAATCAATCGCTGTGCCTGTTTTGTATAAAGAAAATCCAAATACCGTTTGCTCACTTCTTCTGAGCCATTTGCTTTTGCATTATCATCCACAATTGCAACACTCGGCTGTGCCAGAATACTGACAGACGGATTTACAATTTCATACTTGCCGCCGTAGGATTTCATAGTTGCAATCGCTTCATTTTCCCATGCAATCAGCACATCGCCTTTACCATTTTCCACAAAGGTCGTTGTCGCACCCCTGGCACCGGAGTCCATAACCGATACATTGTGATACAACTGCCTCATAAATTCTTTCTGCTTGTTCTCATCGCTCCATTTGGTCTTTGCGTAACCAAGAGCTGCTAAGAAGTTCCAGCAGGCACCGCCGCTGCTTTTCGGGTCCGGCGTAATAACATCCACACCTTTTCGCGTTAAGTCATCCCAGTCATGAATCTGCTTTGGATTTCCTTTTCGCACTAACAGCACAATGGTCGATGTATAAGGGGCAGAGGATTTTGGAAATTCTTTAATCCATCCGGCATCAATCAGCCCCGTCTTCTCAATCAGAGAAATGTCATGCTCTAATGCGAGTGTAACGACATCCGCATTACACCCTTCCACAACAGACCTTGCCTGACTGCCGGAGCCGCCATGCGACTGTATCACCTGAACTTCCTTGTTATAAGTCTTCTTATAATATTCTTCAAACATCGTATTATAAGATTCATAAAATTCTCTTGTCGGGTCATACGAAACATTCGTTATCGTGATAACATCTGACTTCGTTCCACAGCCGCTTAGGATAAGAACAAGTACCAGAAAAAGAAGGACACTCTTCTTTCTTTTTCTCATCGCCTGCTCCTTTACTCTTCTACTACAAACAAAGAAGTGGACAAATATCTCTCACCGGTATCCGGCAGTAAAACAACAATATTTTTTCCTGCATTTTCTTTGCGTTTTGCTAGCTGTGTAGCTGCATAAAGTGCTGCGCCGGAAGAAATTCCAACTAACAATCCATCACTCTTTGCTACTTTTCTTGATGTTTCAAAAGCATCATCATTCTCAACCGGAATAATTTCATCCAAAATTTCTTTATCCAAAACATCCGGTACAAATCCAGCTCCAATTCCCTGAATTTTATGTGGTCCCGGCTTTCCTCCGGACAATACCGGCGAGCCGGCAGGCTCAACAGCCACAACCTTTACATCCGGATTTGCTTCTTTTAATCCCTGTCCGGTTCCGGTAACAGTTCCGCCGGTTCCAACTGCCGATACAAAAATATCAACTTTGCCATCGGTGTCTTTCAAAATTTCCTGTGCGGTTGTCTTTTTATGAATTGCCGGATTCGCTTCATTTTCAAACTGCTGTGGAATAAATGCATTTCCATATTCCTCTTTCAGCTCTTCCGCCTTTTTAATCGCACCTTTCATACCATCGCGTCCCGGTGTAAGAACAATTTCAGCACCTAACGCCGATACAATCTTGCGTCTCTCTACACTCATGGTATCCGGCATCGTAAGAATCAGGTGTAATCCCTTTGCCGCTGTCACAAACGCAAGTCCAATTCCTGTATTACCACTTGTTGGCTCGATAATCACGGTATCTGAATTAATTTTTCCATCCGCAATTCCCTGCTCAATCATCGCATAAGCCACACGGTCTTTTACACTTCCTAATGGGTTAAAATACTCCAATTTCACAATCAGATTTGCTTCTAACTCATTTTCCTTTTCATAATTTGTCAACTCCAGCAATGGAGTATTTCCGATTAATTCTGTCAACTGTTTTGCAATCTTAGCCATCGCTTTCACCATCCTTTTCCTACTATTCATGTAGGGTTTATATAATTTAACTGTGCCTATCATATCACCTATTCCCTACTAAGTCAATAGGATTTGTAAAGTTTTTTGAAAAAAGTTCAGCAATAAAAAGGAACCGGTCACGAATGTGTGCTCGCACACAATGCGCGGTTGGTTCCTTTTTATGGGCTGAGCGCCCGATTATGAGCAAAGTAGCTGCGCAGCAGCGATAAAGCACCGCAGGTGCCTTTGCGAATGGCGCGGGCTGAACTGTTACTATTTACTTATCTAACGATTTAGAAGGCAAAAAAGTTGCAGTTTTAGATTTTTTAGAATAAGTTTTCTCATCTTAATTGTAATCCTCCTTCGCAAAAATCCCGC
>ERZ808240.2477-NODE-2477-length-20042-cov-22.367489_pt1 | contig 20042 bp, 15 predicted proteins | sample MGYA00521084_ERZ808240 | MGnify/ENA primary metagenome ERZ808240 (study PRJEB31516, sample SAMN03275571) | gut metagenome | biome: mammalia-associated habitat; material: feces | host: Papio cynocephalus | place: Kenya | collected 2012-08-06 ...
GACAAAACCGACGAGGAAACACGCGACATCCTGCCGCTGACGCGCATCTGGTGGCCGGCGTAAAACCAGATGGTCATACTCGAACAAATCGAATAGCTTAGAGCTCTAGTAGACCACATTGTGCAGTTTGCGCTAATGCAGATTCATTCAAAGGGAAATCAGTCGGTTTCACCGCTCAGGGAATATTCCCAGCCCCCTGAAAGGGACTGATCGAAAACAAGGACTCCGTCTGTCGAGGGCAGGTCGAACACGACTTTGCCACTTGCACGTGTTCCGGCACCAATGTTCCCCGGCAACCTTTCATTGGAGTCAATGCAGCTTCCGGAATAGTCTCCATCGGGGTTTCCGTTCCATAGCGTGCCGTCTTTGAGATAGTACCTCCAAACAGCCGGGGATCCGAGGGGAAGCGGCAGACTTCCTTCCGTGTCTACAGATGCGTCTGCCGTCTTCACATCAAATGACAGCACGACGAAATGACCGTTTTCAGGTTGTTTTTCCGCTACTCCGGAATCCGCAACGCATTGCGGGGCAGCATCGATTTTCGTCAGCGTCCATGACGCTATCGTCTTTCCTGATTTTGTTTTGATGGCGGCAACATCGCGACCATCGAGAACGCCTTCGCGGAAGCCTGCCGGGATTATGGTCACGCATACGCGCCACGATTCAACTTCCCGACCACGAAGGCGTTCTCCGACCTGCTGGCGAGGAACGGCTTCATCATCGACAGGATCTACGATTACGACAGGCCCACGCCGTTGAAGGACGGCGAACAGGGACTGGCGAATTGGATGAGACAGTTCTTCGCTTCCGATCTGGATTCAATGCCGGAAACCACGCAGGACGAGATCATCGGAAAGGTCGAGAATCTGACCAGAAACACCCTGTGGCATGACGATGAATGGGTCGCCGACTATCGCAGACTGCGGGCCGTCGCGCATATCTGATCGCCGCCGTCACATGGTAGCTGGCCGGACAATAGCCACCATGATTACGTCGCCATACCGCCAGTTTGTCACAGCGACTCATTTCCCCTAGATGTCCCGAACGGATCTTCCACGGCCTTGTATTCCGTCTTACGACCCTTGAAGACGTTTGACAGGTACGGCACTTGGATAACATGTACGGCATCATGGATGGGTTTGAGTACGATGCTGCCGTTATGGACGCTTGTCTCGACTTGGTATTCATCCGTCATGCTCACCTGTTCGTGTAAAGTCTTGGGGATACGCGCTCCTTACGCATTGACCCATTTGCCCAGTGCGAGAGCCATCATCCGTATCCCGCATCCTCAATTATTACACGCGAGAAACAAAGCCCACTGCAGGCAACGCGTCACGGATAAATTCCAAAAGAAACGCAGATGATTATCTCTTCAATATTGCCTTGAGCGTCTTGAACGCCACTTTGCCGACTTTGGGACCATACTTTTTCATCAAAGCGATCATCAAAGTCCCCATGGCGATTCCGGCCTTTTTCACGTAATCGGCAATCTCCTCCCAACATCCCGGGCAGAATGGCAGTTTATTGTCGGAAGCCAACCCTATACCACACTTGATGCAAAAACGTTTTTTCGTCGCAGGATTTTCCTCACCAACGTCCGCGGTTTCAGCAGCATTTTTTTCAGCATCTTCAGGCTTTTTCTTTATCATTCTGCGACTCCTCATCGATAGAATCATTCTCATTCCTATTACTCTCAGCAATAAGCCTCGGAGAGATTGTTTCGCCCGCGTCAAGAGCCTTCGTCACGTTTTCGACGTTCGCCGCAATCTGCAAAGAGCCATCGATAAATTTTTCCGGATTGGCACCCCTGTTCTTGCTCTTCACGCTGCCTACAAGGTTGAGCATCGTATCACGTTCATCGAGAGCGTAGCTCTTGATGAACTTATTAAGATCCTGAAGGCAGTACGCCGCCGCATCCTGTTGCCCTAATGCCATGTGTGTCTGCATCTGCACGTTCACCGCGTTCACGATTGCCACATAATCCTGCATCGCTCTGAGCGCGGCATCCGATTTTTTGCCGCCATGCTCCATCAGCCGTTGCTGCTGCGCAAAATTACGGACCAGCAAAGCCTTCGCACGCGTGGCCTCGTTCAAAGCTTCACGCACATACTCATTGCGTTCCCTGCTGCTCTCAATACGGCACGCCTGCTGGAACATGTCAAGCGCGGCATCGACACGGGCCAAGCGATCCTGCTGCATTTCCTCACCGAGCTGTTGCACGGCTCGTCCGACTTCGGCGATTTTCTCCATTACCAGACCAAGGGTAGCCTGCGTTTCAAGATGCTGTATGGCCGGCAGCAACGCGTCATTCCTAACGACCTTCTCCAAACGCACCTGTTTGAAGATTTTGTTGCGCTCGTCAAACACCTCAGCAAGGAACTCGCCATTCTTATCCTTGAGGAAATGAAGCTTGCCTTCCTGAAGCATACGCATGATGTACTTCGGAAGTTTGGCCTCCAGATGCACGGTTCCGCCGAACATGCTTTTCAGCACTTCAGCCAAAGCCGGCATTGTGGTCAAAAGCCATTCCCAATCAGTCAGATGTCGGAAAAGCTCCTCGTTATCCTTGGCCGGTAGATAAATCTGCTGGCTCCAGCCACCATCCATGACGATTTCACAAGGCACAATCGGCGCAGGATGATACTCCCCTTGCCCGCATATCGGCAGATTCGGATCATCACCTCGGAAACCGCAATACGGACACATGGTAGCTGTTTCCGCCACATAGGTACCGCAGGATGGACATTGAGCATTCATACTATTGCCTTTCACTCCTCGTTGCTGCGCCGATAGATAACGTCGCATTCCCTGACCCGACGAAGCTGCTGGTTGCGCAGCAACGGGTTAAGCCAATTGCTGTCATCGAACTTCTGGAAGATGTCAAGGCCTCTTCCAATGGTGATTTTCCAACCGGTATCCGTTATGATATGGCGATCATGCTTCGCCTCGTTGAACTCATACGTGAGGTTTATTCCCAACCGCGAATACGTTGCCGCGATTTCATTTAAATCATCCAGTTGCGCCTGCAAGTATTGGGGCTCATTGCGCTTTGTCACCAAACGAACGTTCACTTCATCATTGGAGTCTCTGCATCTGAGCACTGTCTCCAAAAATTCGGCGAAATTGCGCATCTGGTATGGCAGACGTATGTAGGAGTCTTCGACAGTAAGTCTCTTCACCCCCACAAGGTATGGCCCGAACAGCTTGTAATACGTGATGCCACGCTGGTTTTCTCGTAATTCCTTCGACTTCCCATCCGCCTTCGCCGCAAGACGCTCGAGCGGAGTCATCTGCGCAGATGCCTGTGCCTGAGCTGCAACCGGAGCAGCGGCTTGTGACCGCGCAACATCGGCACCGCTCACAGACCCATCATCACGTTTTGCCGCAACAACGTCAGAAACGTCCACACCCTCATCTTCCGAGTTTTCCGCAACGCGTCCGCGCCAGTACAACTGTGGATAGTCGAGTTCCTCTACGGTCGGTACGGTGATGACCGTGCCATCACTTAGGCGCTTGTAGGTGAATTCAACCTCTTCCATGGTGGAGTCGATGCGGCACAGTTGGTCCTTGATGCGCTTGCGTCCTTCGATGGCGCAGCGCAGCAGCGGTTCCATCTGTTCGGGAGTAGCCTTGCCGTCCGGGTAGATAAGCTTCATCAATCCGGAGAACGTCTTCTTGATGCCGTCCTTGTCGCGAGTGGACAATGTGGACGACAGTTCGAAATGCTTTTCAAGCTGGTCGCTGTAGTCGGCATCGCGCAGGTTGTGCAGAATCTCCGCCAAATAGTCGACCACGAAGCCGAATCCGCTGGTGAACATCTCAGAACGGATCTGTTCGAACTCCCAGCCCGGCAGATAGAAGTGGATGCGGTCCAGGAACGCCGGATCATGGTATTGCTTCGGCAGCTCCTCGAACAGGTCGGAGTTCTTCAGCATATACGGCACATTATGCGAGGTGTTGCCCACGAACACCATGCTCGCCTCGCCTTGGAACGTCTCGACGCCACGCGAGAACGATTTGTTGGCCATGTAGTTCTTCATGATGTCCACCAAATCGCGGCCGGCTTTTTTGGCCTTGCCCGCGAACTCGTCGAACGCCACCGTGTCCCAATAGCCAACAAGGCCCAATCGCCCATTGGAATTGTTCACGAACAGTTTTGCCACGGTCACCTCTCCACCGGAGATGAGCATGCCATGCGGCGAGAATTCCGAATAGATATGCGATTTGCCGGTGCCCTTCGGCCCGAGTTCGACCAGATTGTAGTTGCGTTCCACGAACGGCACCATGCGCACCAAATGCAGCAGCTTCGCACGGTCGGAGAACAAATCGGGGTTGAACCCGATGGACTGCATCAGCAGATCGATCCATTCGTCGTCGGTGAATCGCGAACGCTGCTGCATGTAGTTCTCACGGTCGTCACGCGACATCTGCACGGGCTTGAGCTGGAGCAGCTGCCATGGCACTTCGCGTGGATCACCGGAATATGCGTAGCCAATCTGGCACATGCACCAGATGCCCGTCACCAGCAGTTTCGGATAGGCCTTTACAAGACTCGGATCGACAATGACCTGGCTGATACCGAGATTGGAGAACGTCGCCTCATACAGATCGGTTTTGTCATTGAGCGCCACCTGCACGCGGTCGATGATTCTGTAACTGCCTTTTTCACGGATCTTCGATTGAATAAGGTTGGCTTCCTCACGATGCACATAATTGTTCGCAAGGATGGCACGCACCCTGTCCACACCTGAATCGATGCTGGCCTGGTCGGTGTTCGTGGCGTACGAGCTGAGCAGATACTCCAGCACATAGGATGGCACAAGCGCATTGCCCTTGACCTTGTTCACCAAGTCCTTGCGGACAGTGACTCCGGGAAACAGATCCGTAATCTTAGTGTCCAGCGCACTCAGCGGAGTCCCCTCAATGCCGTGTTCAGGAATTCCTCCTTGTCCACCCGACAACGCGTTTTGTTCGCTCATCTCATGTCCTTCCACAGTTGTCCGTTCTGCTTATTCAACCAGCTCAGTCGAAGAATCCGGCATCGTCGGCGACTACGCCTTGTTTGAAGAAGTACCGCGCCCTTTGATCGAGCATGACTAGCACGTTCGACCCGTCGGTCTTCTCACGCAACCGTAGCTCGATGTTCATGCCGTTAAATCGTTCCGATTCGCTGGTCAGCATGAGCGTGGCCGTTACATGACGTTCGCTCTTCTCACGCCCAGACAAATCGAACGCAACCGGCGTCTCATTGGAGATGAGCACATCGCCGCCCTTCACATCTCGTCCCCACAATCCGGCCCATACGGTACGCGGGCGAATCTTTCCGCCCACAGGTTCGTTCTGAAGGAACTCCACGGTCAACTGCCGGCTGGAAAGCCTGTCGGTTCGTTGCAGAATGGTGAATTCCACGGGTCTCACATCGTCGGCCGCGGAACGACCCTTGTTGACGTGCAGCACGGGAACTACGATTTCCTGCAACGCAGCTCCGCCATGCACATACCGTACGCCAGAACCTTGCATGCGGAATCGCGCGATGGAGCCCGGCATCTGAATGCTCACGCCCTCATCGCGAGGATCGCTTATTCCCACCTGCGCGGCGGTGAATGTCACGAATGCGTGGTCCTGGGCAAGATTGGAGCCGATGGCGAAGCGCCTCTTCTTGACCCACACCGCATCGCCCTTGGGCTGTTCGCTCGACCATTCCGCACCGTTCAGATCCCGCTCCTGGTACAGGAATCCATGGTCCGCGGTGATGATCATGTTGTATACGTTACCGCTGGCGAGCTTTTTCACCACTTCGCCAAGCTCCTTAAAGGTATTCTCACATGCCTCCACCGTTTCCGATTCCGTTTTCTCGGCATCACCGATGGCGTCAATATGGTTGTGGTACACATACAGCACGTTGCAAGATTTGTACAGTTCCTTGATCTCACCGACCTTCAGTTTGATCAGATCATCGTATCTAATCGCTTTGCCGCCCACATCCGAAAGAATCGCATTGCGTGCCTCGATTCCCTTGGTGCTCCGTCCATCCGCCAGAACATACAACCGATCTTTGCTGTCGAATTCGAGCGACTCATGCGGCAGCAACGCCGCCATGCCGAGCTGCGTATAGGACGGCAGAACGCTGTACTGCATGTTCAGCTCGGTGCTGAAACGGCTTTCCCTATCAATGCGTTCGGATAGTTCCTGTGCGGCCTCGTAACGCAGCGCATCGGAAATGATCACGGCAATTTTTCTACCGGATTTCAGTACTGGCGCGACTTCACGTTCATAGAAATCGGTTTGCGCGTCCACGCCCATGAACTTCCACTGACTAAGCGCCCCGACCTGCTTCCACCAAACCTGTCCCAAAGCATACTGATACTCTTCGTAGTCATACTGCAGGGTCTTGTCCACGACTGCCGCACCTGGATTGGCGAGATGCCTTTCAAGTACATATCTTCTGTATGCGCCGTCGGCCTTATACAGCTTTTCGGCATACAGCCTAAGCCCCTGTTCCGGCGAGACGATGTCATCGATAGACTGCATGCATTCAGATACCACGGCATGAAGCCTGCTCGCCGCGACGATGCACCCATACTGGTCGGCGTAGTCCGCGTACCAGAGCTTTTGCCTGCGTCCGTTGATGATCCGCTGCACCTGATCATCCGAGATGGATTCTTCTTCCAGCCGTTCAAACAGCTTGTTGACGATCATCTCGTCCACATCACGGAACAGATCGCGGTCGGCGAGCTCTTCCACGCTCATATCGGCGATTTGGGTGGACAAACGCAATTCGGACACAGCATCTACGGAAAGCCTCTGCAACACTGCGCGCATGTCGATGTTCTTGTACCAATCGTCCCAATCGCGGATGATGCTCGCATATGTGGAAACGGCGTTCTTGCCATCGGAGAACCCGTTCCATGCCAGCTGGAACAGCCACAGCACGAAGTCCTTCACCGTCGGTTCGTTCCCGGCATCGGCATCCACGTCGAAATGGTAGATGCGTCGCGTGCCGTTCCAATGGAATTGTCCCAATCCCATCTTTTCGATTTCCTCGATACCGGATTCGTCGCCCCGCGAATACTGTGCGAGCAGTTCCGCCCAAATGTCCTGCAGGCTGTGATGGCCCTCTTTCAGATGCAGCAATGTGGCGACCATCTTCGCTTGGAAATCGGTGGCGTCGTCATGCGCGTTGAGTCGCTTCGCAAGACGCTCGGCACGTCCCTCGCTGTCGAAGAACTTCGGTACGCGCCTCATTACTTCCAGCCATTCGTTTCGGGTGTCGGCGGAGGCTTCCGGCAGCGTTTCCGTGAGGGTCACGGCAAGCTTGTCCATGGTGAACGTGGGACCGTACGCCAGCTCCAAGTCCAACAGCCAGTTGTCCTTGGCCAATGGGGCCTTCTCGGTCAGATATACGAGGAATTTCCGTTTCGGTTGCTCATGGAGCATGCGATAGCGAACGGTGAACGGGACGTATCTCCGGTTATCTTCATCGCCGATTTCCAGAGTGACCAGTTCGACTTCGCGCAACGTTTCATCCGTGGCGTGTTCCCCCACCAACGTTTCCACGACGTCCGCATACTGTTTCTTGTCATCACGCCAGAACACGATGCGCCCATGTTCGCCTGGCTGGCTGAAACGTCTGGCAAGCAGCCTGGTTACCTGACTATTCTCACTCATGTGTTTGATTCCCATCATCCTTTAGTCGATACCGCGTCTGGCGAGATTCTCCTACGCGCACAACGAATCCTTTGCCAATGAGTTCATTAAGCAGAATCTGCGCTCTACGCGTTTTTACATTCAAAGCATGCTCAACCTGTTCTCGGGAAATTTCCTTATTAGTGGAGAATAGCCCCATTATTCGATTTAATTGCGGAGATCCACAAGCAATGTTTTCGCGCACTTGCACGCACTCACCGGCATCAGTGCGCGCGCTTGCACGCACTTGCACGCACTCACCAATATCATTGCGCGCACTTTCGCGCACTTCCCCGTCATCCGAAATCACATTCCCAACTTTACGGTAGATATTGATGCGCAAATCCGTATCGCCATCAAGGAATTCCGGCTCCGGCAGTCCGGCATCACGCACCTGCCGCATCACACGTAGGATGCCGCTCCCCCAATGCTCGATGTAGCCCATGTATTCGAAGGCAGAGGCCAATGCCTCGTTACGTATTTTCGAATAGCCCTGCTTCATGCGCTCGATGGTCTGCCCCATCGGCAGACGCCCTGGCGAGGTGATCTCCAAACGATCATCATAAATCGCGATCTGAATGCTTGAATGATCGATATAGCTGCGATGCACTATCGCGTTGACAATCAACTCTCGTATGGCATCCGGTGGAATCTCGTACACGTCCTGCCGGTACACACCCTTGAACCGTGCACCCATGTGGATGTTGCGCAGCACATACTGGTAGGACTCTTCGATAAGCTCCTGCGGTGTGCCTGAGAACTCGCGCCGATCCACGAACACGGCTTTGGTGGCTCCCTTGAACACCCCGCATTGCACTACGGAACGGACGGCCATATTGCCGGTCAGAATCGCATAGGCGTTGGTGGGCACCAATCGCCCATCCTGTTCCGCCAGCACGCCCCATTGCAGCAGTTGTTTCTCCGTGACTGTTTTGACTTTTGCGGGGTCTTCAGCGTTGTCCCTCGCGGTTTTCGTCAGACTCGCGCACAGTTCCTCAATGCCTTCTTCCGTTACGGACAATCCAAGGCACTGCACTTGGTCGAAACTCCGGTTGCTGCCCTCGATGGTCAGCTCCCGAATGGTGGGCTGATCGGCTTGGCGTGTGGTTCCCGCCACGCGAACAAACGTTCCCTTTTCCTGACCGAGCGACTTGATATGGTACGGGCGCTGCAGACCGGGAGCGATTTCAGCCACGATAACCGTCTTACCATCCACATCATGCATGGTGATGTCGGGAATGATCAACGGCTCGCAACTATTGACGATGGCATCCGAAATGGAGTCCATCACCGTGAACACTTTGTCTTCGGCGATACCCACTACACGAAGCGTTTGGTCCTCGACGCCGAATACCAAGCAACCACCCTGCCCATTGGCAAACGCCACCGCGGTTTTGGTGTAGTTGATGCTCCTCGAAGGAGGCGTGAGCTTATACTCCACATTCTTGGATTCGCCGTTTAGCAGTGCCTCAATGCTCATGCACCAATTGTCCTTCATAAATCTAAAATGTTCTCATACTTTTCAGTTGGACTGATTGCTCTCTGCATTATTTTGGTTTGAATCATCGCTCCCATAGGCAAGCCAACGAGTTTTAGCGAATAATTCATCATATGTGATGACTTCAGGAGTGACAATATTAGATCGAAAAAGTTCAAAAGATCTAATTTTCTTCTTGTTTTTCCCGCCACTATTCTCATTGACGAATTCTTTTGTTGATCCAATAACAAGATATGCTCTAGGACGGAATAAAAAGACCTCTGAAGACGGAATATCGCATCCTTCTTCATCCTGTGCTGTTACAACATGTCCGGAAACCTCATCCTCAGCAGCTTGAATGGTTGCGTGAACTTGAAAGATTCCACCACTTAAATCTTTCGACGCAGCCCAGCACCCCGGCCGATATTCATTTTCAGTAAGTAGCTTAGTAGTCGGTTTCTTAATTTCAGCAAATACGAACGACTTGACAATTCCACTTGTCCGATATAGAGCATCTACACGTTTACCCTCGCCTGTGAAGGAGTTACCTCTTACAACTGTTTCTAATTTGTCTGAATTCCACGCTGTAAAAAGCGGTATACCAAGACCCGCTCCCAAAATCCAGGGATTACTTTCAAAAAAATTCTGCCAGTCACCCTCAGTAAGAGAATCATCCTGCATCATTTCTTCAAAAACCGTCACGGCCTTTCTTCTTGATGCAATAGCTGCAACATCTTCGCCGCTTGGATCTTTTTCGATTAATTCACGCACTTTATCCGGCTGCTGAGAATAAACTTGCCCCAATGCTTCCCCATTGTCGTCAAGTATTCTCTGAAGAAGCGTCGCATCTAAACGTTTAGGCAGATTCTCATCCGCAGGATCCCACATGCCTACGCAACGAATCAAATTTAAAAAATCATCAACCTGTTTATCCGTTAGCCGCAATAAATTAGAGAGTCTTTCCGGCTTTTTAGGATTAACCTGCTGAATTACAAGTTCTTTATAGTGTCCAGCTTCCTTGGCAATGCTTATTTTGATTTGCCTTCTTGGGCTCAAATCCATACTCTGAGTCTCCCATCCTGCCTCAGAAACATCAACTTCTGAATCAATATCATCACAATCAAAAACTTGATTGATATTTCTTGCAGGCAAACCAATATCTTTTGAATTTGGACGATTATATGCAAACATATTGGAAATATACGTTCGTCCAGGAACTCGTTCCCGAAAATAATCAACCTCATTCTGAATTCTAAATAAATCAAAAAAACTGCTCATGTTTGATCCTTTAACGGATGAACGGGCCAGGTCCAGGTGGAGACTTCTTTGCGCTTTCGCTCGATGGCGGGGATGGAGCGTAGAGCCTTGCCCATGCGCAGGTAGTTCACCAGCACACCGTCGTCCAAATCCATTTCCAGATTGCGGGTAGCCAATGGGTACAAGGTCTGGTCCTCATAATCCTTGCACTCGAGAACGGCCTTGCGGAGTTTGGTGGCCTGCTTCTGGTCCGCGGCACGATCCGAATGTTCCAATCTATCGGCGATGTCGGCGATTTTGCCGGTGTAGTCGCGCAGATAGTTGAGTACCACGTTCGTGGTTTTCGGCGTATACCGGTGCAGGTACACGAGCGCCTTGAACGAGCCCTTGTTGCTGGTTTGACTAGAGTACTGCCAGTAGATCGGTCGATTCGAATACATCTTCACATGATCGTTGTAGAAGTCGTTCACGAAATACTTGCGGATGCTCTTGCCCAGCACCTGTTCGATGTAGGCGATGTTCGCGGCCAGGTTCTCCTTGCCGAACGCTACAGCGAGGAATCTGCGGAACCGTGTCACGATATCGTCCTCGAAGCAGTCCGTTTCCGTGACCGGAATGACATTGTCCACATCCGGCTCGAACGACGGATTCGGAACCTGTACGTGGTAGTTGTCAAGCGTCTCGCCCTGCGATGCAAGAATCAGTCCCGGCTTGTCGAGCGAATACCTGCCGAACATGCAGCCCACCGCATACGAGATGAGTTCCTTGACCACATCCTGCGCAAACTTCTCATCACGCACCTCCGGAGTGTCCTTCGGATATGCGAACGCGACGTTGCGCTTCAACGACACGCGTTCCAGCGGCACATCGCATGGCACATCATCACGCACGTCATACGCGTCCGCAACAACTCTGTTGTTGTCAATTTCAAGTTGCCGCTGTTCCGAAGCAATCATCGCCCAATATGAGCGAACATTCTTAACAAGCTCTTCTAAGACACCAGACAAAGAATCCGTCTGTTCCTCGTCGAATAATATCGACCGACTAAAATTCCATGAAACTTCCTGAGTGTTCCAATCATCTTCAGCATTTCGGATTAACTCATCAATTTTTAAATTCCATTTTCCTGGAAGAAGATTGGCGATTGGCAATTTCGCAACTTGCCCAACTTCAAAATGCAGAGTCGGAGCCATTGCCGCCAAAAGCTGTTCTGTTACTGAAGCATTGCAAATGGCAATGAGTTTATTCCTGTCAAGTTCATTGTCCGGGAATAAACAATCCCCAACATGACTGAAAATAAAACCTTTCGGATAATATCGGAATGAAGGAGTTCCGGAAGACACATTAGACCATGAAACTGCAGACTGAAAATAAAACTGGGAATTTCTGATGACTGATTTTGGTTTAAAATCATATAATTCTTGACCATCGTCATCCCAATTAATCACATAATCCTGATTACCATACCATTTACGATATTCTCCACCTTTATTAAAAGGAAACCACTTGTCATGACCCGCTGTTTTCTCTGAATCATCCGGAGCCAACTTCGATTTGGATTGTGAGACTTCCCACCATTCACGAATAAAGCGATTGTTATCAGCTGTTGCTAGACCTTGCCTTGGCCTTGCAATCTTCTCAAGCTTCTTTCCCCTGGCGAAAGCCTCAAGCATGGGCTTGCTAAGCCAATAGACGATTGGTGAGCCGGGGATTTGCGCGAACTCGTGCTGGTTCACTTCAAAGCAATAATCCACATCATCATTAATCGCTTTCACACAAGTATCCGCCTGATTACTGTCACCAGAAACATCCACCAGTCGGATATAAACGCCTTTCCCACTACTGGGACTATTCCTGAGCGTAAACGCGGCCGTAGAAACCACTTCGCCGCCAATACTGTCAAACGCACCGGCACCAAGATGTGCCATCGTCTCAATAGCCGAGGAAGCAAGCAGTTCACGCCTTAACTTCTCAAATGAAGAAAGGAACATCCACGACTGCATCGTAATCATGCCCAGCAACGCATTATGCTGAACGAATTGCCGGTTGCGCATGATGAACGCCGCAAAGAGGTCGGCCTTGCCGTCCTCATAATGGTCCTGTACGAACTGTTTAAGTTCGCCGCTCATGTTCTTTGCACCCATGTATGGAGGGTTCGCCACCACTGCCACGTATTTGCGGGCGAGACACCTTGTCTGGGCGAAAACCTCCTCCGCGCGTTCACGCAGAAGCGGATCAACCAATGTGATTTCATCTTCAGTGTCTTCCATCGATGCAGCAAGATCGACAAGCTTCTGCGGCGGCTGGATGAGTGAACCGTATATGTCCGCCTTCGCATAGGTGTTCCATACCGTGGAGTCCAGATCCACTTGGTACAGGTCATTCAGTTCAGCGGCCTCACCCTCGGTGAACGCAATCGGCATGATGCGCCGGATGTTCGGTTCCACCTGCTTCCTGAAGAACCTGCGGGAACGGGAGCGAGCCTTCATGGTCAGAGCGAACGAGGCGAGGTTCGCGGCTCGTTCGTCAATCTCCATGCCATACAGGTTGTGTTCGAGAATCAATCCAGGAATATCGCTTGGCGCATATCCCTCTTCCTCGTAAATCTCATACAGCACATCGAATGCGTAGGTGAGCATGTGGCCGGATCCACATGCGGGATCGCATATGGTCAGGTCTTCCGGAGTCCGGATTTTGAGTATATCTCTGTCTTCAGTGGAATCATCTTCCGAAGGCTGAATGTAATAGTCCCAGTTTTTATACAGCTGACTATCAGGGTGGGCCTGCATCCACAGCCTGCCCACGGTGTTCTGCACGAGGTAGCGCACAATCCAATCCGGCGTAAACAGCTGGGTGGCGGCGGGAATCTCGTCGGCACCGGCCTTGCGGTTCTTCTTGAACCCGTCCATCACCTCGTCTTTGCGTTCCGAAATATAGTACTGGTACAGCCAGCCGATGATCTCCACATTGCCGGACGGATCGTCAACACCGCAATCCTCCGGAGTCATGACCTCCACCGCATTCCTCAATACGGAACCCTCGGCAAGCAGGTCGGCGGGCATAAGCAATTCGTCCACCCTGCCGGACTCGGGGCCGACGCCTTCGAAGATGAACGGCAGACTATGGTTCCAATACCGGCATTCGGACTGCAGCAGCAGACCATAGGCCATGCCCTGCGGGTCATCCGCCATGACGGAACCGTCGATCAATCCCTCGATGCGCTCCTTGGCCCTGTCGTTCACCCGCAGCGAGAACACCGTGCTCTCGTCGTATTCGCCTCTTTTCGCCGCAGCAAGCACTTCGGGCAGGCCATTCGTGCTAGTCAGATCCGCGGGAGAGACCACCGGCGTACCGGTGAACCCATGCACGTCCATGTAGCGGAACGCGATGATGCGGTTGAACCAACGGTACGCATAGCGTTCCACCACATGTCTGCGGCCCTGTTCACCGCCTCCGGCCTGCTCAATTTCTTCCATCAGAAAACCGAACGCACGCGAATCATCGATTTGGGCGTCGGAATTCGGGGCCAATGCGGCATCAAGCCGCGCCTCCACTGCGTTCATGAGCTGGCGGCGCGCATCCGTTGCGAATGCCTGAAGTTTCGACGTGTTCATAGCAGGATCTTCTTTCCGTTCTCAATGGCGGCGATAAGCTCGCGACGGTAGGCGTCGAGGAAGTCGTCCACATCATCCGTGGTTTCCAAGGCGTCCTTGGTATGAGGCCTGTCGATAGCCGTGAACGACACGGCCACGCGCGGGTTTTCCCTTTGCCGGGTCTCGGGAGCATTCGCAGCCGTCGATGCGGCGGCGGGAGTCTGTTCCACGTTTGTGAGCGCCGACTTCGGTTTCAGAACAGCGGCGGATAGTCGGTTGATGAGCCGCGGATAGGTGTTTTCGCCCAGCTCATGCACGCTTTCGCGCATCTTGTAAATGAACGACATGTTCCGTACGCGTTCCGCCACTTGGTCAAGCTCCGTATCGGCGTCGGCCTGCGCTGGCTGCGAAGCCTGCTGGTATTCGGCGGAATCATGGATCTTCGTGCGAATCTCGTCCACGCCCTTGAGCGCGTCGGCACGTTCGGATTGGACGATGGCTTCCGTCTCCCCGCGCAGATCGTCGATGGCCGTCTTGAATTTGTTGGCTTTGCGGAAGATGTTCGGATCGTTCGCCAACTGCTCCGCGGATCGGTACAGATCGGCGGCGACGCCGGACGCATAGTCGATGTTCGGCTTGTTGTTCTTCAGCCATTCCAATCCGTCCGCGAGAATCTTGGACTGGGAACCGTTCAGGAAAGCGACTATCGGATCGATCACGTCTTCCTTGAGGTCGAGCAGTTCGTCGGAACCATTCTCGGTTCCCGGTGCGGTGAAATCGCCGAGCAGCGAATTATCACCCATTCCGGAGGCGTACGTGATCTTCTCAATGGGCTCGTCAAGCTGCTGCATGAAACCGAATCCGGCGTTGCGCGCGCGTAATTGGGTCAGGTCAGCGGCCTTCTGCTTAAGCCGTGCGGCAACGGACTGCGCCAGATCAATCGCATTCGATGGCAGGTCGGCGGTGGTGAGATCGAAGAAATCCCTGGCAAAGTCACGCAGCTGCGTGACCTTCCTTGTGTCGAACACGCGTGGCAAGTCCACACGAATGGAATCCTGCTTCTTCGTTTCCCTGAGTATGCGGGCGGCCTCGCTGCGCTGTACCGGTTTGCCATCCAGCGTCAGGGTGATCCTATCGGAACCGTACAGATGGCCGATGCATGCGAGTGTGGAGGCATACGGCCAGCCGTAGGGAACGTTGCCGTAGGCGTCAAGAAGACTCTTGACGGTGGTGACCATGCTTTTACCCTTGTCGCGGCTGACTGTGGCGAACACGTCATCGGCGGGAGTGTCAAGCTTGTCGTGCACTGCATTCAGCCCGTCAAGCATGCCCGGCTGATTTTGTACGGCGTTCATGATGATGCGGGCAAGATCCGTTTCCTCGTACCGCTGACCGCCAAGCAAGGAGAAATTCGTGTAATACCGGCCGATCAGCGCCCCAAGGCCCTCCGCCATACGTGCCTGGACCTCGGTGGACTTCACCTCCACTTTTTCGCCGTTGTACTCGAATTCGCCATTGGCCGCGGCCTTGGCGATGCGGGTGCGCAACTCCGTGTAAAGCCTCTCGTTGGCGACGCTCTTGCGGGAAATGATCTGCTGTCGTATCTCCGACTGGCTGTTCTTGTCGGTGCGCATGAGGTACGTGTACGTTTTCACGTACATGCGCAAGTCATCAAACAATGTCTTGTCGGACATGTCCAGCAGCAGGGTGATGGAGTCGCGCGTGCCCATACCCATGCGGACGGCGTCCGCGCGATCCTGCGCGTTGGCCGAGGTGACCACGTTCAGCCAGATGGACTGTTGCGCGGATTGCTGCACGCCATCGATGCGCAAGCCATAGCGGAACTGGGCGCGCTGCTCACCGTACGACACGGTCATCTTGCCAAGCACGTCATTGACCAGAATCTTCTTCAGCTCTTCGGTTTCCTTGGTGGAATCGATGTCCGTGCTTTTGATTTCCTGCTCGATGTCCTGTTCCTCATTGGTCAGGTAATTGTAAGTGTCGCCCACGCGCTGCACATACGTTTGCCTTTCCAGCTCCTCCAGAACATGCTTGATGTTCCGTTCCAGTTCCATCACATCGGTATCGAACCGGTCGGTCAGCAGAATGCGCAGGTTGTGCGGTGTGGCAGGGAATCCGTCGACGTGTTTGACCAGCAAAAGCACCTTCAGCAGGCGAACGCCCAGCTCCCTCACACTGGAATCAAGTCTCTTTTCGGCTTGGTTGATGCGGAAGTTCGACGTCGACTGGATGCCATCGGCAATGCCGTCATACAATTTGTCGAACGGTATCAGAGTTCCGACCGTCTTATGCTGGCTGGATCGCAACGCACTGCTGATGGTGGAGAGCATGGATCGTTCGCCCACGGAAGCATGGCGTCCGGAGAACATGTTGTACCGGCTCATCTCCCGCAGCACGTTCTGGAACAGTTCGAACTCATAGTTCACGAACGGATACGACGCGATGAAATCGTCCTTGCTGTACGCCTTGTTGTTGCTGAATTTCGACGTCTCGCGGGTGAATTCGAACATGGTGCGCAGATTCGCGTTCTGCTCGTTCCACAACCCATCCATCACCGAATCATATTCCGGCTTCTTGGCCAGCAAACGCTTCTGGATGACTTCCACCACATCGGCGCTGTTGAGCTTCAGCTTGATGGAGAACCTGCCTTGAATCTTCGAGAAATCGTAGCCCTGCTGCTTGGTCCGGTCACCAACGATGGTGTCCATGTCTTCCTGGGAGGTAACCACCACCCACGCGCGGCCGTTGGTCTTGACAGCGAGATCCTCGGCAATGGACTGCAGAGACAGCATGAGCGCGCTGTTCTCGCCGATGAACTGGCCAACCTCGTCCACAAGGAACAGGACGCGATGATTCGGCTCCTTGTGGGACAGCCATGTGTCCACATCATCGGCGAAATCACCGACCGTCATCGTGTACGTGTCCTCGTAGCGTTGGATGATGCTGTCCTGTTCCGGCTTGCCGGTCACCGCGGCATAGGCTTCGCAGATCTCATCATCCCATAGCACGGCCTCGTCGCGGCCTTCGCTCCATGGTTTGCCGGCCGCCTGTTCGAACTCCCGCTTGAAATCCTCGAAGTAACCATTGCCCGCCAGGTCGCGTTCGAATTTCGCGACGTATGGATTCTTGCCGTAGAAGCCACGCGCCTCGTCGAACACACGGACGAAAGCGTACAGCAGCTCATCGGAAGTGTTGGATTTATCCGCCTTCTGATCGATGTTGAACAGAATCGACGTGGCCGGTATCGTCAGCGTCTTCTCAAGCTGGCCGGCAAGCATCTGATCGTCCTGGGCTTCGGCCTTGCCCATAAAAGTGCGAACGATCTGCTCGCGGCCCATGGACGGCCCAATGCCCTTGTCGACGAGTTCTGCCGGAACCTCGCCCAGAATGTGCGACAGCATCTTCAGCAGGTGCGATTTACCGGAACCGAAGAAGCCGGAGATCCATGCACCGTTCTGTTCATGATTCGACGGGTCGTTGTATGCGTCAAGGAATTTGGCCAGATTACGGCAAATCTCCTCCGTGAGCACATACTCGTTGACTTCGTCATCGAGGTTCTTCTCATCGTTGGCTTTGATCACGCCGTTGATGTTGCGATCGATGTCCTTGCTGAACAGCTCCTTGAGACCGATGCCGTTCTCTCCGCTCATCTGTGTTCCCTTCTTCTTCGAACGAATACTCAAATCCCGCTCATGTTCCGTTTCCCATGGCGGAATGCTCCTTGAGACGCTATGCCTCCAGCTGCACGCTCATCTCACGCAGGTTCTGCGCCCGATAATAGTTGTCTCCTGGCAAGCAGTTGAACAACGACATGACCGACCCTGAAACAGCGCTTCTCGTAAACGTGCCCGGATAGAACAACACCAACGGACGATCATCGATGCGTCCCTGCAATGCGTTGAGCAACGTGTGCGCGCGAACATATGGATAGACTTTGCCGATTCCTGTGATGAACACGATATCGGCACCGCCTTCGGCTCTGGCCTGTTCGTAATGGTCACGGATGGCGTCGGGCAGATGATTCGCATCGGCACCCAGTACATTGTCAAGCAATCTCAGGAACTTATCCGTGCGGACATCCGATGAAACGACTTTGTGACGCTGCTCTTCCCTTTTCAATATGCGATCCAGAATGCCGCGTTTCTCAAGAATCTCCAAGGAGATGTCGTACAGATCCAACGTAAGTACCTGCGGAGCGTAATCCCCGTCGTATTTCGGAGTCATCGTCTGCAGACGATTCGCTAATTGCCTGATATGTTCAGCGACCTCAATCTCCTGCATGGGCGGGTAATCGTAAATGTAGTAGGGCTGTTCGCCAGCCAACCCGCTGTTGGTCCTGAATGAACGGGACTCCATGATTTCGCGCAAATGAACGAAATCGGCATCGATATCACGACGCTCATCGATGGCTTCGATGCCTGCAATGAAATCGGTCATGCTCTCCTCCGGTCATGTTCACAAGGACGATTCGCGCATCGGAAGATACCCAAACGAATCCGGCCTCTTCATAAGAATATCCGTTAAAGAGGGACTGGGCAGGAAAGGAAGCACCGTGTCGTTGACTTTATCGAGCAGATGCGCCTCCGCCAAAGCCTTGAACAGATTGGACCGCAGTTTCTTCGCCGTTCCCTCGCTTATGGTCTCCAATTCAGGATGCCATGTGGCCTTGTCCGCAATGAATCGGCCATAATCTTCGAAGTCGAGATGCACATTGCCTATGAGATAATGCTTCTTCAGAACTTCGCCTGCGAATTCTCCGACGATTGCGTAATACCGGCACATCGCGATCCACATAAGCGCCTCGCGATCCGCCGTGGAAGAATCCTGACTACCCAGATACGCGAGCTCGCCAACCGTGAGCGCGCTGAGCCGTCTGGCGGTTTCCGCCACGACACGCTTGTTCGCGGAATCCGTGCGAATCGCAAGGACGTTCTCACTGATGGCTTGTTGACGAATCACGGCAATGGATTCGCCGACTTCTTCGCTGGCATTCTCGTAGCCCTTTTCGTTGACTTTTTCAGCGCCCTTTTCGGCAACCTTAGCTTGGGAAGAACGCTCGGCGCTGTCGCCCTCTATACGATTCAGGTACATTTCGGCAAGGGCACGGCCCTGCGAGGCGAGAAGTCCGCCGACGGTAAAGGAAAGCCTGTACCGCTCCCCCTGCATCGTCTCCGCGCCGTATGAGCCAGCCATGCGATTTCCTCTCTGCTAAAGACATCTAAGGCATCAGTATTAAGACACAAGAATATTTCAGAATATTCCATGGTGTGGAGTTATCAGCGTATCAAAATCCTAATGGTGGAATCATTCTGCATATCTTAATCTTCAATATGCAGCTATCCACTGCTTGAACGATAGGTAATATAATGATGCGCAAGCTCAACAATCAGAATATCTTGAAGCCAAAGGAGACAAACCATGTTCGGCAAAGTTCGTAAAACAAGAAGCGACTGCACCGTCGGCACGTACGAAAAGAAGCACGATCTTCCAACCGGCACCATTCGGAATAAGGACGGACGAAAGGCACGCAAGGACAAGACGCTTGCAACGCTCCGCAAAGAAAATGGGAAGGATTATCGCTGATAAATCGGTCGCTGGTTAACAATGTGCTTCCTTAAAGGCACGGATGCAGTAAAAACGCGAACGATGCTGTGAGCATACTTGTTCCTTCCAGAGTCCAAGAAGATATCACCATCTCTGTCCGGCATAATGCAGACAAAGCCAAGGAATGGCTGCATGACTGTCTCCAAGAAAACGTCCGCAACCCCCTACCCACAGCACGTCCGGTATCCTCGACATGGAATCGAACTCTTCAGGTTGTCAGGCCACGCTGCCTACTCTTATCAGTGTGCCACCATTGCTAACGGCACCTGCTATCAGCAGGTCGTCCATCAGTCGACAACAACACCGTTGACGACGATGAAGTGGTCGCTGCCGCCATTGAAACGCAATCAGTACAGTCCGGCGGCGTGTAGGTAAAGGAACAGCACCGTCTGCAGGACGATGAA
>ERZ808240.2478-NODE-2478-length-20042-cov-3.250663_pt1 | contig 20042 bp, 12 predicted proteins | sample MGYA00521084_ERZ808240 | MGnify/ENA primary metagenome ERZ808240 (study PRJEB31516, sample SAMN03275571) | gut metagenome | biome: mammalia-associated habitat; material: feces | host: Papio cynocephalus | place: Kenya | collected 2012-08-06 ...
GAGATTGATATGGAATCGGGAGAGGTCTATTCTGCGTTCTATGGATCCAGATGCAAAGGCTTAAATTACAAGGATGATGATGCAGACGGATATCTGACGATGCAGAAGCGCGATTATGACAGCAGAAGCAAGAGACTGCTCGGATATTATTCCACAGAAGATACTGTGAATGTTGTGAACCTTGAGACGAAACGCCTTCGCATAACTACGATCAATCTTGTGAATAGTGAGAAACTGTCTCTGGACTGGTCAAGTAATGTTGGAACAGATCCTGGAGTAGACTATGAAGTTTCTTTTTATAAGAGCAGTGACAATACGAAATTATTTACGCTGAGAGTATCTCCGTATGATATGCGTCAGCAGGGCTGGAGCGGAACCGATGATTCTGTTGCAGGGCTGGCAACGCTGGAACTTACTAAGTCAGATGGGACAAAAGACAGTTCTAATTGGCAGTTCCCGGTAACCTACAGTGATAATAAATATTCGGTTGTATTAGATGCGATGATGTCTGCAAAAGTTCAGGCGACTCTGGACAGCCAGAAAGATGATACTGCGAAAGCGGAATTGGAGAAGAGCTCCAGCACAAGTATTACACGTCTTGCGACAGTTGCAGAAGCACTGGCGGAACCACAGAACATTTATGCAAAAGTAAAAGCAACGCCATATACCGGAACATCAAAAGTAAATGTGAATCAGGAATATCGAGACAGCGAGTTTGTGACTTCCAATGTAGCGAACACCATGTTCGGAGATAATACGAAAGAGAAAGATATTCAGGTATCTGCATTCCGTCATCTTTCCAATATGCGTTATTATGAGAAGAATCATGAAAAAGACGAAGCTACATTTACACTGACGAACAAGAATATGGACTGGGCATCTGTTGGAACAGGACTGTATGATTTCCAGACAGAGAAGCAGCCGAATGGAGAAAAAGTAGAGAAGCTTTCATGGCGTGAGAACACCAAGACAGAGACGGTAGGATTTCCGGCTATAAAAGAACTTCCAAAAGATTACACCCTGACAGGAAAAGGAAGTCAGACATTGGTATCCAATCTTCATCTGAATGAAGATTCCGTTGCCGATGATACGACAACGACGAACCTGAATATTTCGAAATCCGAATTTCTGGGACTGTTTGCAGAATTAAAAGGAACAGTTAAAAATGTCACTTTCCGTGATCCGGCTCTTATGATCGGTCAAAAGGGTGAGAATGACAGTACAGGTGATTGCAAGTCATTGAAGGGAATTGGAGTCCTTGCCGGACGCAGTGAAGGAAAACTGACTGATGTTGCAATTACAAGAACAAAGCAGAATTCAAATACGGATAAAGCGAATATTAAAGTCAATGTATCAAATGCAAATGTATCTGAGAACAAGGATACTCTCGGAGTCGGAATGCTAGTCGGTGTTCTTGCAGATTACGAAAATGGAGAGATAAAAGCGTTAAGTGCTGGAACGATGTCCAAACTTTCTGTGGAAGGAAAGATGGAAGCAATTCTTCCGGGTGCAGCAAAACAGGAAGATGCATATGGAATCGGTGGTATTGTCGGATATGCAAAATTAGATAATAAAAAAGGAACCATCAAGATCCAGGAATGTACAAATGATGCAGATGTAACTGGTAATGTAAACACCGGAGGAATTGTAGGACGTCTGGATGGAACATTTAATTATAAAGATGACACCAATTACACTGCAGCAAAGCTGAGACAAAAAGCAGATGTTTTGAACTGTAGTGATGATGGATTGATTCTTTGCGATAATGTCAGTACGAAAAAAGCGGGTAGTACTATTGAGGGAAACTATTTCGGAGGAATTGTAGGTTACAGTAATCAGGCACTTGTGTACAACGCAACCAGCGCTTCCGGACGCTCCGGAAGTTTCCGTTACAGTAGTGATAAACAGAAAGAATTACTTCAGGGCAGATATGTTGGCGGAATTGCCGGATATGGAGAACATACACTTCTTTCGAATTGTTCTACGGAGAAAAATGGTTATGTGCTTGGAAATCAATATGTTGGCGGAATTGCCGGCGGTCTTGGTGGAGGCGTTCCAGAGGCAATCCAGGCATCAACAGAAAGTGGTGCTTCCGTAACAACGAATGCAAGTTATGTTGTAGGTAATAGTTATGTTGGCGGAATTGTCGGAGAAAATTCTAAGAATGTTACTTTAAAGAATTGTATCAACAATGGGGTAGCTGCCGGATACAATAAGTATGTTGGTGGAATTGTCGGATACAATCAAGCTGAATCAACAATTGAAGACTGTGCAAGTTATCTGTCTGATTACGACAATTCAATTTATAGTATGATTGTCAATAAGTGGAAAGCAACTGCAAGCTATGCAGGAGGTATTGCAGGCTACAACGATGGAGCAATTAAGTTCTCAGATAAGAGCGAAGCGATTACAGTTAAATCCGTGTCCAGTATTGTAGTTGGACAAAATTACGTTGGTGGTATCGCTGGATTTAATGATGCAAATGCCACAATAGATGTTCATTATACTTTGATTGGCGGACGTATCTATGCATATGGAAAATGTGCCGGTGGAGCATTTGGCCTGAATGCGTCAACAAAAGTTTTAAATCAGGAACTGACAATTAAACCACAGAGTATTCAGGGACAGTATTTTGTCGGAGGCGTCATTGGTGCAAATGTTGTGAATCTGACGCAGAATATGACTATGAACAAGATGCGTACGGATAATATTCTTGGACGTATAACAGGTGAAGCGTTTTGCGGAGGAATTGTTGGCTATCAGAGAACTTATGCTGCCAGTCAGCTTGGAACAGCAGAGCTGAAAAACGTTGCACTTGAGATGCTTCCTGGACTGGACTCTAATGGAGTGCCTGCTTACCCGAAGAATACGTTAGCAGTATCACAGAATCCGAACCAGTTGACTATTACAACAACTAACAATATTCCAATCCGTGCCGGATTATATGTCGGAGGAATTGCAGGATATTGCGAGAAAGAAAGCCATTTGCTTTTGAAAGATTGTACAAACAGTGGTGATATCGCACAGAATGTTTCTGCCTGGTCAAATGGAGTAGTATTAAGCAACTATATCAGAAGCGGTGAGATAGACCGCAACAAAACATTGCCTTCAGATACAAAACGTGTGAGAATGCATTTTGCAGGAGGAATTATCAGTGCTAATCTGGAAAACCAGATTATTGACAACTGTTCTAATACTGGAAATATGTCTGGGTATTCTGGAACTGGTGGAGTAGTGGGCCTGAATGCAGGACTTGTATATAATTGTTCGTTGAATCAGCATTTTGGTAGTGCGGCATTAAATTATATTGGTGGAATTGCCGGTGTGAATGTTGGTTTAACAGGAACATCTGCATCCAAAACGTATGTAATTGGTACAGGTACAAGTGCGTCTGGAATTGAATACACTGCAGGAACGATTCAAAACTGCACAACGCTTCAGAATAAGACAATATCCGGAAGCTCTAATGTTGGCGGAATTGTTGGCTGGAATTTGAACGATGGTGTTTTAAGTGAAAATACAAGTAATGCCAATATTTCTGCGTCTGGAAAAGAAAACATTGGTGGATTTGCGGGACGCAATAATGGAATTATCAAAGTGGCAAGTGACAGTAAAAATATTGCGAGAAATGTTACGGCTGGAAATGCCGGCGGAGTTGGTGGATTAGTCGGATTAAACGAAGAAAATGGAACAATCACAGTCAGCGGATCCGGAGAAACGAACGGTGAAATCGTTGCGGTTGGAAGTGAAGTTTCCATCAGCGGTTCAGCAAAAGTCGGCGGAATTGTTGGAATCAATCATGGAATTATTGGTGAAGAAGGAACTGGAACATCTCAAAAATATCTGACATGTCGTGCTAAGAGTGTGCGTGCATCTCATGGTCTGGCTGGAGGAATTGTCGGGGAAACGAATGGAAATATTGTAAACGCAGTGAACCGCTCTACAATTGTTACAGCAGATGAAGGAACTGCGGGAGGAATTACGGCAGTCAACCATGCTGGCAAGATGGTGAAAAATTGCATAAATTATGGAAACGTAAGCAGCAGTAACGGACATGCATCTGGAATCGTGGCAGAAAACGCCGGAACTATTGACAATTGTATTGTGAAAAGCAGCAAATCTACATCGACAACAGAGATTTATAGCCGTGGCGGCAATGAGATTGGTACAATTACATCTTATAATACAGGAATAGTTCAGAATAGTAACATAGAAGGATCCGTTTTACTGCACGGAGACGCAACAATCTTTGGCGGACTTGTTGGAGTAAATACAAGCAAGAATGGACAGGTCGGAACAGAAAATAGTACGCTTGCAATCACGACAATTCCAACTATTCAGAGCACAAGAAGTAATCTGACAGTTGGTGGAGCTGTAGGACAGAACCAGAAAAATGCGACTGTAACCAATCTGAAGGTCAATGCGAGTGATACTTCGATATTTAACGGTTTTTCAGGCTATAAATATCTTGGAGGCGTAGTTGGTGAAAATATTGGAACGGTAGAAGATTCTGGCTTTTCAGGAAAAATTAAAGAAAATACAGGGGCTGCCGGAAACTGTTATGGTGGTATTGCCGGAATTAATGAAAAAGATGCTACATTATTGAATTGTAATGTTGGTAAGATTATTATGGGCATTCAAGGTGTTTATACGGCTACAAGTACCAGTACGACAGAACAGAAAGAAGCTCTGGCAACACATGCCGGAGGAATTGTTGGCAAAAATGAAGCAAATGCAGTCGTAGATAGCTGTACATTAGAGAACAATAAGGATAGTAAGCTTACGGCTACTTATGGTATGCTCGGAGGAGTTGCCGGATTTAATAAAGGAAAAATCCGGATGTCAGGAAGCAGTATTACATCTGAAGTTATGTACAATCAAGACAAGACAGAGGTAGATACTACAGACAATCTGGCTGCGAATGCAGTTAAAAACGGGCTGAGTGCGGACAGCACTTATGTAAATGTTTCGAGCAGTAGTAACATTGAAAAAATGAGATACAATGGTGGAACTGCAACAGGAGGATCTTCTTCAACTGTATCAGATGGACGTTTACAGATGTATATGGTTTCCAATGGAAATCTGGGAGGCATTACTGCATATAATAGTACAACCGGAGAACTTTCACAGTGTGTATCTGGAAACTGGTTCTTAAATAATAAATCAGAAGCCATTGGAGTTGGTACTGGTGGAATCATCGGTATGAATGAATCTGAAAAGACATTAAGCAAACTGGTAAACGGAGCATTTGTAGGCCGTCAGATATCAAGTGGTATATCGAACCGTTTTGCTGGTGGGATTATTGGAAACCAGAACAATTCCACAAGTAGTGACTGGATGATTGAAAAGTGCATTAATTATGGTACAGTTTTGTGTTATAACAGCCATTATTCAGGTGGAATTATGGGACAGTGGACTGGAACTGGTGGAACAATTGAAAAGTGCCGCAATTATGGTAATCTTCAGACTACATATCAAGAATCCTGGGTTGGTGCATCAGGTGGAATCGTGGCACAGCTTTATCATGCTAATGAGAAAAATGAATATAATATTGTCAGCTGCGACAACTACGGAAGTATCTACCGGAGAGGCGGAAGTGGAAATAATGGCGATGGTGCCAATGATAGTGCAGGCATCCTTGGAAATATTACAACCTTTAAAGTTTCAAATGCTTCAGATGGTCAGGACTTTACCGTCCGTATTATGGATTGTCTGAATGGGCCAGGAGTAAGTATATCTTCAAATTCCATGGCATCAGGAATCTTTGGTTTTCTTTCTTGTGATGAAGTAAATAATAATGCTCAAAATATTATTAATTCTACACAAAATGTTAAAATTCGTATTGAACGATGCCGAAATTATGCAAAATATTTATACGGAAATAACTTTGCCGGAGGAATTGTTGGAGCACGTTATAACGGGTGGAAGAATAATACGATTGTGAATGACTGTTATTCTCTGAGCCTTGGAAAGAATGAATATTCACCGCGTGGAAATCCGATATATTCGAATGGAGTTACAAATGGAAGCCAGTATCCAACTGATATAAATGCAGGGGACAGAAAGAATAACTTCTTCTATGATGGAGAAGGTAAAAAAAGCGGCGGTAGTAATAAAAAAGACGGTTATTTTGGTGATTCATTCATGATTGGTAAGAAAAATGAAGATGGGTCAATTACAAAAGGTTCAAACTGGTCTCAAAATGTTATAAGAGCGAGTGATGTGAGTTATTATTCCATTCTTGATAATACGCAGATTATGCGAAATGCAGGAGATGGAAAATATGTAGTGACACAAATTTATTCTAATATTTCCTCTATAAGAGGAGATGAATGTTATATAGATCTGGATGGCTATATTAAGAATGGCAATGGAACCAGAATTGGTCAGGTATTATATTATGTGGGAAATGAAACATATCCGAACCATGATAATATATACTATATTGGCTCTGAAAAAACAGATCCTTCACAGAATTTACTTGCCTATAATTCCCGTGAGAGTTATTGCCGTCTGGAGGGTGTCAGAAAAGACGCAAATCAGCTTCTTGCACCGGCTTCGGCAGAGGCAAAGGTGAAGAATGGCAATGTAACAATGAGCATCAAACCACAAACAATGGATCAGGCATTGAATGGAAATGACCAGGATAAGAATACATTTTGTGATCCGTTTATGTATGAAGTGAAAGTAACAAACGGAATAAAAGAAGAAATCCATAAGATTTATTCTGAAAATGAAAGCTTTAACATTTCAAAGAATTTAACTGGTAACGTACAGATTTCTGTTCGTGCAGTCAGCATGTTTGATGATGTGAAGGCTTCTGAATGGTATGACCTGGCACAGCAAAATATCAATAAAGTATTGCCAGATCCGGATGTAAGAGTTGAACTTATTTCGAAACAAGGTGAAACAAATGATCATACATACCGCTATGTGCTAAATAATCTGGATGAGTATAACGAAGTGGATCAATATGGAGAGACAATTTATCAGAACTGGCAGGTTAAGATTAATGTTGCGGGGATTGGAAGCCTGACATTAAATGCAGCTAATCCAACCGGTACACTGAGTGCACCATTTAAGGAAAGTGGAGCTTATTCTTACCAGATGACTGCACAGGCATCTACTGCAAGTGGAACAGCAACGATGGCTGAGTCATCAAAACTGATTTCTACAGCGACACAGCTTCCAGGATACAGACCACCAATCACTTTGAAGGAATGGACACCGCAACTGTCGCAGAATGTGACAGTTACAGGAACGACGCTGGATGATCTTGCAGTGAAGGTTGAATTAGATGCTGGAAATAACAAGATGAACACTCCACCGATTTACCGTGCAGAATTGATTGGTACATGGAATGGAGAGGAGAATGTTGTATTTGCAAAAGAAGATATCCTGACAGTATCAGAAGGAAAAGCTTCTGCAACATTTACAGATTTACCAGATTATATTGGACAGGCAAGTAACTTAAGAGTCCGCGTCTGGTATGCATCTTCTGGACTTGGACCGGTATACACCTATTATGATGTAGATGCCAGCCAGATTAATAATGCAAATGTAAAAGAACTGGTAAATGTAGATGACAATGGTAATGCACAGTGGAAGTATTCACATAGTACGGTACTGGAAAATTATGCGGGCTATTTTACAAATTATCAAAAAGTAACATCAACGTTGTGGACATGGCTTCCGGCACCGGTACTTGTAGGAGCAGATCTTGATACATACATGGAACCAACTGTTGGAACCAATGGTGAGCTGTTATATACATTCCGTTGGGATGACAATCTGGCAACTACATCAACACCGAAGTATCAAGTTTCCATGACAGGTATAGATGCTTCTGGAAGAGAGATGAAGATAGACCTGGGTGATGCTTACAAAGGCGGAAGGACGTTGACAGTTGATGGAACAGAGTGGAATTATTCACAAGTGAAATTAAAAGTTACACGCGTAGGAAGTGCTTCTGGAACAACAAAGCAGATTGGTCTTTCTACAACAGGAACATATCATGTAAAACAGAGACTGGAACAGCCGTCCCAGCCACAGGTAGAAAATCCGGATACAAATGAACTGGTATATAACTTGAGCTGGTCACAGATATCATCAGAAGAAGGCTGTGCCGGATATCAGGCATATATTCGTGAGTATGATGCCCAGGATAAGCTTGGTGAAGAAAAGGAAATCGGTACATTCCTGACAACGGATCAGAACGTAGATGGTACTTATACAGAGAATGTGAATCTGGAAGCTTATGCCGGAAAACGTGTTGTCATTTATCTGAAAGCAAAGGCGACATTAACCAGTGCATATCTGGATAGTGTATCTGGTATTTCTTATGAATTAGATATACCTACCAGATTGAAACAGCCAAATGTAAAGTGGAATGTCAACTGGAAGTACAATCAGGACAATTATATTGAAGCTGAAAAGTTTGAAAATGGAAGCCTGAAAGTGGATTTAACTGCACAGGATAATGACAGTGTACCGCCAGGAGGAAGTGCATATCTGCTGAAAGCATATGTTTATGACAACGAGACGGCAGCGTCAGAGGCAACAGAGACAAATCCTGGAAATTATGTTCAGGCATATCCGGTAGACGGTTCTGTTGCACAGATGAATGCAAAGACGAATCATGAGTATTCACACGATTTACAAAGTCTGTCTATTCAGTATGCCGGAAAATGGATTGTATTTTATGCAAGAATTTCTTCCGGCGGCGGTAATATCAGTTCAAAGTGGACGGTATCAAAGAGTTACCGACTGCCGTATGTAAAATTGCAGTCACCACAGGTAACATCGACGGAAACGGATGATGTATTAACAGCTAGTGTTACAGAAACACCAGATGTGCCGGGAGTATCTCAGCAGTGGACAGCAAAACGTACTGTATTGAACTGGACAAGTGTGAAGTGTGCGGATATATTTGCATTAAACTTAAATGGTACAATTACAAACTCAAGCGCTGATGGCGGCAAGAAACAGCTTAATACACAACTTCGAATTGTAGAAAAAGATAATGGAGTCAGTGTTCAGGCGCGTCGGGAAGTTCCGGTTGAAAAACAGGATGCATTGGGAAATACATATACTGATTGGGAATGGCAATGGCAGGAGATTCAGGAAAATGGCACTGCAAGCCAATACCCGGCAGGTACCCCGAATAACGAAATACATTATGTGTATGACATCAATGATTATAGTGTAACCATTGAATCTACATATGAGGCGGCGAACAAAGGCAAGCCGACCTATCAACTGACTCTTCAGACACAACTTGATGTAGTTCAGAATGAAGATGGAACTTACAGTTACGCATTAAAACTTCCAGATGTATCAGATGTGAAAGCAGCAGACGGAAGCAGCGTAACGCATGCAAACTTTAACATCTCCGACAGTGCGATATTCAAGGCAAATGTAACTGAGAATGTTGACGGAGATAAAGTAGAGCAGAAGAGTGAAGCTTATATTGAGTCCGATGAGACGAAGATTGAGTGGAAGAAATAATAAAAGGAGATTTATTCTATGAAATGTAAAGGCTGGCAGCAATTGCAGGCAAATGCAAAAAAAGGAATATCGATGGCACTTGTACTTTGTGTATCCGCATTTTTTATTGCATTTGCCGCTGCTATCCTGTACACAGCAGGAATGTTAACGGCACAGTCGAACCAGAGACTGAAGGAAGAACGGTGCTATCAGCTGGCAAAAAGTTACTCCGATGTGCTGAAAAGTGAATTGACCAAGTATGACAATAAGTATACTGATGATGGAAGTGTGACAGGAGATGGCTCTTTTTATGCCTTTGCCAATAAATTCCTTGATGATGAGAAATATCTGGAGTATAATTCAGATTATGAAGATAGTACAAAGTATCATTTTGTCGTAGATGGTTCTAACGTGTCAGATTTGTCTCAATCTCCGATGCCCGAAAAAGGTTATGGCAATTTAACTGTGACTTTAAAAAAGGAGCAGAATGCTGATGAGAATATGAAAAAAATCATGGACGGTGGTCAGGTTCCGGTCGTATCTGATGGAAATTATACAAGTACTATTGATGCCATTGAGAATACCACGCTTCGCCAGTATATTTTTACTGTAGAAGTGACCGCATATTATGAAGATGCGTCCTACACGTACAGTACAGAGTATACAAGAGCTGAGAAGTATCGAGTGACCTTTCAACAGAACAACAATACCATTGTGTGGGTAAAGAATGCAACGGACGGTGGCTCCTGGAAACTTGGCAATACTGCCGGAGAAGATTATCAAATTGATGGAAATACACCGATTGTGTACAGCTATCTCAAATCATCGCCAACATCCTGCAAGTTTGAAGAGAATACCTATCAAGACAGTCAGGAAGGAGGAGGTACCGATGCGGCCAATTAAGAAGACAAAGGCGAATGCCGGAGAGACATTGGTAGAAGTAGTAGCAAGTATCTTTATATTTCTGATTTTAATGGGAATCTTGCAAGGAGCAATTACTTACAGCAGTAATTCACTGAAAGAAAATAAAAAGATTCGCAGTGACAATGAAAAGGTGATAGAAGCACTGCAAAGTGCACAGATGGAATCCGTAGGGAACCAGAGTAATCAGCAGATTGCATTCAGAGCAGCCAATTCAGATATAGCGGTCATTGGTAATCAAGTCTTTACGGTTCCGACAAGCCTGAGCAAAAAGGTTGTGACTTACACGGATTCCGATGGAAAAGAACAGACCATCACGTTCTATCTTTATGGAAGTCCTGACACAGACCAGACACAAAGTGGCAGTCAGGTACATACACCTTCAGATGGAGGTGGCAATTAGTGAAAAGATATATAAGACTGTTGCCGAATATGAGGCATCTAGGAAAAGAAAAAAAGGGAACAACACTTGTTGAGACAATGGTAACACTTTTCCTCATCAGTATTATGATGGCGATGGCGGCAAGTGCATTAAGCTCCGCCTCTAAAATATTTGTAAGAATTCAGAAGGAGCAATATGCACAGTCCATACTGGATACAACTATGACGGAACTTCGAAACATTACAAATGATGCCTCCGGATATGTGAAGATTTACCCGGCAGGAACAGGATTTTCTGTTGGTGCAAAAGGAAGCAAAAATGGAAGAGTATTAGAATTCCTGAATCCGGAAGGTTATGTCGTGATGGTTTCTCAAGATGGCTGTAAAGAGACGCAGATTTATATCGGAGATAACATGACTGGAACTTCCGACGAGGTAGAAAAGGGACAGCTTCTGACAAGATATTATTTTCGCAATAGCAATACGGGAACATATGTCTATCAAAAGGGTTCTCAATTAGTAGCGCGGGCGGTAGCCCCTGCATTTGGAAAAGGCTTCTATATGAAGAATTATCTGGATATTCATTATTCTGTTCCGAAAGATACTCCAGATGGAAGTACAGTGAACAGTGTCGTAGCAACTGTAACTTTATATAGTGACAAAGATAGAACAAACGTAGTGGCGACAGACAGCGAGACATTGGAATTCCGTCAGCCACTGACATATAAGGAAGCTGTCACAGCTATTAAAGAATAGCTGACATATGAATTACGGTATGAACGCTTGCACCGAGGCGTTTATATATAAATAACTCTAAGAAAAATGTAATAAAGGAGACGAGAAAGATGTTTAAGAAATTAAAAGAGAAAAAAGGATTCACACTGGTAGAGCTGATCGTAGTATTAGTAATCCTGGCAATCCTCGCAGCACTGTTAATCCCAGCACTGACAGGTTACATCGATAGAGCAAAAGAGAAAGATATTATTGCTGAGACAAGACAGACAGTTATGGCTGCACAAACTTTAGTTGATGAAGAATACGCTAAAAAGGATGTTGGCGCAGATGATATCACTATTGGATCAAACGGAATTAAAAAGAAAGATATCGCAGCTCTTGCAGAAGTAGATGTTGCTAATATTCAGAAAGGTACAGTAACAAAAGGAAAAGTTGTTAGCTTGGTATACAAGAAGAGCGGCAAGACTTGTACATATACATTTGACACAGCTACAAATAAAGGTGAATATAAAGTTAAATAGTATTTAATTAAGGAAGGCATTAACTCATGACCCAACAACAGCATGAATCTAAAATGACCCAAATTAAATATCGTTGGATCAAGAGTATTATCCTGATCTTAATTATTTTCCTGCTTGCGATAGTGACAGTGATACCCGGAGCGCTCCGACTTTTACATCGGGCAGACGCTCAGGTGGCTCTGGGTCATGCAAAATCGGTGCGACTGGCGCTCCAGGTGACTGGACAAGAATGCTATGGCAGGAATAGTACTTTTCTCGACGCTTCCCAGGAGGGAGGCGTCGCTGAGGGTATCAGAACAGAAGTGCTTGCCTTAAGCAAGGCACCGGGAGATTTCTGGGTGCTTCAGACAGCGAAAGACGGATATACCGTTGAGAAGTTTGTCTACAGGGAAGATGAGTATACGGTGTGGTATACGAAAGAGCCGAAGTCTTATACGGTATACTATGAAGACCATATGGCTGGCAAAGAAGAATAAGACAAATGAGTAGAATAGCATGTTAATTGTATTAGAGAGTATTTTGTGGGTGATCAGGTTCTTTTTCGGAGCCTGTATCTTTAGTTTTTTGAATGTAGTGATTGACCGTTTGCCAAGAGGTGAAAGTGTGGTAAATGGACGCAGTCATTGTACAAGCTGTGGGAGAGTGCTGCATGCGTGGGAATTGATTCCGTGTGTCAGTTATATTTTTCTGCGTGGACGCTGTGCAGGATGCGGCAGTCACATTCCGGGAAGAGATTTCCTGGTAGAAGTAATCGGTGGAGCAGCATTTATCGGCTGTGGGATTCGTTATGGCTGTGGAAGCCTGGGACTTTTGTCTCTGCGTGCGGCAGTCATATTTCTTTATCTTGGGATATTACTTGTGGTAGCCCTGATTGACTGGGATACCCAGATTATTTATGATAGATTTCATATTTTTATATTGATATTAGCGGTTGCAAATATATGGCTCGTTCCGGAGCATGGACTTTTGGACAGAGTGATCGGAGCATTGATTATCTCCGTTCCAATGTTGCTTCTGGCTCTTGTGATTCCGGGGGCATTTGGCGGTGGAGATATCAAGCTGATGGCAGTCTCCGGAGCATTTCTTGGAGTCGGACCGGTGGTGTGTGCCATGTTTTTCGGTATTTTGACCGGAGGTGTTTACGGGGCAGTGATGCTAAAGAGCAAGAAACTTGGAAAAAAAGATGCATTTGCATTCGGACCATTTCTTGCGTTTGGACTTGCGCTGGCAGCTTTATATGGTGACCAGATTGTCGCATGGTATTTGCAGTTTCTGTAAGAGTGACTGGCAGTTACAGTCCGGACTGTAGTCTGGATATTTGGCATTAGATTTAAAATAACAGAAAGAAAGAGGAAGTTCGCACATGGCACGTTTTAAATACGTCGCAAAGGATATGGGGGGCAAGACTCATAAGGGGACGCTGGAGGCTCCGTCAGAGAATGCTCTGGCACAGCAGTTACGGGAAGAGAACCTCTATCTGGTCGAAGCGAAGAATTTAAATGGTGAAAAAAAGCATAAGAAATTAAAAGCGAAGCAGTTGTCTGCATTTTGCAGGGAACTGTCTACACTTCTGGCATCCGGAGTCAGCCTTGTAAGAGCTTTGGACATTATCTCTGACCAGGAAGGGATTGATAAAGGAGAGCGGGAGATCTATAAAGAAGTGCTGCAGGATTTGAAGCGTGGTATCAGTTTATCGGATGCCATGGACGCAAGAGAATGTTTCCCGGAGCTGATGATTGGTATGATTCGTTCCGGTGAGGGAAGTGGTAACCTGGATCTGGTCAGCCAGAGACTTGCGGTGCAGTATGAAAAGGATTACAAGCTGACCCAGCAGGTGAAGTCAGCCATGACCTATCCGTGTATTCTGCTTGTACTTTGTGTGGCAATCGTCATTTTGATTGTAACATTCATTCTGCCACAGTTTCAGAGTCTGTTTGATCAGATGGACAGTCTGCCGATGATTACGAATATTTTGATTGCAGTCTCACATTTCCTTGTGCAGAAATGGTATATTGCATTATTAGTGGTAGCAGTGATCGTGGCAATGATTCGTGTCATTGTCGGAATACCGGCTGTACGAAGAGGCGTGGACTGGATGAAGGTGCATATGTGGGGCTTTGGAAAGTTGTTCAAAGTCGTCTATACGGCACGTTTTGCCAGAACACTGAGCAGTCTTTACTCCAGTGGTATGCCGCTTGTCTCAGCGGTCGGAGTGGCTGCAAAGACAATCGGCAATGGTTATGTAGAAGATCAGTTTGAAGAAGTCGTGACCATGGTGCGAAGCGGAGTACCGCTTTCCCAGGGACTTCGGGAAGTAGATGGGCTGATGAAGAAGTTATCCAGTACCATTCTGGTCGGGGAAGAAAGTGGACGACTGGATGTCATGCTGGATTCCATTGCAGAGACATTGGAAGATGATGCAGAACAGGCGACAAAGCGTATGGTCACGCTTCTGGAGCCAATCTTGATTATATTTATGGCAGTGATTGTTGGATCTATTATGATCGGAGTAATGCTCCCAATCTATCAGTCCTACTCAGCCATTGAAAATGCGTAATTACGAAGGAGGAACCTCAAGGTGAGTGATACAGTAATTGTACTACAGGAGGAATGTATTCTGGCTGCCAGCGGAAAAGCGGGACGAAAACCCAGGATCAGCAAGACCGATATTATTCCGATGGAAGTTCTGACAGACCCTTTTGAACAGTGGAAGAAGGCGCTTCTTGCATATAAAGCGAAGGAGCATCCAAGTTCTGTAAAACTGGTACTTCCGTCCACGTATTCTTCTGCCAGAATCACACAGATTCCATATGCGACAGGCAAGCAGCTGACGAAAATGGCAGAACATGCAGTGGCAGAATATGCGGCGGAAGGAGTCGTAGATTATGGAATTACACATTCGGATAAAAAGCAGGGGATCACCCTTTGTTGTTCCAGTGTGGAAGAAGACATTTGCAATCGAATGATGGCAATGTGCGAGGAGATACAGCTTCCGGTGCGGGAGATGACCGTGCCGATGGAAGGATATCTGAAGGGATTGTCCCAGTTAAAAGCCTATGCTAAGAAGACGGCTATTTTTCTGTTCTTTGAAGATGCCGGTGTGACCAGTATTCTGTATAAGAACGGAGTTTATCTATATTCTACAAGGAGCCGTATCTTCAGTGAGCGTGGTACATTGGATTTTGGAACAGAGATTGTAAGAAATATTTCCGGAATTATGCAGTTCTATGCGACGACAAAATCCGAGGTTCCGATTACAGACATTTATTATGCAGGCTGTATGGAAGATGATTTTGAAGTATGCCTGGAAGGAATCCGCACCATGAATCTGCAGGCAAGTCCTTTGCAGGTCGATTTGATTTACGAGGCACAGGGAGATCCGGAAGACTGGCTTGTCTGTGCCGGGGCAATGGTGGAGGATAAGGAAAAACAGGTCAATCTTTACCAGAAATGGAGAAAAACCAGCCATGAAGAGGCAGTGGAGACCGGAAGCATTGTCAAACATCTGATCCCGCCGATTATATCACTGGTTGTATGTCTGGTATTGTTTGCAGGAGTTTCCGTCTGGAATTTCCTTGTAACGAATAAAATTGACGATGTCAATAACTGGATCAATGACAGTCAGATTCAGAAGCGGTATCAGAAAGCATACGAAGTCCAGCAGGAAAGCGACCGGCTCGTGGAGCAGAAGAAACAGGTCGAGCAGATGAAGCAGAATCTTGCAACTTATCCGAATCTGGATGCAGAGACCATTGCAAGAATCGTGGATGTAAGTGGAAGTGCGATGAGCGTAGAGATTGAGTCCATGGATGCAGAGACCGGACTTCTGACATTTCATGCAGTGAGCCGGGAAGTCATAGACATTCCGGGATATGTCAGCAAACTGACGCAGACGGGATTGTTCTCCAGTGTAGATTATAGCGGATATCAATATCAGGACGGTGAATATTCACTGGATCTGTCCTGCGTATTAAAGGGAAATGATGCAGGAGGTGACAAGTAATGAAGCTGGAAATGGAATTAAAACCAGGCGATATTGTGTTATTAAAAGTGCTTGCCTGCATTTTGATTATATTTTTTACCTTTCGTTTTCTGATATTTCCTGGTCTTGAGACCAATCAGGACCTGCAAGATGAAAAACAGCAGGTAGAGCAGACAAAACAGGAAATGCAGGATACCATCAATCAGCAGAAAACGATTGAGAAGAAAATTGTAAAGCAGAAAGCGGAGTTAAGCGATGCATCTCAGGGATTCTATGATTTACTTGAGAATCAGCAGGTAGATGAATTGTTGACCGGAATTGCTTTAAAGCATGGTCTGAAACCGGTCTATCTGAAAATTGAAGGAACCGAAGCTGGAGTGCCGGCTGCTTATCAGACTGTTACACAGACAGAGGACTCAGGTACTCAGACTGCAAAGTCAGCGCAGGAAGAACTGGATGAGAATCAAAAGGATTCTTCAGATGAGACAGATGCGGCACAAAAAGAAGTCTTGCAGTATGTCAATACAACGACGGTGTCCATGACTTTGCAGGGAAATGAAGCGCAGATCCGGGAAATGTTAGATGATATTGCAAAGAATTATCCGGGTGTGCAGGTACGTTCTTTTGATATGAGTGAAAGTACTTATGTAGATTCTAATCTGCAGCAGATTTCACAGAACAGCTGTGAATGTGTCATGGCTGTCTATACTTGTGGACAGCTTAATACAACAAATGCGACGACATCCGGAGAGGAGAACTAGAAGTGAGAACGAATCTGAGAATTGGAGAAGTTCTGGAAGATAAAGGATATGTAACGGAGGAACAGATCAGTCAGGCCCTTGCATATCAAAAAGAACATAGAGATAAACGAGTTGGTCAGATTCTGATGGAGCTGGGATTTGTCACAGAGAATCAGGTATTGGAAGCGTTGGCGGACAGACTGCATCTGGAGATTGTAGATGTAGCACAGATTCCGGTAGATTTAGGTGCAGTTGGTATGATCAGCCGTGAGCTGGCAGAGAAGAACCTGATTCTTCCGGTCAGTGTAAAAGAGCATAATATGGTGCTCGTGACCAATGATCCTTTGAATTACTTCGCATTGGAGGAAGTCAGACAGCAGACAGGCTGCCAGCTTGAGATCCAGTTAAGTGAAGAAGAACCTCTGAAAAAAGCGGTTTCGTATTATTATGCCGAGGTCAATGCGAGAAAGGCAGCGAAACAGGCAAACGTAGGATTTTCCACAACAGATGCAGATGAACTTGAGATTGAAAATCTGGACAATCCAGATGAGGCACCAATCATTCAGCTGTTGAACAGTCTGATCGAGCGTGCAATTAAGGCAGAAGCCAGTGATATTCATATTGAGCCATTTGAACAGGAGACCAATGTACGAATGCGTATTGATGGTGTGATATCTGAGTATGTTAAGATTCAGAAGAACATTCATGGACCATTGATTGCACGTATCAAGATTCTGGCCAATCTGGATATTGCAGAGAAGAGAATCCCGCAGGATGGACATTTCCGGGTGGCCCTTGGAGACGGTCAGCAGGTCAATATCCGTGTTTCTATTTTACCGACCGTATTTGGAGAAAAAGCGGTACTGCGACTTATGGCTGCGACCGGACATCTGGAACACGCAGACCATTTCGGAATGGATGATTACAGTTATAATCTGTTCCGTCCTCTTTTGGATTATCCAAATGGAATTATCTATATTACGGGACCAACCGGAAGTGGTAAATCTACGACTCTTTACATGGTGTTAGATTATCTGTCCGGCAGAAAGGTGAACATTTCCACCATTGAGGATCCGGTGGAGAAGAACCTTATGGGAATCAATCAGACGCAGGTCAATCCGACCGCAGGTCTTACTTTTGACGTGGGACTTCGTGCCCTTATGCGTCAGGATCCGGATATTATCATGGTTGGTGAGACCCGTGACGGTGAGACTGCCGGAACTTCTGTCCGTGCAGCTATTACCGGACATATGGTACTGAGTACTTTACATACAAATGATGCAGTATCCAGTATTGTCCGACTGGAAGATATGGGAGTGGAGACTTATCTGGTTGCCAATTCTCTTGTCGGACTGGTTGCACAGCGTCTGCTTCGTAAAGTCTGCCCGAATTGTGCGAAAGAAGTAGAGACGACAGAACAGGAAAGAGCATTTCTTGGAGAAGATGTAAGAACGGTAAAGCGTGGTATGGGCTGCTCGCAGTGCAATCATACAGGTTATAAAGGCCGAATTGCAGTTCATGAAATTCTCGGAATTAATCAGGATATCCGCAGAATGATCATGGAGCATGAATCTGTGGAAAATATTACGAAATATGCCAGAGAACATCAGCATATGCGTACATTGAAGGAAAGTGGACTGATTCTTGTAAAAGAGGGAGTTACGACACCGGAAGAGTTGCTGAAGATCAGCTATGAATAAAAGGGAGAAATGATATGTTAGATCAGAGTCAGATTCATACAGTGATTGATACACTTATCAAGGAGGCAAGGATCCGTTCTGTTTCCGATATTCATATTACAGAAGGGATGCATGTCTGGTACCGGATTCATGGCTATCTGACGCAGGCACAGGCAGTGCTGAAAGAATACGATATCCGTGAGATACTGCTCGGAATGATGACAGAAAAGCAGAGAAAGCAATTTGATGAAGGACATGATGTAGATTTTTCCTGGGAGACCAGCGATGGTTGCCGCCAGCGTGTGAATATTTTTCGTGAGCAGAAAAAAATCGCGGCAACCATCCGTCTTCTGAACCAGACGATTCCGACACTGGAAGAACTGAAAATTCCGACGACATTGTATCAGCTTTCCGAGGAGCCAAGGGGAATCATTCTGGTAACAGGCCCGACGGGAAGTGGTAAGTCTACCACACTTGCAGCAGTCATCGAGGCGATGAATCAGAGATATGACAGACATATTATTACCATTGAAGACCCGATTGAGTATGTCTATGAATGTAAGAAATCTTTAATTCATCAAAGAGAAGTGGGACAGGATGTTACAGACTTTGCATCAGCACTTCGCAGTGCACTGCGTGAAGACCCGGATGTGATTCTTGTTGGAGAGATGAGAGATTATGAGACGATTTCCGCAGCTTTGCTCGCAGCGGAGACGGGACATCTTGTATTATCGACACTTCATACGACTGGAGCAGCCCAGACGGTAGAGCGTATCATTGATGCCTGTCCGGCAGAGAGCCAGAACCAGGTGCGTATCCAGCTTGCCGGAACTTTGAAAGGAATCATCAGTCAGTGCCTGATTCCATGTGGAGGCGGTATGAGCCGTGTCCCGGCCACAGAACTTCTGACAGGTTCCGATGCAATCTTAAATCTGGTTCGGGAAGGAAAGACTCACCAGATTCCGGCAATGATGCAGTCTTCAGCAGCAAGCGGAATGCATACACTGAACATGGATCTTTCCAGACTGATGCAGCAGGGATATATTACAAGAGAAGATGCAATGCGGTTTACGAATAATAAAGTAGAGTTAACACAATATATGTAAAACTTGAAAAAGTGAATATACAGTAAGAAATATATAATAAGAAATCGAGCAGGAGTCAACCTACTCGATTTCTTATTGTAGTTTATAGTACGGTGCACAACACTCCAAGAAGAAAACAGCCCTGTGCAATTGCATTTGTAATCTGTTCGATCCAGTTAGAGCGAAGCTTTGTGCTGTCCAGTTTGCAGGCAAATATACTCATCATAATCATTCCGATGATCGGCATCAAAGAATGCCAGTGAAAGTGGGAAGTCTTCATAATTCTTTGTATTTCTATTATTTTTATTTTCCATATTAATTTAACCTACCAGCCATTTATATTTTGCAACACTGTAAAGTGGAACAAATGGAAGCAGAATCGGTGTTGTCTTTACATACTCTTGATATTCCGGATCATTTCCATAATGTTTATTTTGTCTGAGTTCCAGGCGTCTTGCTCCACCGAACATGATATAGACGATACATACCCAGCCGCCGACTGCAAGGATCCA
>ERZ808240.2479-NODE-2479-length-20002-cov-38.217627_pt1 | contig 20002 bp, 14 predicted proteins | sample MGYA00521084_ERZ808240 | MGnify/ENA primary metagenome ERZ808240 (study PRJEB31516, sample SAMN03275571) | gut metagenome | biome: mammalia-associated habitat; material: feces | host: Papio cynocephalus | place: Kenya | collected 2012-08-06 ...
AGGATGCCTTTGATGTTGAGGCTCTTTCAGATGAATTCTTTGGCAAATATAAAGAGCATTATGAGCGATTTGTCCAGTATGTTACGGGCAAGCGATTCGTGAAGAGTGGTGGTGTTTGGAAGGAGAAGAAGATACACGACCCACATCCACAGATGTATGCGGCTTTTGGCTCTGACGATAAGAAGGTGCGTGACTATGTGAAGAAGATACTGGGGCGCATCGTGTTCCTTCATTTCTTACAGAAGAAAGGATGGATGGGTGTACCTGCTGACAAGGAATGGGGAGAGGGTGATGCTCAGTTTATGCTTCATCTTTATGAATATGCTTCCGAGGAACAAAGGACGAACTTCTTGGATGGTATTCTTGAACCTTTGTTTGCTGGTGGCCTCGACACCGACAGAACTGCCGATAATGACTTGTTTGAGACCCATGTGGCATTGCCTGAAGGTAGTAAGGTGAAGGTGCCATACTTAAATGGCGGTCTTTTTGAACGAGATGACTTGGATGAGATAGATACTTGTTTCCCAAGCGAGTATTTCGGCGATTTGCTTAATTTCTTCCATCAGTATAACTTCACCATTGATGAGAACGATCCTGATGATGCCCAAGTGGGCGTTGACCCAGAGATGTTGGGACGTATCTTTGAGAATCTTTTGGAGGACAATAAGGACAAAGGTGCTTATTATACCCCAAAGGAAATCGTGAGGTATATGTGCCGTCAGTCGTTGGTGGCTTATCTTACAACTGATATGAAAGATGAAGTGCATCGCAAAGCGGTGGCAGTCTTTGTAAGGACATACGATGTTGATTCGTTGGGTGGTAGTGATGCGGACTTGGCGCAATTAATAGATGAGCGTTTGAAGAACGTGAAGATATGCGACCCAGCCATTGGCTCGGGAGCATTCCCTATGGGATTGTTGAAAGAACTGTTTCTTTGTCGTGGTGCCATCGAGAATTTCAAGAATGCCGCAGACATCAAGCGTCATATCATTCAGAAGAACATCTATGGTGTCGATTATGAGCGAGGTGCCGTGGACATAGCTCGTTTGCGCTTTTGGCTTTCACTGGTGGTTGACGAGGAAACACCGCATACCTTGCCTAATCTTGATTTCAAGATCATGCAGGGCAACTCTTTGTTTGAGTGGTTTGAGGGAGTGGATTTACGTGCCATCGTTGGTGAGGTTAACGACACCATCACTTTTAGGGAGAAATCAGTTAGTCCAACGTTCATCAAGAAATGGCTGGAACAATATTTCGATACCAATGACCATGGGGAGAGAATCAAACTTAGAGGCAAAATCTCTGGTGCGGTGGTTGGACTCATTGAGTCGAATAATTCTGCATTGAGAGACAAACTGTTGGATATGGATGTTTCGGCTAACAATAAGTTCTTTCTGTGGCATACTTGGTTTAGCGATGTTTTTCATCGGGCAACAGGTAATGGTGGATTTGACATCGTGATAGGTAATCCTCCGTATGGTGCGAAGTTGGATGCAGATGAGAAGACGGCTTTGAAAAAGTTGTATAAGACAACGCAGACTATCAAAAATAAGACCAATCGTCATGTGTTGGTGCAAAAGGCTTCGATGGATACCTATACTATGTTCATTGAACTGGCTTACCAAATCATGCGAAAGAATGGTTGTATGACTATGATTGTGCCAATCTCTTTGACTTCCAGTGATTCTCTGTCGGGTGTACATAATATCTTGACGAAGAAATGTGATGACATCTATATCTCTTCGTATGCAGTTCGTCCTCAGCCAGTCTTCAAGAATGCGGTTGTGAACACTTCTATCTTGGCTTTTCGAAAGACCGAGAAACCATGCCATAGCATTTATGCCACAAAGATGTATCGCAAAGGCAAGAACTTTAATTTACAGGCATTGGTAGATAAACTTCAGTTTGTGGACGTAAAGGATTACATGCTTTTCGGTCGTATTCCTAAGATTAGTTTGGAGATAGAGAAGAATATCCTTGGCAAATTGACGAAGCAAGATAAATTGGAGAAATATGTGAAGGATGCAGGTTCTCCTATTAATTATAGAACTTCAGGAGGACGATATTTCAAGGTGGTTACCAATTATTCAACTGGTTCTTCTAAAGAGAAGCCTATAGTCTTGGATAAGAAATATGCCAATGCTATTGGGTGTATTCTTAGTAGTAACTTGTCTTTTTGGTATTATCAAATCTATTCGAATAATTTAGATTGGAAAAGTTGTGAGATAGAAAATACCCCCATTCCGCCATTACCGGATGAGGTGATAGCCCAATTGAACCAGCTTTATGAAGAGTATCTTGCAGATATAGAGGCGAATGCCAACAAGCGTCAGACTACAGGAAAGTCCAGCTATACCGTAGATTCCTTCAAGGAATATAAGATTGGTAAGTCGAAAGCCATCATCGACAAGATAGATGATTTGATTTGCCCTCTTTACGGCTTGACTTCCGAAGAAACAGAATTCATCAAAGGGTATGAATTGGAATTCAGAATGTCGGGAGAAAATGAGTGAGTTGGTAAGACAACTTGAAATTTTCCTCAGTGGTCTCAATCTCGTTTCTACGAGTAAGGATGTAAATCGAACACAACGAAAGATAGGTAACTTTTATGTGTTTACCAATCGTAGTACATCTGACAAGGCTAAGAAGCTGAAAGAAATATCGGATAGATTGAACCTTGGGTTGAAAATAGAAGTGATATAAAGAAAATATAGGGGATTCTTTATTATTATTCGGGGCTGTAATTTAAACGGCAGTGTAATTAAACTGTGTCAAGGTTTATATCCTTATATTTTTATCTCAGTTTGGCGACACGATTTTAATCGTGTTGACCAGACTGAGAAGCCTTGATGGCTGCAAAGTTACATAATTTTAAACCTATCACCAAATTTTATTGCCAATTGTTGCGAGATTATTCTATAATCTCAGCCTGTTTCCATTGGTCTACCAACACCTGCGCATCACGAGTGGCAGTTTCCACATCCACATCGTACATTTTTATCAGCAAATCCACTAAGTCTTTCACCTCAAAATCCTTTCCTTGAATGTTCTTCCACAGATAAGCAGAACTTTCATTCATGCTGATGATATTACTAAAATCTATATTTTCCTCGCCTTCTGCCACTACAATATTTTCTCCACAAACAGTACGAAGATTGAAGCCGTTTTTAGCTTTCATTTTTCAAATCGTTTTATTTCATATTATCATTAAACCAATTCACAATCTGACGCAAAAGATGTCGACGACTGTTGCCACCAGATATGCCATGATTCCGATTGGTATAGTACACTTCCTTAAAATCCTTGTCGGCCTGCACCAATGCCTCGGCATACTCGAATGTATTCTGAGGATGAACATTATCATCCGCCATTCCATGACAGAGAAGCAACGCACCATGCAAGTTGTCCACACGCTCCATTGGATTTGTCAAATAGCCTTCGGCATTTTCTTTTGGGGTTCGCATATAACGCTCTGTATAGATGGTGTCATAATATCGCCAGTTGGTGGGAGGTGCCACCGAAACACCAGCTCGGAAAACAGGACGTCCCTCACTCATGCTCATCAGTGTGCAGAATCCACCAAAGCTCCACCCCCAAATGCCGATACGATTTTTGTCAACAAAGGGAAGGCTGCCTAAGTATAGGGCTGTTTCAACTTGATCTTTTGCCTCCAAGTCTCCAAGTCGCAGATAGGTGCATTTTTCAAAGTCAGCACCTCTTCCCCCTGTGCCACGACCATCAACGCAAACCACGATATATCCTTCCTGAGCCAGATAATAGTCGAAGGCTCCACCATTGCCCATGCTTCCTGTTCCCCATGCATCCATCACCTGCTGATTACCAGGACCAGAATACTGAAATTGTATAACAGGATATTTTTTGTTGGCATCAAAGTCTACAGGCTTCACCATCCACCCATCCAGCTTCACCCCCTCAGAGGTAGTGAAGGAGAAAGGCTCACGCTTGCCCCAATTATACCGGCCTATCTTGTCGAGCAATTCCTTGTTATCCTCCAACACTCGTACCACCTTTCCACGATTGGTTCGCGAGGTGAAGACATAAGGATGATCGTAACTGCTCCATGTATTGAAGAAATAACGATAATCAGCCGAGAACACGGCAGTATTGCTACCACGTGCATCTGTCAGCCGTTCTATCTTGCCGTTGGCATGTGCCACATATACCTGTCTGTCGTGCGGACTCAGCATATTTGCTTGAAAATAGATATCTCCTGTTTTCTCATCCATGCCATAGACATCCGTCACTTCGTAGTCACCTTTTTCTACTTGACGAATTAGTTTTCCATTGATGTCGTAAAGATAAAGATGCATAAAACCGTCCCTGTCACTGGGCAGCAATATGTACTTGTTGCCAACACGCGTCCATTCCACCACTTCTTCCTTCACATACTTGGGCACACTCTCTTTAATCAGCAACTTTGCCTTGCCCGTGAAAGGATTGAAAGAATAAAGATTCAGTTCGTCCTGATGCCTGTTCATAGTAAAGGCTATCATACTCTTGGCATCAGGAGCCTGCTTTACCCGGGGCATATAACCATCCGAAGTCAAGGGCACGTTCATGCGAACAGTCTTTCCCGCCTTCACATCATAACTCCAAAGACTCACCACAGAGTTGTCTTGACCAGCCTTAGGGTACTTATAGGAATATTCTCCAGGATAGTCGGCATACTGCGTCAAGGCTGGCTGTTGACCACAGAACAGCTGAAGGGAGTAAGTCTTCACCTTCGACTCGTCATAGCGAATCCAACTAAGCGCCGTTCCGTCAGCATTCCAGGCAAAGGCTTTATTAAAGGCAAACTCCTCCTCATTCACCCAGTCAGGAATGCCGTTAATAACCTCGTTGAACTTTCCGTCTTTCGTAACTTGAACCTCCTTCTTTCCGTCTGTTATGAAAAGATTGTTCTCTCTTACAAAAGCCACATGACGAGAATCTGGAGACCAAGTGGCCACCTGCTGGTTCTCACCTTCCGACAACTTGCTCAAAGACTTGCTGCCAAGGTCGTAAATAAAATACTCTGCCGTAAAAGAACGACGATAAATAGCCTTACGCTTAGTAAGGATAAGCATTCGCTTACCGTTAGGACTCAGCACGTAACCATCTACAGACTTGAAAGGAGCCTTGCATGATACAACATCAAACAAGACTGCCACCCGCTTGCCAGTCTTAAACGAATAACTCAGAATCTGGCTTCCATCCTTGCTGATAGAAGCATACAGGTCGGTGCCATCTATAGGATTCACTCCACTGACATAAGAAGCAGAAAAACATCTTGACGCAATATCAGTCAAATTCAACTTCTCAGCAGCCTGTATCGACGACACCATCATAAAAGTTGCTATAAATATTATAAGTTTCTTCATAATCAATCTTTGTGCAATGCTCTAATGGGAGAATCGTCCTTGCACTCCAGCAATTGCCGTATTGTTATCTTCGGGTTTCGCTTCAGATAACTACTGATGGTTTTTACATAACTGGTTGTAAAGATTTCCTTGTTCATCGCCTTATTCACCACCCACATGATTTTGCCCATATGCAAATCTCTGTCAAGCTGCAAACGATTATCGAAATCATCCATAGGGAAAATGCTCAACAGATAGAAAGTAAGACAATCGGGGACAATATAAGCACGCGTCATCGTAGAACGTTGCTGGGCTGTATAAAACTTCTTATACAGCGGATACTCGCTACCCATGTACTTGTCCAGCGATATACCAACAGAGTGTTCACCCACAACAATACTCTGGTCGAGCGCTCCTATCTGCGCATAGAAGGAAGGCAATTGCAACTCTGGCATCCAGGCGTTCAGACGCTCAAACGACTCTTTCAGTTGCTTGTTGATATCATCCATATTGGCATACTCAGCCTCAGCATCGGCTATAAGCGACTGCAGGGTAGAGTCTTGATAGAACATCAAAAACCGATTGCTGATATTGGCATCGGTAATCGTTCCTAACTGAAGCATCTTCTCTATCAATGTACGGGTTTCTATTGGATAATCGGTATTCATCTGTTGCAAAGCAGAGAAGTCACCAGTAGTAAGATAACGACTTTCCAGACGGTCATAGCGCTGTACGGACACAGTAGTTTCCGTCTCCTCATTCGGCTTAAACTTGAGCTCACAAGCCGAACAAAGAAGAAGCGTCACCGCCATGAATGCCATATATTTAAAAATATTTTTCACTTTGTCGCTATCTATCAGCATTACGAGTGCAAAAATACTAAAAAATCTTATAAAAACAAAGCTTTTTTGCTAAGTTTTTTTAATCAAAAGGAGCAATAACGAACAAAAAGGCATGTTTTTGCTCATTATTGCTCTTTTGTGTAGTTATCAATGAACCCTATAACACACAAGTACGGGGTCTTCATTCCGTTTTTTCCAATCTTTCAACCACTGATACCACTCTTTCTCACCCTTGAAACCATAAGTCTCATTGGCGCTGGTATAAGCCAATTTGTAACTCAACTTGTTGACCGAAGGACGAACCACCATTGTATAACAGTCTTTATCGGCAGGCACCTGCTTTACCAAGGCTGCCTGTGGCACATAGATACCCAAGCCTACAGTTTCAAGTTTGTGCTTGCCGTCGTCTTTGCCCGTTGGCCAGTCGCTTCCATAACAGCCTCGCAAGCCCTTTCCATCACTATATTCGCTGGAACCTTTCACATTGATAAGTCCTGTGGCAAACTGATAATCAGACACATCTTTATTAAAGAACACATCGACATCGAAATCGCGATGCCCAGCATAGATGGTATAACGTATGGTAGCATTGACAGGTTTCAATCCTGGAGCAGGTATCCAGCCATTGTCCACTACTTCGACGATGGCTCTTACCGGGCCTTCCGAGACAATTCTCTGCTCTCGATACATCACGTCGGTCAGCAGCACCTGGTTCTGTCCATCCCAACCACGAAGGGCACCCAAGCCATAAGTATTTCCAACCCATAGGCAATCATCACCCGAACCTGCCTTCAACTGTTCGTCAGAAGGATAGAACTGGGTATCACGAATCACCAATCCTTTGTTTACCTTTCCATACAGATCGACGGTCTGCCGATGGTCAAAGTATATGCGCATTGCCACCAATTCGCTCTCAAAGCAGACACCATGCGAATGGACATAATGGTAAGGATCCTTTGTTTTCTTGTCGAAGGAGATACTGCGCAAATAAATATCCTGTTGGTTCTTGGCCAGTTTTTTGTTCTTGCTTGGCAAGCACAACTCTGCAAAGGTACGAGCTGGATATTCCGCCTGTTTGCCCTCCGTAAAGAGTTGCACGTGGTAATCCTTGGTTTCTTTTTTGCCAAGATTCACCAAAAAACAAAGTTCGTCGTTTGTACAATCCCTATTGGTGTCGTCGAGCTGACAAGGTATTTCCGTGCCGTCAGCAGCCGTAACCACGGCACGCTGTATGTCACCATACCGACGGATGTCGATAACCACAGGTTCGTCTGTTCTCTCAGCCTTAGACGGATTGGACACCGACACGCTAAAATTTGCCTGTGCTTGAGCCGACAAGGTTAATAAGGATGCCAGCACCAGCATCATTTGTTTCTTCATCATAGATTCTGTATTCTAAAATTTGTTTTGTATCTTAAGTTTGTTCTACATCTCAAGTTTTGGCCGTATCTTACAACTGAGAGAAGAATTTCTTGCCTTTTGCATAGTATTGCCAAAGAATGGAACAATCAAACACTTGAGGGATATGTTTCTCCACTTTGCCCTTTTGTATCCTCTGCCGATCCTCTTCAAACTCGTGCCTCCAATTCCTGAAAGCTCTTCGAGCCTTGAAGATAGCCTTGAAGTCCCCCCAGTTTCGTTTCAGAACCAACATCTCGAATGCGGCCAAATAATCCAGGAACCACCGCACGAACATTACATGCCGCAATTCCCTTTCATCCAAGTTTTTATAAAGCATCGTCAGATTGTTTCTGAAATTAAGAAAAGTCTTCATGGGGTTGGTCTTGGGAAGCGTACCACCGCCCACATGATATACCTCGCTCTCAGGTATACAGTATATCTTATGCCCCATCAAACGTAGACGCCAGCACAAATCGATTTCTTCGTTATGCGCAAAAAATCTACCATCAAAGGCTCCAGCCTCCCAATAGTCCTTGGATCGGATCATCATACATGCTCCCGTAGCCCACAATACTTCCTGCTGATAGTCATACTGTCCATTATCGCGCTCAACTGTCCCAAAGATACGCCCCCGGCAGAAAGGATAACCATATTTGTCTAAAAAGCCACCGCATGCGCCAGCATATTCAAAACTGTCCTTATCGTACTCAGACAACAATTTGGGCTGACAGGCTGCCACCTGCGGATGACTGTCCATGAACTCAATGAGCGGCGTAAGCCAATGATGCGTCACTTCCACGTCGCTGTTCAGCAAGACATAATACTCCGCCTCTATCTGCTTCAAGGCTTGGTTGTATCCCTCTGCAAAACCAAAGTTCTGCTCCAAGACTACCGTCTTCACCTGTGGATATTGCGTTTCCAACAGATGCATCGATCCATCGGTAGAAGAGTTGTCTGCCACCCATACTTCTGCATCCTGTCGGGAATATTCCACAACACCAGAAAGATATTTTGCCAACATCTTCTGCCCGTTCCAATTCAATATAACGATTGCTACCTTTGCCATATCAAGCGACAAAGATACAAATTATTAAGCACAAACAGGTTATCTGTGCCAAATAATTAAGTTTTTATAATGATAGTCCTCTCTTTTCTCGCCTCAGCCTGTTGTTGAGCAAATTGGTAAACTCATAGTTCTTCAGCCCCCACTTGGGAGCTATCAGCATATCGGCAGGCGACTGGCTTACGAAACGTTCGAGCACCAAGTCTTTTCTAAGAAGTCCGATATAATTCACGAGCACTTCTATATATTCCTCTACCGTATATACATGAAAAGGATGCTCTGCGTATTCTTTGGCAAGTCGAGTGCCCTTGATAACCTGCATCTGATGTATCTTCAGTATGTCAAGAGGCAACGAAGAGATAACAGGAGCCTGGCGCAGGCTCTCCTCTGCATCCTCGCCTGGAAGCCCTATGATGATATGTCCTCCAGTCAATATGCCTCGGGCATGCGTCAACTCCACCGCCTTTCTACTACAGGCAAAGTCATGACCACGGTTGATTCGCAACAAGGTTTCATCATTGGCCGTCTCTATGCCATACTCCACCAAGACGAATGTGCGCTTGTTCAATTCCTCTAAATAATCAAGCAAATCATCACTTACACAGTCTGGACGCGTACCTATGACTATTCCCACCACTCCATCCACTCTGAGAGCCTCCTCATACATTCTGCGAAGCTCTTCTGTTGAGGCATAGGTATTGGTATACGCCTGGAAGTAAGCCAAATACTTCATATCTGGATATTTTCTGCAAAAGAAACGTTTGCCTTCTTCCAGTTGCTCGGTAATGGTTTTCAGGCGGTCGCAGTAGCCCGGGTTGAAAGTTCGGTTGTCGCAATAGGTACAACCGCCACTTGATATTTTTCCATCCCTGTTAGGACAGGAAAACCCTGCATCGATAGATATCTTTTGCACCCTAAAGGGAAACCGATGGCGTATCCAAGTGCCAAAGTCATTGTAATAGCTCATCGTTAAAGAATCTCCGCCTTCAGGGCTGTCTTGTCGTGATTAAACTCGCCCAGCCGAACACTGATAAGCTGGTTGTCATATTCTTCCTTTGCAGAAACTGGCGACAGCTCCACACGCACATAGTTCTTGGTAAAACCATGCATGGCCTTACCACGTGGTGCTTTCTCGAAGAGAACCTCAGCCTCCGTTCCTACATACTTGGCATAGAAAGCCTGTGTCTTCTCATCACTTAATTCGAGCAGTCGTTTGGAACGCAACTTCTTATCCTTGTCGCTTACCACATAGGGAATACGAAGAGCCGCAGTACCTGGACGTTCCGAATAAGGGAACACATGGAGATGCGTGACTGGCAGACTCTTCAGAAATTGATAAGACTCCTCAAAACACTCGGGAGTCTCACCACGGCAACCCACCATTACATCCACGCCAATAAATGCATCGGGCATTTTCTCCTTGATCAGGTTTACCTTATGGGCAAAGAGATCCTTGTCATAACGACGATGCATCAACTTCAGCACCTCATCGCTACCACTCTGCAACGGAATATGGAAATGTGGCATAAAAGCACGGCTCTCCGCGCAATAAGCTATCAAATCATCATCACACAAATCGGGCTCCAAGCTGGATATTCGATAACGCTGAATTCCATCCACCTGGTCGAGTGCCTTCACCAAATCGAGAAAACGCTCATGAGTTGTCCGTCCGAAGTCACCTATGTTAACACCAGTTATCACTATTTCCTTTCCTCCCTCGCTTGCCGCCCGCTTGGCCTGTTCCACCAACGAGGCGATACTTGGATTACGCGAGTTGCCCCGGGCAAAGGGAATGGTGCAATAAGTACAATAATAGTTGCAGCCATCCTGTACCTTCAAAAAATAACGGGTACGGCTTCCTCGCGAACAAGAAGGCTGAAAAGAACTAATGTCCTTAGTCTTCACACTGTGATGTTCGTGCAAAGCATCCACACCACCCTCCTCCAGTCCTGCTTCCAAAGCAAACTTCTGCGCCCAGGCATCGCTGAGGTACTGTATCAGATGCGCTTTCTCGTTGGCACCCAACACAAGGTCTACACCTTCTATCTTGCTCACATTCTCCGATTCAAGTTGCGCATAGCAACCTGTCACAATAACAAACGCTCCAGGATTCTGGCGCACCATACGGTGTATAGCCTGACGACACTTATGATCGGCGACTTCTGTTACCGAGCAAGTGTTAATTAAACAAATGTCTGCACGTTCTCCATTCTTGACAGTTACCACGCCCATGTCTTCGAGCATTTTGCCAAAAGTAGAGGTCTCCGAAAAGTTCAGTTTACAGCCTAATGTATAATAAGCTGCCTTTTTACCTTGAAATGCACTTGTATCTATCATAAAAAAGTTTGGTGTATATAAACGAAAAAGCCGCCAGACCATAGGTCCAGCGGTGTTTCTCTCATTTTTCGTTCGCTAAGTATACTAATACTTAAATTACTTTGCAACTGAGTCTGTAGCAGCAGAGTCAGGAGTAGCTACAGTATCAGCAGAATCAACTGCTGTTGTGTCAACTGAATCTGCAGAGTTTGCATTTGACTTTGTGTTACCACCGCAAGATGCGAAAGAGATAGCTGCAATAGCTACGAACATCAAAACTAATTTCTTCATTTTCTTTGCTTTTTAAATCTGTAAAACAATCATTTGTTTATTAAAACAATGCAAAGGTAAGTATTTTTTCAATACGTTGTTCTTTTTTTTACGTCTTTTTTTTACGTCTTTTTGTAACTATTTTACAATACACTAATAATCAAGTATTTACAAATTGCTAACAAAGGTTAAAGTTTTTCCATTACTTTTGAATAGCCTTTTTACAATACTTTTTGCGCTTTTTCCTTGCAACTTTATTACAGCTCTATTACCTGTCCGTCATAGCCAAATTGAAAACCTCCCGGCAAACGCTTGTTGGCAAAATCATGCAAGCCTATGTCATGAGTCATGTGGGTAAAATAAACTCTCTCGGCTCCTATCCTCGTCGAAAAACGAATGGCATCGTCCACCAATTGATGACTGTGATGCGGTTTGTCGAATCTCAAGGCATTGACAACGAGTACCTGTACTCCTCTCAAGTAAGGTAGCTCATCGTCTGGTATAGTTTTCATATCCGTAATATAGGCAAACTTGCCAAACCGAAACCCTAGAATTGGCATCTTGTCGTGCATCACCCGCACGGGCATCCACTCAATATCACCTATCTTATATATATGGTGAGGCTCGATGGTATGTAGCTGTAACTTGGGAGCACCGGGATAGAGTTCTTCCGAAGAAGCCGGAAAGCAATAAGGCATAGTGATAGGCAGCGATTTCGTCACAATCTTGTCACCATAGATATCTATATCGCCATATTTGCAGAAAGGACGCAAATCATCGATTCCTCCCACATGGTCGTAGTGTTTATGGGTTATAAGCACACCGTCTATTTTCTTGAAAAGCACACCGAGCATCTGTTGTCTGATGTCTGGACCGGCATCTATCAGCAACCGGGTACTTTCAGTCTCAACCATGGCTGCGCTTCGCAGCCTCTTGTCTTTAGGGTCAGCACTGCGACAAACGTCACATTGACATCCCAATGCGGGCACTCCACCCGAAGTACCTGTTCCCAATAGTGTTACCTTCAACATATCTTGTGTACTCTTCAGAATATATTCACCTCGGGATAGATATCTATACCGAACTTATTCTTCACATCCTTTTGTATCGTGCGACAAAGCGTCACAATTTCCGTCCCCGTAGCTCCACCACGGTTTACCAATACCAATGCCTGTTTGTCGTGCACCCCAGCACGACCAAGACTCTTCCCTTTCCAGCCACACTGGTCTATCATCCATCCCGCAGGTATCTTCTCATGAGCGCCATCTATCGTGTAATGAGGCATTCCAGGATACAAGGCAGCCAACTCCCTGTACTTGTCCTTTTCCACAATAGGATTCATAAAAAAGCTGCCGGCATTGCCCTGCACGTCAGGATCGGGCAACTTGGCCCTGCGAATCTCTATAATAACTTGGCGCACCTCTTCTGCCGTAGGATTCGAAATGCCCTTGGCTGCCAATGAGGAAATGATGTTTCCGTATTCGAGCGACGGGATGAAAGTATGAGAAAACTTATATATCACATGCGTGATAAGATATTTGTTGTGCCATTCATGCTTGAATCTGCTCTGACGATAACCATATCCGCAGTCTTCGTTCGACAGCCACACCACTTTTCCTGTAGCTATCTCTACAGCTTCCACCTTGTATATAATATCTTTTGCCTCTGCCCCGTAGGCACCTATATTCTGCACAGCGCTGGCACCCACCTCACCAGGTATAAGCGAAAGATTCTCCGCTCCATGGTATCCATGCTCCACGGCATAGGCCACCACATCGTCGAAGACTTCACCACTGCCACACTCCAGCAATACCTTGTCGCTATCCTCTGCCACAACTCGTATACCAAGTATCGCTGAATGAAGAACCGTGCCGGGATAATCCTTTGTAAGCAACAGATTGCTGCCGCCACCCAAAAGCAACAAGGGTTCGTCATTCTCTCCCAAAGAGGTCACCAACCGCTGAGCCTCAGCAACAGAACCATACTCAACGAAACGATGGCAACGAACATCTATACCAAATGTATTATGTACCAACAAACTGTAATTCTGTATATCTTTCATTCCTAATATACCTTATTATATATATGGATGCGCCCCTACATATTCAGCTTCATCAACAGCCACTTGCCCCTCACACGACGAAAAGTAAGCTGTGTCTCCATGCCATTGGCAATACCTCTGATAACAAATATCTTCTGGTTACTCTCCGTATACTTCTGCCCATAAAGAATGTTGTATATCATCTCGTTGGGCAACTTAGGAGCAAAGGCAGGCCATGTTTCTGGCTCTATGTCACCTGTCATCGTACCGAAGTCATCATCAGGGTCAGGTCCTACAAACTTGACGGGATTATGCAGATGCTGCGACTGGAAAGTGGAATCCGATGCAAATGCGCCATAAAACTTCAAAAAGCTGGCATTTTTATTGGCATACATCGGCTTATAGTTGATAGAAGTCATCATCCATTGTCCATTAATACGGTTGAACAGGAACTGCTGGACAGTCTTCTTCCTAAAAAACACTTTCTCTACCACCACATGATCTATAGTAGTATCCTTAACAAGATTCATCTGGCGCTGGTTGTCAAAAATCAGTGTATAATAATCCTGCCGCATAAAGAAATGCTCCATCCTCCAATGACGTTTGGTTATAGTCTTCACCACCTTTCCATACCGATAGACGGGAAGCGGGAACTGCACACGTTTAAGCTGAAGCTTTCTGTTGGCAGCAAAATTAAAGATAAAGTCATCAAATAACTCATCTGCCGCCTTGGGCATAGGAGTTTCCTCTATCAGAGCCTCTGTTGAGTCCAGAGCCTGTGTGTCTGCCACTAAGGTGTCGCTTGTTGTAGAATCGGCAACAGCAGCTGGTTTCTTGTCAGAACACCCTGTTGCAGAAAATCCAATGATGGTCAGTGTCGCCATGAATACGGCAATAAAAGAAAGTTTTTTCATAAACCAACTTGTTTTTCTCAAATTTTGCATGCAAAAGTACACATTTCTTTTGAGATATTTCATATTTTAACCGAAAAATATTATCTTTGCACGCAAATTAGACTTAATTAAGTTAGAAATATGTTATTAGAGAAAATAGAAGGACTCTTGAAGGAAGTCAGCGCACTGACAGCAAAGAATGCAGAAGAGGTGGAGCAACTTCGCATCAAGTACCTAAGCAAAAAGGGAGAAATCAACGCCCTCATGACCGACTTCCGCACGGTAGCTGCCGACCAGAAAAAGGCTATCGGCATCAAAATCAACGAGTTGAAGCAAGTTGCACAGAACAAGATCAATGGTTTGAAGGAACAGCTCGAAGAGGCTGAAGCCTCAAGCGACGATATCGATCTGACCCGTACAGCTTACCCAGTGGCATTGGGAACACGTCATCCTCTCACCATCGTAAAGAATCAAATCATAGATATCTTCTCGCGTATGGGCTTCACGCTCTATCACGGACCAGAGGTCGACGACGACAAGCACGTGTTCACAATGCTCAACTTTGCCGCCGACCATCCTGCCCGCGACATGCAAGATACCTTCTTCATCGAGCAGAGCGACCCTAATGATGTCACCAAGAACATTCTCCTGCGTAGCCATACCTCTGGCGACGAAGCTCACTACATGGAGACACACGAACCTCCCATTCGCGTACTCTGCCCAGGACGAGTATACCGCAACGAGGCCATCAGTGCCCGTGCCCATTGTTTTTTCCATCAGGTAGAAGGCTTGTATGTCGACAAGAACGTAAGCTTTACCGACTTGAAGCAGGTGCTCCTTACTTTTGCTCGAGAAATGTTTGGCACCGACACCAAGATTCGTCTGCGTCCAAGTTACTTCCCATTCACCGAGCCAAGTGCCGAGATGGATATCTCTTGTAACATCTGTGGCGGCAAGGGCTGTAACTTCTGCAAGCATACCGGTTGGGTAGAAATCTTAGGCTGCGGAATGGTTGACCCTCACGACCTCGAGGCTTGCGGAATTGACAGCAATGTCTATACCGGTTATGCTTTCGGTATGGGGGTAGAACGTATCACCAATTTGAAATATCGTGTCAGCGACCTTCGTCTCTTTTCTGAAAATGACACTCGCTTCCTTCGCGAATTCGAGTCCGCCAAGTAAAAGCAGGATAAGAAACAACATTTTATAAGGATACAACAGCCTCGGGATAAATATTCCCGAGGTTGTTTTATCCACCAACCCCCACCTATTCAAGAAAAAAAGCCACAAAAAGGTAGCAACATAGCAGTTGGAATAACTGGTTTGCAGATGTAAAACCACTGGTGTTCTGATAAAAATGCATATTCTAAAAGGAAGCGAAAACAACGTGGCGAAGTGCTTCTTTGCGCCTCATTTTCATTAGATTACCATGTCGTACGACATGAAAGTACATAGTTGTACAACAGTATTTTTCGAGTCTAACCAGCGTTTTATAGTTTTATCATAAACACTTGGCATTTACACATTCACATTATCTTAATAGCTGGCAGTACACTTGATACCTAAAGCCTCCACACGTGCCTTAATGGCATCGAGTTCTTCATGAGTAGCCTTTGCCAAGAACTTGTCGGGGGTCTCACGGTCGATAGTGTAAACCATTACCTTTTCTGGATGAACGTCATTTACCGCCTCCAGCCAGGGAGCCACATAGCACTCGCCCACATTGTCTGTTCCGTCACCATGCATAAACATGGTCTGGATGATGACATGTCCGTGGAACAGCTTAAGATTGCGGATGACATCCTCCACATTGTAAGTAGGTTGCTGCGGACGGTCTACCTTGCGGATATAGTCCATATCCACGGTATCGAGTTTCTGGATGTTGTTCTCCACCAGCATCAGAGCCTCCCGCACCTCAGGTTTATATATATAGGTGGCATTGCTGAGTACCGACACCCGCACCTTGGGAAAATACCTATCGCGCAGAGTCAAAGTATCCTTGACTATGTCCAAAAAGTCGGGATGTCCCGTAGGCTCTCCATTGCCAGCAAAACTCATGTCGTCGAGCGGTTCGCTGTTGTTCTTGCGCTGCGCCAACACCTGCTCAAGGGCTGTGCGCACTTCTTCGCGTGTAGGACGCTTCTTATGCGGACGGAAATCGGCATTGAATCCACACTCGCAATACAGACAGTCGAAAGAACACACCTTGCCATCGGAAGGCATGAGGTTGATACCCAATGAGACTCCCAACCTGCGGGAGTTGACTGGACCAAATATAGGTGAAGGATAAATAATTGTTGGCATAATAACAACGAAATTTTTAATGTTGTGACACCCTATTCTGAAATCTGGTTGCAAAATTACTAAAAAAATACAATACACACATCATAATAAAAAGACTTTTTCTGCGTTTTATGATTAATGAAACGAATCTTTCTAATTTTCACGATAATGACCGTCGCCGCCATACAGGCTGTGGCTCAAAGTTTCACCCTCCGTGGAAGAGTGACCGACCAGGACATGAATCCCGTGGAACTGGCTACCGTGTCGGTAGCCAAACAGGGCAAGATAGCCTTCACCTCCCTCAAGGGAGAATTCTCCATGCAGCTCATGTCTGCAGACAGTGTGGTGGTGAAGTTCTCGATGATTGGCTATAAGACGAAGACCCGCGTGTTGCGACATCCGCATGGCAAGCAGACCCTACAGGTTGTGCTGTATGCCGAAGAAAATGTAATAGACGAGGTACAGGTGACAGGCGATAAGATTCAGACCAGCCAGACACAGGAACTGAAGACCAAAGATATCAAAATGTCACCTTCTGCCAATGGCAATGCGGTAGAGACCCTCATTCAACAGCAGGCAGGCGTAAGCACCCACAGCGAACTATCGTCACAATACAATGTGCGTGGAGGTGCCTTCGACGAGAACTCCGTATATATAAATAATGTTGAAGTGTTCCGTCCGTTCTTGGTAAGAAGCGGACAGCAAGAAGGACTTTCCGTCATCAACCCTTATATGGTAGACAAGATAGGCTTCTCGACAGGAGGCTATGCTGCCAAATACGGAGACAAGATGAGTTCGGCCCTTGACATCACCTACAAGACCCTAAAGCCCAAGGCTGGCAAGAAACAGATGGTAGAAGGCAGCCTGGCTGCCAGTTTGTTGGGTGCTGACGCCTACTTCGGACTGGGAACCAAGAAATTGTCGTGGCTCAACAGCGTGAGATACAAGACCAACTCATACTTGCTTGGTTCGATGGAGACCAAGGGCGAATACAAACCAAAATACCTCGACTACCAGACCTACTTGAGCTATGTTCCCAGCCAGCGATGGAAACTCGACATCATTGGCTACATCTCCGACAACCACTACAACTTTGAGCCAGAGAACAGGGAAACCACCTTCGGAACGATGGAGAACGTAAAGAGTTTCAAGGTGTATTTTGACGGACACGAAAAAGACCGCTTCATCACCTACTTCGGAACTCTCGGCATCACACGTAACTTCGGCGCAAAGACCAACCTGTCGCTGATAGGAAGTGCCTTCTACACCAAGGAACAGGAGAAGTACGACATCCAGAGCCAATACTGGCTCGACCAAACCGAGACCAGCGAGAATTTGGGCGTGGGCACCTACTTTGAGCATGCACGCAACTATCTGACAGCACGCGTGCTGAGCGCCAAGCTGATGTTCAGACACAAAGCGCAACGCCACGAGATGGAGGCCGCCTTCACCTATAAGAAAGAGCACATATCAGAAAACACGGTGGAATATGAAATGCGCGACAGCGCTGGCTACAGCGTGCCCCATACAGGAAAAGACTTGATGATGATCTACTCGCTCAAGGCTCGCAACACACTCGATGCCAACCGCATAGAAGCATACTTGCAAGACACCTACCGCTTTGCCAGCAAGGGAGGGCATACACATTTCACCCTCAACTATGGTGTGCGCCTGAGCCAATGGAGCTTCAACAAGGAGACCATCCTCAGCCCACGCATCTCGCTGGGCATCATACCTGCCTATAGCGAGAACACCACCATCCGACTTGCGGCAGGTCTCTACTATCAGTCACCTTTCTTCAAGGAGCTGAGAGACACCTCTACCGTCAACGGAACGACCATTGCCTCGCTCAACCAGAAGATAAAGAGCCAACGAAGCATACACTTCATTGCAGGATACGACTATCGGTTCCGCATGGGCGACCAGCGATTTCGATTCTCGGCTGAAGCCTACTACAAAGCGTTGAGCAACCTTGTGCCCTACTCGGTCAACAACGTAAAGGTAACCTATTATGGAAACAACGAGGCAAGCGGACATGCCGCAGGACTCGACCTCAAGCTCTACGGCGAGTTCGTACCTGGCACTGACTCATGGATCAGCCTTTCGGTCATGGACACCAAGATGAAGCTGGGCGGAAAGTCCATCCCGCTGCCTACCGACCAACGATACTCCATTAATCTCTTCTTCACAGACTACTTCCCTGGGAGCGACCGATGGCGTATGTCGCTCAAGCTGGCCTTCGCCGACGGACTGCCATTCTCGGCTCCTCACCGTGAACTGGAGACCAACACCTTTAGGGCTACCTCTTACCGAAGAGCAGACATAGGTATGAGCTACCTGCTCTACAACAACACCAAGCACACCAAGAAGTCGTTTTTCAAAGAAATATGGCTGGGTGTGGATTGTCTCAACCTTTTCGGAATCGACAATGTTAATAGCTACTATTGGGTGACAGATGTGACCAATCAGCAATATGCCGTACCCAACTATCTAACAGGACGACAGATAAATGGACGCATTTTGATAGAATTCTAAATATTTAACCGTAGATAACGTGCTATCTGCGGTTTTTTTCGTAACTTTGCGCTCGAATTGTGCGAACTCGGCAATCGCCGTAGTCGCAATCATTCTGAAAAAGAAAGAAATAATACATAATCATCAATTATGAGTAAACAAGTAGAAAAGATTAAAGAGTTGATCGCTAAGCGCGAACAAGCTCGTCTTGGCGGTGGTGAGAAGGCCATCGAAAAGCAACATGCACGTGGAAAATATACTGCTCGTGAGCGTATCGAAATGTTGGTTGACGCTGGTAGTTTCGAGGAGTATGACATGTTCAAGTTGCACCGCTGCACCAACTTCGGCATGGAAAAGAAGCAGTACCTCGGCGATGGTGTGGTAGCTGGTAGCGCTACCGTAGCTGGCCGCTTGGTTTACGTATATGCTCAGGACTTCACCGTAAATGGTGGATCGCTCTCTGAGACAATGGCACAGAAGATTTGCAAGGTAATGGATATGGCTATGACAATGGGCGCACCTGTCATCTGCATGAACGACTCTGGTGGTGCTCGTATCCAGGAAGGTATCTGCGCACTCGCTGGTTACGGCGAGATCTTCGAGCGCAACATCCTCGCTTCAGGTGTCATTCCACAGATTTCTGCTATCATGGGGCCTTGCGCCGGTGGTGCCGTCTATTCTCCAGCCCTCACCGACTTTATTATCATGAAGGAGCAGACCTCTTACATGTTCTTGACAGGTCCTAAGGTCGTGAAGACTGTAACTGGCGAGGACATCGATGCCGAGCACCTCGGTGGCGCGTCTGTTCATGCTACCAAGAGTGGTGTTACCCACTTCGCTGCTAAGACGGAGGAAGAGGCTATCGAGATGATTAAGACCTTGCTTTCTTACATCCCAAGCAACAACACTGAGGAAGCTCCACGCATTGAGTGCACGGATCCTATTGACCGCATGGACGATACATTGAACGAGATTATCCCAGAGGATCCTAACCAGGCTTACGATATGTACAAGGTGAT
>ERZ808240.2480-NODE-2480-length-20002-cov-19.167243_pt1 | contig 20002 bp, 27 predicted proteins | sample MGYA00521084_ERZ808240 | MGnify/ENA primary metagenome ERZ808240 (study PRJEB31516, sample SAMN03275571) | gut metagenome | biome: mammalia-associated habitat; material: feces | host: Papio cynocephalus | place: Kenya | collected 2012-08-06 ...
CGCTTTGTGTTGATTATGTTTCATGATTAAGATACATAATTTTAAAGAGCTATTCTGAGCCGCTTGCACGGGAGTGTGGGCGGCTCTTTTTGTATTCTTAATTTCCTGAAGCATTAAAAAGCCCCGGCACGGCTCAATACCGGGGCAAACGTGATAAAAGTGAATTATAAAGAAACATATAACAAAACAGGCAAGAAACGAGCGGTGTTTCTTGCCTAATTCTATTTAACATAATTGTTATTAGTTGCTATTTGTTACTATTTATTACTACTGCTGGCGATTCATCAGCAGGGAGATGAGACGCTCCTTCTCGTATATTATTTGCTTTTGGTCTTCCACTTTCTGTTTGAGCAGCTCCACCTCTTTATATAATTCGGCGGAAGTAGACACACGACTGTTTACTGCGGCAACAGCTTGTGTTCCAGAGGCTATTGCCGTGCCCGTGGGAGTTGAAGAGTAGAAAAAAGTAGGGGGAATGTTGAGAACTTCGGCTATACGTTCGATGGTTCCGGAGCGGACATCTTTAGCCATAAAAACAGATGCTAATGTCTGTGGCGTGACTTCCATAAGTCTTGCAAGTTGGGCTTGGCTTATATCCAAGGTCTTAACTTTACTTTTAAGGGTTTTTCCGTCCATAAGGAAGATTTTTATTTAATATGTGTTAAAATTAGGGCTTTTATTAGGCATTTTCTGTATTAGTTAAAGAATATGCCTTATATTTGCACCCGAAAAAGATATTTATCAGTCATTTATTAAAAAGATTGATTTGCAAAGATAATAACAATTATGTTAAATTCAAAGCAAAAGATGATAGAAAAAAACATTGTTAAAATCGAACCGGTAAAGAAAACCCGGATTGACATCAAGGAGACGCTGATGAAAATTCCGCTGGGGAAGACGGCTCATTTCTACTGCCGCGAGCTGGGCAACCTGACGCTCGTGAGACAGCACTGCTCGATGCTGAAGAAGAAAGGAGCGGTGTTCAATATCGAGCTGAAGGACTTCGGAGTGGAATACTACATCACGAGAATGAAATGATGCGCAGGCGTCATTTTCACAGTCAGAGGGAAAATAATCCGTAACATAAGAGAGAAAGGAAATAGTCATGGAGAGAGAAAAGAGAACAAAAAAGTTGAGATTTACCGACGGCGAGGCTGTAAGATGCAGCACTCTTGCAGGTATGGCTTTCGTGTCGCTGTTGCTGATATGTTGCGCTCCGGCAGAAGACAGCTGGAGGGCGACGGCAGAGGGCACGGCTGTTTGGGCGGTTGCCTTCATGCTGATGTATGCTGCGCTGAGGCTGCTGAGGAAGTGGAGAAAGAACGGGCAGATGCCAATGACGGACTGCATGATAAAGAGTGTGGAGGAATAGAGTCATGACAGAGAAGAGGAAGTACACGGCTACTGCCGAGATAAGACTTACGGCTGCCCAGGTGGAAAGAATTGCCGAGAAGGTGAAGGAGGGAATTATCCAGTATATGGAGAAAACAGAACCCGAAATTGACAAGTTCATGAGTTATGCTGAGGCTGCCGAATTCTTAGGTTGCGCAAGAAACACGTTGTACAAGAAGGTGGGTAATAACGAAATACCTTATGTTATTGTAGGTAAAAAGAAGAAATTCCTACGGAAACAACTTATAGAAATTGTACGCAGACAGAGCCAAACGGCCGTCTGAACAGGAATGAAAGGAGAAAGGAAACTGATGAGAGAGAGGAAAGCGGTCTTTGAATGTTCGGGAGGAAAAGCTAATCCCGACGAGTATCCTTTAAATGGAACCTAAAAAAAGAGGGAGAGAGAAGCCTTCGGCATGACGTTGGAAGCGGTTAAAATAAGGCACCTGCAGAGAATGATTAAAAAGCGTAGGATTTGCGGATGCACGAAACTTAGGACGTGCCGGAGATTCTCTTCTCCTTATCTGAACACACTTCCTTAAAGGAGGAATGAGGAGTTAAGAGTTACAGCTAAAGCTAAATAAGGGGCAAGCAGCCACAGGGGAAAGACCCCATCCCCATAAAGTCTACACCCGTCTGCACTGGATAGTCAGGCGGAACACTCAGGAAGTTTTGGCGGTGGCTGCTTACATTGGTGAAGCCCGACACGGGGAACAGGCAGAGCGTGTCATGGACATGGCGTCGGCAGACCCAAATGGTCTGTTGTGTGTTGGAATCTCGGAGCGAGGCGGTTCGATTCCGCCCTTCACCACGACTTATATTTATCATTATCGTAAATTGGTTAATAGATAGATTTTCGGCATCGCGGTACGTGAGTATAGCGGTGTAACTGCCGGGTCTTCCACGGACACATGGTAAAGCGTGGATGTATAGTCCAAAATTCGCAACGAGGTGGTTCAGATCCACCGTCCGGCACACTGTTTCTAAATCCCGGTGAGCATGGCTCTTAAATCGCAGGTAACGATGTGAGCCATTGGACGTGTATAGCTAATTGGCAGGCTAAGGCGACCTTTCTTTCAAGTTCATTAGGGTCAGCCCATGATGGCGGTTCGAGTCCGCCCACGTTCCCTACTTTAAGTAGTTTGTTTTAGCGTATTTTCTCTCCGGTTCGTGAGAATAGAAGAGCTTTCAAGGAGCGGTGCTGCCGCCGCATGGCAAGGGGCAGATGGACTATGACAAGCCGCAAGGAGACGAGCGGTTCGGACTGGAAATTCGCACACGAGTGGGTTCGAATCCCACAGCTCCACAGAATAAAAAATGCTTTCATATAGATTAGTTTATAGTCATGATTGTTATTCAGGATAACAAGCCTGGAACCAGGCGAGGCTCCAGGTCATGAGACAAAAATGTTTTATTAGAATATTATTTAATGTTATTTTGTATTAAAATCCTTCCGTATGCAAATCTGTGAAGACAAGCATACTTTTCATGAACCGGGCAGCAAGCACGGAAACAGAAAGGGACTACGGCGTTCAGCATAGTTATAATGTTTTATATAAGATTTCTACCATAGACGCATCGCCATGTGAAAAAGGTGTTTCATACCAAGCCGTATTCCTACCTGTCGGAGGTTCGACTCCTCCGCTGCCCACAGAAAAAATGAAAGATTGATAGGCTGAAGGAACGGGAAAGATTCATCAGCCCCGACATATTCTTTCAAGACAGAATTTTATAAACAACAATAACGAGAGAGAAATGACAAACAAAGAAAAAATGACCCTACAGCGGCTGAAGGAGATTTATTCCCCTCCAGGAGTGCGAAGAAAACCTCAGGAAGAGGAGCATCTGATGCAGTGTGCCTGCGTGAGATGGTTCCGCTACAGCCATCCCGACATGGCGGAGCTGCTCTTTGCCGTACCCAACGGTGGGCGGCGCGACAAGGTTTCCGGAGCAAAGCTGAAGATGGAGGGCGTTGTCGCCGGAGTAAGCGACATTCTCCTTCTCCTTCCAAACAAAAAGAGCCACGGCTTGTGTATAGAGATGAAGACCCCGGCAGGTCGCCAGTCGGAAAGTCAGAAGCTTTGGCAGTTCAGTGTTGAGGCTGTGGGCTATCAGTATAGCGTATGTCGGTCTGTAGAAGACTTCATAGAAACAGTAGAGGAATATCTGAGGAATTAGGAAAGAGGAATTAGGAAAGAGGAATTAGGAAAGAGGAATTAGGAAAGAGGAATTATATCCTTTCTCACCCCTACAAAACCTACAAAACCTACAAAACCTACCTCACCTACAAAACCTACAACCCCTACAAAACCTATAAAACAATGAGAGAAAAGAAATCAAACCATCTACCGCGCGGCAAGATCCGCGTCAATCCAGGCGGGAGGACTGCTGTATGAGCAAGTTCATTTTCAATACGGAATGGACGGACTTACTGCAGGGTTGTCGTGAGTGGGTTAGGCTGGAGGTGTACGAAGGCATCATCGAGTATGTGCGAACAGGGACACCGCCCAAGCTTAGGACTCAGGCAGGTGCGGTATTAAGGTGCATAATCCGTGAGATGGATAGAGACGGACTCCTCCTCACCGCCGACGACAATACAAGTCCGGTAGCCGACATCCCCGAAGGGACAGAGCATTTGCCTTTACATACTGCAACAGGTGCGGAATGCGGGGGAGTGCATCCCAAAGGGAAGGAAACAGCCGATGAAGCGTCTCGCGCGCGTAATAATAGTCTTATAGCTTATAGTATAGATAATAAAAAGAAAAAAAACAAGCAAAAAAAAGATTTTGCCGTTTCGTCCGTTCCGGACTCACTGTTTTTGAAGTTTTATTCTCTTTATGGGAAGGATATCGACAAGCCGAGAGTATGGAGCAAGTGGCAACGGCTGACGGAGGAAGAAAAGAAGAAGATCATGGACTACGTACCGCTCTATGTAGCGGCAACTCCCGACAAGCGATACCGGCGCGCCCCGCTGACGTTTCTCGAAAAACGCACGTGGGAGAACGAGCTGCCGCCTGTCGCCGCCCCGAAACCTGCCGACGCGGCAAAGGAACAGCGGCGAAAGTACGAGCAGCAGTGTATCTCCCGGAGCATAGCCGAAGCAAGCCGGCGTCCGCCCACAAAGGAGGAAGAACGCGAAAAGCGCCGCCAGCAGCTTCTGGGCTACGTCCGGGCGGTAAAGGAAAACCCGAAGTCGATAATGAGGGATATACTCGTGAAGGTGAAGGAGAAGGGAGAGCTCGACGAGCTGGGGATTGAGTGGAATCCGGAGGAAGATTGAAAGATTGAAATCTTTCCCTACAAAACCTACCGAACCTACCCCACCTACCGAACCTACCCCACCTACAAAACAAAAAAAACAAAAAACAAAAAAATATGAAACAACAAGAAAACCAGACCCCGTGGCAACAGATAAAGAGTGGCTGCGTGATGATAGTAAAAGGCATAGCCCGGATAATATGGGGCTTGCTGAGGCTTGTCGACGTCTTCGTGCGTCGGTATCCTTATGCCGTAGTGATAGTGTGCATCCTGATAACGGTGATAACGGCAGCCGTATGCATCGGTAAGGCACGGTCAGAACGGGATGCACTGAACAAGAAAAACTACCAGCTCCAGCAGAAGCTCGACACCGTGCTGATGATAGATGAGGCTAAACACGAAAGCAAGTTCTATTATCATGGAGCTGAGACTTACCAGAGAAAGGAGGTAAAAAAATGAGTGCAATAAAAATTACCGGCGCTATGTCGCCTATGGATATTACCCGAAGCATAATACGCCAGAAAGCGTGGAAACTGTATGAAGATTCCGATATGATCTTCGCCCAGGCATACTGCTACATCTGCATGCCCAACGATGCCGCTTCGCTCGCATTCGCCGACGCATACGAGCAACTGGTTCACTCAAGGTATTTCCGCCATGAAACAAAAAAGTATGCTAATCTTACAAAGAAGATGATAGAGAGCTACGACCGCTGCATATACAACCACATGAAGAAACACGGCAAGGCATATATGTTCATGGACACATGCGACCGCTACAGCGAGCATATCCACAAGCATGTCTTCCTCCTTCGTATGGCTATAAAGAGAGAACTCGGCCGAAACAGAGAACCGGAATCGGAACTGGTAAGCTATCTTCTCACCTCGCTCAACATCATGCAGATGGCTGTAATGAACTGGGACGTATACTGGACCACGGTAGACAACTCCTGCGGCTACAGTCTCAAAAAAGATTTCTCCGGCGGCAACTTCTGCGAAATATTCAAGATATGGCGCAAAACCCTCGTCGCCCTCCCATTGGAAGTGAAAAGCCATACACTGGAGAACAGCGACGTAAGAATCGGCATAAAAGCCCTAATGTCGAAACTTATAGACCCCGACATCATCAACGACGCAATAATGTCAGCAGAGGAACATACGGAAAGCTGAAAGAAAACTATAGGGATTTAGGAATCATGAATTAGGAAAGAGGAATTAGGAATGAGAAAAGTTATGGATCATATCCCCTCCCCCCCTACTAAACCTACAAAACCTACTAAACCTACAAAACCCAAAATAACTATGGAATGGAATAATAAAAAACTTACAGACTCTGACATCGAAGATATTCTCAACGAATATCTCGAATATCATAATCCGTCCGACCTTCTTGACATGATGGAAGAGGGGGCTATGCTGGACAGAGACGACATAATGGAATATCTGGACAAAAGCACAGACGACATTATCGAAGACTACTTCGACAAAAATTTTGCATCAGATATACTCGACCGGTTGGATAAAGAAGACATTTACGACTATCTGGGAGAAGAAGCGATTTCCGAAATTTATAATACAAGAGTAATACGCATGAGTTTCGAGAGAATCGTAAAGTCCAAGACCAATCTTTTCCCAGACAAACAAACGGTAAAGAAAGTAATTAACGAATTAATTAACGAATTATGGTAATATGAAAATACGACAAGCAAAGAAACTACCCCAGTGGAGCAGGCTTTTATCCAAGTCTCCCCCTACCCCACCTACAAAACCTACCCCACCTACAACCCCCTACAAAACTTACAATAAAAAACAATAAAAAACAATGGAAAAAACAAACGGTGTAACATTAGAACAGGGCAATATAACTCTGAACGTAGTAATTAATGATAAAAATCTTTTTATCCAAGAAGAACTTCTTGTCGAGATAAAAGACGACGAGGGAAGAAAGAAAACAGAGCATATCTTAGAATCTCATGAGCATATTACCGGAGAAAACCTCCCTGACGGGAATGTGAAACTCACTCAGGTAATATGTTTACCTATCCACATGTTGAGAGAAGTCCTAAGACATCTACATTCTGACAATAACGGCAAATTTTACTTTGAAGCAGCAGAGAAAGGGAACGAGCATTAAATCATACGGCAGATGAAAAAAACGGAAAGAATTAAGGCAGCGTGGAAGGTGCTGACAAGTAAGTATGCAATAGTCCACGCGAATAATGCAGATGTAGGCTATCTATTGATTGACGCAATACTTCTTGACGCGGCAGAACTCCTTCATAGAGGGATAATGACAACGGAACGCTTTCAGATGATAGGCTCCGTTCTCGCCGACCGAAGCGTGATACTACAGAGCATGCACAGGCAGAAAGACGGCAAGACCGTACCCACGGTAATCTACGACTGCGAGAGCGAGGAAGACTTCAGCGAACTTAAAGAACAGGAGATTGAATGATGAAAGGAAACGACAATGTCTGCAAGATGAAAGGATGAGGCTTCCGCCGCAACGTCTCCCGTCAAGCTCCGGAACCGCCCCGAGTCTCCTTCGGAACCGTCCCGGAGCCCGACGGGAACCGTACAAATTTATTATTACAAAACCCTACAACCCCTACCCCACCTACAACCCCTACAAAACTTACCCCACCTACAACCCCTACAAAACAATGATTAATGAAAACAATAATAGTATCCTGGAAGAAAGCAATCTCGACAACCGTGAGAGAGAAGATAAAGCAACGGTTCAAGATAACCGGGATAACAGTAAACAAAGAGAGCCGCCTTACGCTGAAAGAGGAAGACATGGAAGACTTCCGCGAAACAGTAAGGAAAGGCTACCTAACGCCAGTAAACAAAGTCTTACTCCATCCGAGAGAAAAAAGAAACGTTCAGAGAGAATATCCGAAGGAATGAAACGTTTCTACAGAAAGGAAAGATTCAGAATACTCTCAGGAGAGAAACCCCAATCCAAGCTCCTGTCCCCGTTCCCCGGGAAGATGAGAAAATACATGTCCGACTTATGCTACAAGAAGGGATACTTCCATATCGGCAAGCTCCACGACGGCATTCTCTATTACGACAGCGAGACCCGCCGCTGCAGGGAATCCGAGGAGAACGGAGCCAGACGTTACGGTATCAAGTTCCTCCCGGCTGAGGAAGATGACACAAGCTCATCCTAACCCGGATTGCCCGTAGCTCTCTCCCTACCCCTACAACCCCTACAACACCTACCCCACCTACAAAACAAAAAACAATGGCAAAGTCAGAAACCTACAACAAGCTCATCCACACCCGGCGCTGGCTCATGCTGCGCCGTCGCAAACTCACGGAGAATCCTCTCTGTGAACGCTGTCTCGAAGAAGGCAGATACGTTCAGGCAACCGAGGTTCACCACGTCATGCCCGTCGAGGATGCCCTCTCCCCGTGGGGACAAGAGCAGCTCATGTACGACTTCCACAACCTCCAGTCCCTCTGCCACCGTTGCCATGTCGCCGTGCATACCGAGATGGGACGCAGCGGAAAGCAACAGAACCGCCGCAAGACACAGCGACAGAAGCAAGACTTCATAAAGAGATTCATGCAAGGTGAAGTCCCATTCTCCCCTACAGAACCTACCCCACCTACAGAACCTACCTCACCTACAACACCTACCCCACCTCCCAAACCTCCCCCCCCTGTTTTTTAAACCGGGGGTACACGCCGTTAAACCTCGCCCGAACCTTTTTCCACGCGCGAGTTGTTTTCCCCGTGGTGGGGGAAAGCCCTTACGGCACTTCCGACAGTCTGAAAAGCTCTGAAAAGCCCTGTACAAAGGACTTCCGCCCTATCCGTCTTAACCTTAGCGAGAGAGAAAAAACACGTGGAAAATGCGTAACGGTACCCGGCGAGTAGCAAAGCTACTCGTTTTCCCCCGTTCCGCCCGTCGTGAGAATATCCCCAACTGTATAATATAAACTCTACCGCTATGCAAAAGAAAAAGAAAAGCCACAAGCCGCAGACGCTTGCCGACAAGATCCGCAACCGCAAGAACTACCTTATCAGGGTGCTCGAAGACCAGGGACTCTACCAGAAGGAAATGGCAATGCAAGTGGAAATCGCCGCCCGTCTGTATGTCAAGATCCGCGAGCTGGAATCTTCCATGTCCGACAAGAACTACAGCCCCATACTTGTATGGGAATCCCGCGAGGGAGCAGTCCGGAACGCCGTCAACCCACTCGAGGAACTCTACTCCGACTATCTCTCGCGCTATCAGCAGGCACTGAAAGCCCTCGGCATGAACACCGACTCAAAGGAGCGCAAGGTACCGAAAGACGACGGCTTGTCAAACTTCCTGAACAAGTTCAACGAGTAACACCCACCTACCCCACCTACAAAACCTACCCCACCTACAAAACTTACAAAACAACAATGACAGAAACAGAAAAACAGCATTACCGCCAGCTCAAGGCAGATACCGCCGACTGGCTCCATCTTGCCGCCGCCTCCTTCGGCGCTGCATATCACGAAGTTCTCGCCGGCACCGACCCCCGTCTGGAGCAGTATGCCCGTGAAGTTGCCTACAACCCATCGCACCATAATCTCTATGAGCTCCTTGCACTGAAACGTTACCTGCAGTTCTCTGAGCGCTACGAATGGCGGGCAAAGAAGGTAAAGAACTTCTTTAAATTTTATGAATTGATACGTTTCAACGGTGCCACCGGCAGACAAAGGTATAAACTCACTCCTGTCCAGGCTTTCCAGTTTGCCAGCATCTTCGGATTTTACGACAAGGAGGGACGCCGACTCTGCCGAACGGCTTACATCTTCGTGCCGCGTAAATTCTCCAAGACCACCAGCGCTGCATCTCTCGCTGTCTATGATATGCTCTTCGGCGACAACAACGCACAGGCATACGTCGGTGCCAACAGCTATGAACAGGCAAAGGTCTGTTTTGACGAAATACGCCATATCATGCAGGATATTGACCCTACGGAACGGCATTTCCAGGTGAACCGAGAGAAAATCACGTTTAAAGACCGTATGCGCGACAGTATGGCACGCTGTCTGACGGCGAATGCCAAGACTCAGGACGGTCTCAACGCTTCGCTCGTCATAATGGATGAGTATGCACAGGCGCGCAACACGGCTGGAAAGAACGGTGCCGACCTGAAGAATGTCCTTACTTCCAGTATGGGTGCCCGCCGCGAACCGCTCACCGTGGTGATTACCACGGCTTCGGAGGTCCTCGACGGCCCGTTTTATCATGAGCTGGAAACGGTGAAAAAGATTTTGGAAGGGGATTTCAACAGCGACAGCATCTTTGCCTCGCTCTTCATGCCTGATGTTGACGATGCCGAAGATTCACCCGACACCTGGCACAAAGTGCAACCTCATTTGGGCATCACCGTGCAAAGCGACTACTATGAGAAGGAATGGCAAACGGCTCAACTGTCGGCCGAGAATATGATGACGTTCCGGACGAAGCTGCTCAACGTCTTCTGCGTGAATGAACAAAAGACATGGTTCACTCCTGAAAAGGCTAAGGAATTGATAACGGATTTTTCTGTCGATCACGTGCAGGGGCACCCGGCTTGCGCTGTTGCTTTCGACCTTTCTGTCCGCGACGATTTCTCTGCCGTGTCTTATACTCTCTATTCTTCTCGATCGAAGAAGTTTTACTGCCATTCTGATTATTACTTCCCAGATGGTTGTCTCTCTGGACATCCCAACGAGCAGCTCTATCGCCAATGGGCTGCCGAAGGCCATCTCCTGCTGTGCCATGGAAACCGCATCGACGTGAAGATGGTTGCAAACGACATTCTCCGGAGGTCTTCTTTCCTCAACATTCTCCGTATCGGGTACGACCAGTATAAGAGTCAGGAATTGGTTAACATCCTTGCATCTGTGGGCAACAGCGGAGCTCTCACCCCATTCAGCCAGACTTACGGCTCATTCAACCTCCCGGTGGAAGCGTTCGAGATGCTTGCCTATGCCGACCCGCCAGGTATTGAACTAAACCGCAACCCTATCAATGTGTTCTGTCTTCAAAACTGTGTACTCGACGAGGATCGTCTGGAGAACAAAAAACCGATGAAGCTTTCCCACTATCGCAAAATCGACGGTACCATCACTATGCTCATGACTATAGGGCTGCTCTATTCTTACCAGAGGTAGACCCCTACAACCCACCCTAACCCTCCCAAAGGAAACCCACCCTAGCCCTCCCAAAGGGAGGGAATGGAATTACTCCATAGCCCCCTCCCTACAAAACCTACCCCACCTACCCCACCTACAACACCTACCCCACCTACAACCCCCAATTATTAACAATAAAAACTTCAAGATTATGAAAATTTCAATTAACGACAGCAACAATTTCCACGTTTTCGTTCCTGGCCAAGACTTCTGGATGGCTCGCCACGAACTGCAACTCCTGAAAAAAGAGATAGAGAGAGTTCTCTCCCTCACGGAAGGAAAGTAAAAAAAAAGAGACCTTGCAGCTCCATCAGCCACAAGGTCTCTCTTATTTTATAAATTCAATACATTAAGTTCTCTATTCCGTAACCACTTTTTCCTCTTCTTCGAAATTCTGGTTTTCTGTTGCTTCCTCACCGTCAATATCGTCAAAGCCGGTGTACTTGTCTGCCTCCCTGAACTGAGCCTCATTGAACAAGTCTGCCGAGCGGAACTTCTTGCCGAGGAACAGGTTCATACCTACACTCTTGATGTTGTTTGCCGTCAGCTCCTTTGCTGTCGATGCTCCCTGGCAGTGGATGCCGATACGGAAAATACCGAGGTCGTCGATACGCACTGCCTTGCCGTCGAGCAGAAGTTCTCTCAAGCAGGTCTCCATCTCGATGATCACGCCGCGGATAGTCGCCTCGCTGAACACACAGTGGTGCTTTGCCATGTGGTTGATAAACTCGTCGAACTCTACAAGCTCGCATACCGGACGCGCATACCATTTCTGATAGCTGCTCTCGTTGGTAGCATTCGTGTTCTGATACTTCTTGTACTTAATCATAACTGTTTCCTTTCTTTTTTTTTAAGGGTTGTTTGGCACTGTTGCCGCCGCAAAGGTAAACATCCGCATGCCGCCGTTCTGCGGTTACTTGCGTTTGTGGGCGTTTTCATTCCTTTCTGTCCCGTTCTTTCCTGTTATATCTGTAAAAAGAAAAGACTTCCGCCTTTTTTTTCGTACCTTTACAGCAGTGGAATCCCCCTCCCCTACAAAACCTACCCCACCTACAAAACCTACAACACCCACCAAACCTCCCCACCACCAAACCTCATGAAAAAGAATAACCCTCCCTTCACAATCAGAGAATACGGCAGACAGGAACTCGCCTGTCTTTACTGCCCCTCCCTTAAACCCGATTCCGCATGGAAGAAGCTGCGCCAGTGGATGGCTCTCTATCCCGGACTCGACGATCGTCTGCGCACTGCCGGATACAACGGCAACAAACGTTCTTTCACTCCGCTGCAGGTTTCCATAATAGTTGAAGCTATGGGTGAACCATAACCGAAAAAAGTTTGTCAGTTCATCTTCACTCCTTCAATATGCGTATATTAGATCGCATAGTGTACACATTAAATACATTAAAATACATTATATCGGGATTGTAGACGAATAATTCCGCTTATACTCTCTCTTACTCCTCTGCTTACTGCGATTTTTTTCCGTAACTTTACATCAAAATAACTCGCTGACTAATCCAGCATAACTCAAAAACTCAACAATACCTATATGAGTAAATGGTGGAATAACATAAAGAATTTTCTCTCTCGCGACAGTCAAGATGTCGCTGCCTCTACCGCGCGCACCATTCCTCCGCGCAGCGGTAGAGGTGTTTTTATATGGGGCGAAACTGGAGACTCGCTTGCCGTTGCTACGGTGTTCCGCTGTGTTCGCATCCTCTCCGACTCCGTGGCAAGTCTACAGCTCCAGTATATGAAGCGTAGTGGCGACCGCTATATCGAAGACGAAACAAGTCCGCTCCATTATCTGCTTCACGTCCAGCCACAGCCGGAACGTTCCATCTTTGACTTCTGGGCTATGGCTGTCCGTCAGATTCTCGTCGAGGGGAATGCCTATATATATCCAAGACGTATAGGAGGGGAGATTACCGATCTCGTCCTCTGCTCTAACAATACTGTGTCTCATGACGTGGTTAACGCTACATATACTGTTTACGACCCGTATACCGGTGTCTATGGCACTTTTCCGGAAAAGGATATGATACATCTGTATATATATTCCTCCGACGGCATGCACGGCGAGAGTGTCCTCTCTTATGCCCGTCGCACGGTGGATATTGCCAGTGCCGGAGATATGGAGACACAAAACCGTTTTTCTAACGGTGGCACAGTGCGAGGCCTTGTCAGCAACGACAAGGGCGTAAAGGGCTTCGGAGAGTATCAGGATGAACAGCTGGAGACGGCAGCCACGGATATTGACGACTGTTTCCAAAGTGGCAAACGTATCGTGAGTCTTCCGGGAGAGGTGAATTTTAGCCAGCTTTCTCTCTCCAGCACCGATATGCAGTTCTTGGAGAGCCGAAAATTCACGGTTCGCGAGATTTGCCGTTTTTTCGGTGTCAACCCGTCGTATGTCTTTGATGACACAAGCAACAACTACAAGTCGGCTGAAATGGCGGGAGCAGCTTATCTTCAGATGACGCTCGACCCTATCCTCAAGCGTATCGAGGCTGAGTTTACCCGCAAGCTCATCCCCCGGGAGTTGTGTTGTCGGCAGATTTTCCGCTTCGACCGCAAGGGCGTGTTCTCTCTTGATCTGGAATCTCGTGCCGCTTATCAGAAGGCGACTATCGAGTGCGGTATCTACACCGTCAACGAATGGCGCCAGGCTGAGAATCAACCACAGGTGGAAGGCGGCGACAAGGTGTTTGTATCGGCAAACCTGAAAGGGATAATGGATAACCCAACACCCACCCTAACCCTCCCCAAGGGAGGGAATGAGATTACAACCCACCCTAACCCTCCCCAAGGGAGGGAATGAGATTACTCCATAGCCCTCCCCCCTACAACCCCTACAACCCCCTACAAAACCTACCCCACCTACAACACCTAAAAAACAACAATATGCAAAAAAGAACTATTTCAATCGTTTCCGGTCTCCATCTCCGCGAGGCTCCTGAGGGCGAAGAAAGTCGTACTATCGAGGGTTATGCCCTGAAGTTCGGCGTTCGCTCCAGATTGCTCTGCGACTGGTGGGATGACTATTATGAAATTCTGGAACCCGGCTGCCTTACCGCCGACACTCTCGCCCGGCAGGACATCAAGCTCACCATGTTCCACGACCGCCAGATTATCCTCGCCCGCAGCAACCAGGGCAAAGGTACCCTCTCGTACGAAATTGACTCTACCGGAGTGAAGTTCTGGGCTGAGATGCCTCACACTGCCGACGGCGACAAGGCTCTCGAACTTGTAAGGCGCGGCGACATCGACGGCTGCTCTTTTATGTACTCTACCGACGAGAGCGACAGCGAGAACGCCGTCAGCTACGAGAAAATCAAGGAGGGAGATACCGAGGTACTCCTCCGCCACGTCAAGCGCATCGACAACGTCTATGATTTCACCCTCACCCCCGACCCTGCCTATGAGCAGACGGAGGTTACGCGCCGCGAAGTCGAGGACCACGGTATCAGCTTCGCCAAACCGGAGAAAAAACCAGACCTGGAGAAAAAGGCTGCAATACTGCGCGAAGCAAGGAAGAGGATCAGGAATTAGGAATTAGGAAAGAGGAATTAGGAATTATCCCCTACAGAACCTACCCCACCTACAGAACCTACAGAACCTACAACACCTACAGAACCTACCCCACCTACAAAACTTTAAAAATTATGAAAAAACCAGTTTTTAATTTCCGTTCTGCCTACGAGCGCATCGACGCTATCAAGGCACGCCTTACCGAGATGGCGGAGAATCTCGAAAGTGACCAGAAGCGCGAGGATTTTACCGATGCGGAAAAGGGAGAGCAGAAACAGCTCTACCGCGAACTCGACATCCTCGAAATGAAGATCAAGGCAAACACCCCTACCATTGCGGTTATGCGCCACGAGGATATCGCCGACGCTACACGCAAGATGCGCGAGTGTATCGCCGAGGGCAAACGTTTCGAGCTAAAAATCAGCCGTGCCGTCGCCTCGGACTTCGGAGGAAACGCTTCCGGCTATGCCGACCCGGCTACAAGCACTAACACCGCTCCCGTTACTATCGGCGATATCGTGGAACCGCTCTACAGCCGTACTATCCTCTCGGCTATCGGCTCTCCATTGCTTACCGGACTGAAGGGCAACTACACATGGCCTGTTGTCGAGACCTTCGAGGCTACTGTCAACGACGAGGGCGTTGCCCTGGGCGACACCAAGATTCCGATGAACAAACTTATCGCTAAACCGGAGCGTATCGGCGTGGCTGTTCCTATCACCCGTGAGGCTCTCAACGAGACCGACGATTTGTTGATGACTGTCTGCACCCAGTACATCCCTGTGGCTGCTGCTGCCCTGATGAACAAAATCATGTTCTCTAAGACTAAGGTTTCCAATGCGACCAACCTTGTCGGACCGTTCGTCAATCTGAAGACCGCACAGAAGATTGAGTACACAGGCGACGCTCCTACTATGGCACAGCTTCTGAAGCTGAAGGGTACTGTTCTCGGTAGCAACGTCATGCCGGAGGGTCTCTGCTATGTAATGACTGAGACGACCAAGGCTCTGCTTGAAGGCACTCCAAAGTGGAACGGTGCCAACCAGGCCATCGTCGACGAGAATGGCAAGATTAGCGGTGTCCCGGTATTCTGTTCTTCTTATGTAACTGAAGGCGACGTTCTCTTCGGAGCGTTCAAATATGCTCCTCAGGGTCTGTTCGGAGAGATGTCTGTTATCATCGATCCTTACACTCTCGCCCGCAAGAACAGCATCGACTTCGTTCTCAACCTCGACTACGCCATCACTGTTCTCCGTGATCAGGCGTTCGCAATGTTGAGCAAGAAGATCGGAGGATAAGAAAAAATAATCCCTATAGCCCCTCCCCAACCATCCCAAGGGGAGGGGGACGGGGATTAGTCCACAGTTCTCGCCCCTACCCCCCCCTACAGAACCTATCCCACTTACAGAACCTACCCCACTTACAACACCTACCAATATGAGCACAATATCCCTCGATACTTTCAAGAAGCACATTCGTGCCGACGACATCTGTGCCGACGACGAGAAGCTCCAGCTCCGTCTCGATGTCGCAGAAGCCTACGTGGTAAACTCCACTAACCGTTCTATCGATGAACTTTTGAAAATGGGCGACGGAGCCCTGCCTCTACCGATAGTCCAGGCGGTGCTCATGGCTGCCGCCTCTTTCGATGAGAACACTCAGGCAGTATCTTCCCAGCAGCTCCACGAGAACCCGATGTTTCCGGCTCTGCTCAAGCAGTACAGGAAGTTGGCAAGGAGTTAAAAGTCCCCTACAATCCCTACAAAACCTACCCCACCTACAAAACCTACCCCACCTACAAAACAAAAAACAAGAAACAATGGAATCAGGATGGATGCGTGATTATCTCGACATTATGGAGCCTGTAAGAACTACAAACTCCTTTGGTGAAGAAAAAGTGGAATACTCCCCTGCAAGGAGAATCCACGCTTATATGCTTGCTCAACGCGGCAATCGTTCGGAGGAAGTTCAGGAACACTTCCCCAACTATACCGCCCAGTTCGTCATTCGTTCTGAGCACCGTATCGCCGACAACTGGCGTGTACGTCATTATGGAGGTTATCTCTATACGGTAACGAATATCGTACCCTACGGACACGACCGCGCCTATAAAACCTTACAGTGTGAAAGGGTAAACGAATAGAATTAGGAATTAGGAATTAGGAATTAGGAAAGAGGAATTAGGAAAGAGGAATTAGGAATTATTACTCCATAGCTTCCCCTACAAAACCTACAAAACCTACAACACCTACCCCACCTACAACCCCTCCCCCACCTACAAAACCTACAAAACAAAAGATCATGGACACTCCCCTTACCAACCTCCTTCGCGAGATGACTCCCCGTCAGATCCGCAACTCCCTCAAGCGTGCCTATCGCGCCGAGGCGAAGAAGGTGAAAGCTATTGCCGAGAGAAAGCTCGACAGCAGTGGTCTTCATGTTATGGGTAGCAAAAGCGACCTCCATAAAGGTATACGCACCCGCATCTATTCCCGTGGCGGTGGCTTTATGCTCACCGTAAAGCCCGGCAAGGGTAATGTAAAGAGCATGCACAAGAACCGGCGTGGGTTTCTGAAACCTGTTCTCTTGTGGGCTGAGGAAGGAACCGTGGGACGTTTCACCCGCAACGGTATGCGTCGCGGACACATCACCGGCTCCATGCCCTCCTACGGTTTCATGGCTGCCGCCGAAGACGAAATGCTCCAGACTGCCGAAAACGACCTCTTTTCTGAGGTTGAGATCGCCGTTGAAAAAGTAGCAAGAAAAGCGGGAATAATTTAAGGAATTAGGAATCAGGAATTAGGAAAGAGGAATTAGGAATTATCCCCTACCCCACCTACAAAACCTACCCCACCTACAAAACCTACTCCACCTACAACACCTACCCCACCTAAAAGAAAACAACATGCAAAAAACATCAATTTCCATCGGCGAGGCCATCAACGACCTCCTATCTTCCGACAAGACACTTGTCTCTGCCGTAACAAAGATCTTCCCAATCATAACCGACAAAGCTGATCTCCCTTATGTAGCATATCGCCGTGTTAAAACGGAACAGATAAGTGTAAAGGGCTACCGAACGGGCAGTGAGATGGTAACGGTTCAGGTGAACAGCTATGCCGCATCTTACGAAAAAAGTATCACTATCGCAGAAATGGTTCGCCAGATTCTCGACGGTGTACAATACGACAAGAACGGTATCTTTATTCGCAGTTCCGTCTTGTCAAGTTCTGAGGAAACATGGGAAAACGATGCCTTCGTCCAGAAACTCATCTTTGAATTTAAAGTTTAAGGAATTAGAAATTAGGAATTAGGAAAGAGGAATTGTATCCTTCCTCCCCCCCCCCCTACAAAACCTACAAAACCTACAAAACCTACAAAACCTTTAATAAAACCATCAACCCTAAAAAATAACCATTATGAGCAACAACAATTATGTAAACGGCAGCGACCTGCTGCTTAAAGTTGGCGACAAATGTGTCGGCCACTGCACCACCCACACCCTAACCTTCGGCAGCGAGACAAAGGAGCATGCCGTGAAACCGATTGCCTCTAAGAAGAAGAGCGCCGGACTGTGGAAGGGACAGAGTGTTACTTCCCTCTCTATCGAGATTAAGGCTGAGGGTCTTATCTTCACCGGCGAGACCGAAAACGGTTTCTCTCAGATTTCCCCACTGTGGGGAGCCGGCGACAGTATTGCCGTTGAGGCTTTCGAGCGTGAAGGCGACTCCACCCCTTATGTTAAGGGAAGCTTCGTTATCGACTCCCTGGAACAGTCGGCTCCGGCTCAGGACGATGCCACTTACAGCATCTCACTGAAGAACGACGGCGAACCGGAAATTTATCCGGGAAAGCCAACCGCTGAGGAATAACTTTTATTAATTTCCACCGAGTTCTCCGAGTTCTCCGAAAGCTCTCAGTTCTCCCAGTTCTCCCAAAACTCCCAGTTCTCCGAAAAAACTCCGGAAAACTCCCAGTTCTCCCAGAACTCCCAGAACTCCCATTTAAAAAGAAAAGAATCATGTCAAAATCAATCACTATCAACATCAACAACAAAGAATACCCCTGCCGTCAAACCCTCGGAGCCATGCTTCGCTTTAAGCGCGAGACCGGCAAGGAAGTTACCGAAATGGATGCCGGAAGCATCACCGACACTCTCACCTTCCTCTACTGTTGCATAAAATCTGAGTGCAAGAACGAGAATATCGAGTTCAATATGTCGCTCGACGACTTCGCCGACGCTCTCTCTCCTGAGGATCTTGAAGAGTGGAATAAGGCTAACGCACCTGAAGATGGCGCTGATGAAGCGGAAGGCGACGGCGAAAAAAAAAGCTGACGATATGCCAGCTTATGGGATATGCTGTTGGAGTTGTCGGGATGAGGCTCGACGATTTCTGTCGTCTCTCGCCGGAGGAGTTTTCGTCAGTGTCCGAAGCCTTTTCCCATAATCAGGAACAACACGTTGAGGACTCCTGGGAGCGCATGCGTCTGCTTGCCGCCATCACCATTCAGCCCCACTGCAAAAACCGCATCCGTAAGGAGCAGCTCGTTCCCCTGCCGTGGGACAGGAAGAATAAAGATAACCAGTTCTCTCAGTCCTCCCAGAACTCCCGGCTCTCCCAACGAGCCTACCACGGCGACGACCTCACTATAGAGCAGCGTCTGGCAAGGGCTAAGAAGAGAATGGAGATGGAAAAAGAAAGGGAAATTTAGGAATTGCCCCTACCCCCTACTACACCTACCCCACCTACAAAACTTACAAAACCTACAAAACAATATGAAAGTACTCGACCTTTTCGGCAACGAGACCGAAGTAAGAGAAAAAACTAAAAGCCGCAAGTCCCTTTTCGACGACTACGACGGCTTTACGGACAAGTTCAAGGCAAAACTCACCACCGACGACTGCTATACACCGCCTGAGGTCTACGCAGTCGTGCTCGAATGGGTACGCAGCCGCACGGATCTCACGGGAAAAAACATCGTTCGTCCTTTCTACCCCGGTGGCGACTACGAGAATGAGGAATACCTTCCAGAAGACGTGGTAATCGACAATCCGCCGTTTTCCATTCTTGCAAGGATTCTTCGTTTCTACAAGTCAAGGGACATAGGCTTTTTCCTCTTTGCACCGTATCTGACTCTCTTTTCGTCTAAGGACACGGACTTGACCTATATCAGCGCGTCTGCCAACATTGTCTACGCCAATGGGGCAAAGGTAAGCACGGGCTTCATAACGAACCTCTTCGGCGATATCGTGGCAATGAGTGCACCGGATCTGAAAGACAAGATTGAGGAAATACAGAAAAAGACGAGGAAGGAAACCACGGTGTATCCTCCAAAATACAAATACCCCCCAGAAATTGTCATGTCCACGACCTTAGGGTATTTCTCCGCCCATGGCATAAACTTCGAGCTGAGGCGCGGTGAGTGTCAGTTCATTTCGGCTCTCGAAAGCCAGAGAAAAGTAAAGAAGGGTATTTTCGGCAGTGGCTTGCTTGTCTCGAAAGAAAGGGCTCACGCAGCAGAAGAGGCAAAGCGCAAGGCAGAAGAGGCAAAGCGCAAGGCAGAAGAGGCAAGGGTTACAGTATGGGAATTATCGGAAGCGGAACACATGGCGATAGAAAGGTTGGTGAACAGAAACAGAGCCTTGT
>ERZ808240.2481-NODE-2481-length-19982-cov-25.872685_pt1 | contig 19982 bp, 17 predicted proteins | sample MGYA00521084_ERZ808240 | MGnify/ENA primary metagenome ERZ808240 (study PRJEB31516, sample SAMN03275571) | gut metagenome | biome: mammalia-associated habitat; material: feces | host: Papio cynocephalus | place: Kenya | collected 2012-08-06 ...
AGCGGTCATTGAAATTTCAATGACCGCTTTTTGTGATTGAAAATTAATATCTGTTATCAAAAATTCTTGTTGATTTCTTTTCGCTTCTTGGAAGTTCACCGATATCAACAGCTTTTACAACGATTGATATACCAATTTTATGTTTGAATTTTTCAGCAATTGTTTTGGCAAGTTCTTTTTTGTCAACGCCTGATTCGCTTTCAACATAAAGAGTGAGAATATCTTTTCCGTTGAGATGGTCAATAATTACCTGATATTCGCTTGAAGCACCATCAATATCTTTAAGCAGTTCCTCAATCTGGCTTGGGAAGATATTTACACCTTTAACCTTTATCATATCGTCAGTTCTGCCAATGATAGTATCAATACGAGGATATTTGCAGCCGCATTTGCATTCGCCCGGAATAAATCTTGTAAGGTCGTGAGTACGGTAACGGATAAGCGGAGCACCTTCTTTTTTGAGGGTGGTTATAACAAGCTCACCGATTTCACCGTCAGGAACAATTTCACCTGTCTTAGGATTTACAATTTCAAAATAAAGGTAATCGTCCCAGTAATGCATACCGCATTCATATTTACAGCTTATACCGATTCCAGGGCCGTAAACTTCAGTAAGACCATAGATATCATAGAGTTCAACACCGAGTTCACCTGCAATTCTTCTTCTCATTTTTTCGCCCCAGCGTTCAGAGCCGATAACGCCTTTTTTAAGATAAATTTTGTCACCGATACCTCTTTTTGCGATTTCTTCAGCGAGAAGGAGAGCATATGATGAGGTTGAACAGAGAACAGTTGATTTCATATCCATCATCATGCGGAGCTGTTTGTCAGTATTTCCAGGACCCATAGGTATTACCATAGCACCGAGTTTTTCAGCACCATTCTGGAAACCTATTCCGGCAGTCCACAGACCATATCCCGGAGTTATCTGAATACGGTCAAGGTTTGTGATTCCGGCAGTTTCATAGCATCTTTTGAACATAAGAGCCCAGTCATCAACATCTTTCTGAGTATAAGGGATAATTACAGGAGTTCCTGTAGTACCTGATGATGAATGGATTCTTACAATTTTCTCATCGGGAACAGCCTGAAGTCCGAGAGGGTAAGCTTCTCTGAGGTCGCCTTTCCATGTAAACGGAAGCTTTTCAAAATCCTCCTGAGATTTAATTGAATCGATATCGATTCCTTCAAGTTTTTTCTGATAGAAACATTCCTTTGAAGTAAGTTTTTTCATCTGTTCCTTGATGAGTGTGAACTGGAGTTCGGTCATTTTCATAAAAATAATTCCTTTCGTCTGAATTGCTCCCATAAAAAATGGTGCTTCAGATTTTTATTTTATATAACGCATCTCAAAGCCTTGAGATTGAGTTCATGAAATTTCTGAGGAAGTCTTGAAACAATGGCTTTTTCGACATCTTCGAGAGTTATTCCAAGGTTTCCTGAATTTACAGCACAGCCGAGCATGGCAACATTGATAACCTTTGCAGTGCCGCATTTTTCACAGATTTCATCACCGTTTACAACAATGAGATTTTCAGTATTTTTTTTAAGAAAATCAATCATTTCAGAGCCATTATATGATGAGTTGCCAAGAGAAGCAGTAACAGGTTTTACAGGTTTGCTGTTTACGATGACAACACCGTCTTTTTTAAGATATGGAAGACAGCGTACAGCTTCAGCCGGTTCAAATCCGATTATAACATCAGCCTGACCAAGCGGTATCATAGGAGAAAAAATCTGATTACCGGTTCTTACATGGCTTACTACACAGCCTCCACGCTGAGCCATACCGATAGTTTCAGCAGTTCTTGCCTCCAGACCTTTATCCATAGCCGCCATTGCTATAAGTTTTGAAGCGAGAACAGTACCCTGACCGCCGACTCCGCATAACAAACAATTTCTATTCATTATTTCATACCTCCGATAGCATTTACAGGGCATACCTGAGTACATACGGAACAGCCGAAACAAAGAGAATTTTCAATTGAAGCTTTTCCGTCCTTTATAACGATTGCAGGGCAGCCAAGTTCTCTTATACATTTTTTGCATGAAATACATTTTTCAGTATCGACAGCAAAAAGGCCTGATGGTTTTGAAACAGCGATACATGGAGATTTGAATATAACAGCTCTTACGCCTTTTACATCAGCAACTGATTTGACAGCGTTTATTGCTTCATCGAGATTGAGAGGATTTGCCTCAGCAATTTTTGCAACACCGACAGCTTCAAGGATTTTTTTAATGCTGACCTTGTCAACGACATTTCCCATCATAGTTTTTCCAGTACCGGGGTGAGGCTGATGACCAGTCATTGCAGTAGTTGAATTATCGAGGACAACAAGAATTATATCATTCTGATTATAGACGGCGTTTACAATTCCTGTAATACCTGATGCAAAGAAAGTTGAATCACCGATAAATGAGAAATGCAGAGTATCAGGTTCAATTCTGTGAAGACCCTGAGCCATAGTAACGTCAGCACCCATGCAAAGACAGGTATCTACCATATCAAGAGGTTTTGCATTGCCGAGAGTATAACAGCCGATATCTCCGCAGAAAACAGCTTTTCTGCCTTTTACAGCCTGTTTTACAGCATAGAATGAAGCTCTGTGCGGACAGCCGGCACATAATACAGGAGGACGTACAGGAAGTTCAGGAGTTTCAGCCTGTTTTTCAGCTTTGCATGGAATTTCAAGGAAATTCATTATTGATGATTTTACGGATTCAACGCTGTTTTCGCCGGCATTTTTTACATTTCCGGTAAGTTTTCCTTTTATTTTGACATCAAGATGATGTTTTCCGCAAAGATATACAAGTTCCTTTTCGATAACAGGGTCAAGTTCTTCAATTACAAGTACTTCATCAAGACCATCAAGGAATTTCAAGGCAAGACTTTCAGGGAACGGATGAGCGTTTGCTATTTTAAGAAGTTTAAGTTCATCGCTTATATCAGATAAAACTTCCCTGGTATACGCATAGCTTATGCCGCCTGTTGCAATACCTTTTCTGCCAGAGCCTGTAAGTGAATTGAAATGAGATTTTGAAAATTCCTCACCGAGAACCGGCTGTCTTGCTTCAATTTTAATATGATTTGCATATGTAAGACGTGGGAATATAACCCATCTTGAAGTATCTCTTATAAATCCTTCAGGTATGTTTTTATAAACATTTGTTTCATCTGTCTGAATGCTTGCACAGCCATGACAGACTCTTGTAGTAGGTCTGAAAAGGACAGGAGTACCATATTTTTCTGAAATTTCAAAAGCATATTTTATCATTTCATATGCTTCCTCAGGAGAACTCGGGTCAAATACAGGAAGCTTTGAAAACTGTGCAAAATGGCGTGTATCCTGTTCAGTCTGTGAAGATATAGGGCCTGGGTCGTCAGCAGAAACTATTACCATTCCGCCTTTTATGCCGACATATGCAAGGCTCATAAGAGGGTCAGAAGCGACATTGAGTCCTACCTGTTTCATGGTTACAAGAGTTCTTGCACCTGCATATGAAGCACCGGCTGCGAGTTCGAGAGCAGCTTTTTCATTTACAGACCATTCAATGTATATATTTTTATCTTTATTATTTTTGGCAGCTGTTTCAAGGATTTCGGTTGAAGGTGTTCCCGGATATCCGCAGACGAGGTTTACACCTGCATGAACAGCACCGAGGGCAATGGCTTCGTTGCCCATGAGAAATTGTTTTGCCAAAATATTCACTCCTTATACGCTGATATATATATAATTTTACAGCTTTATATAATAATTTGTCAAGTACTGATAATAAAAAAATCAGGGACGTTTTTAAACGTCCCCTCAGGATAATTATATAAGACTGGACATATCATATATACCTGCGGATTTATCTTTTATGAAAACAGCGGCATTTACAGAACCGACTGCAAATACAGTCTTTGAAGCAGCTGAATGTGAAAGGGTTATAACTTCATCATTTCCGGCGAAAATTACTTCATGTTCGCCTACAATAGTACCGCCTCTTACAGCATGAATGCCGATTTCATTCTTATCACGTTTTTTACGCTGTGAATGTCTGTCGTACATATATTTATAGTTGTTTCCGAGAGTATCATTTATTGCGTTTGCAATCATAAGAGCAGTACCGCTTGGAGCGTCAATTTTCTGATTATGATGTTTTTCAATAATTTCAATATCAAACTGATTTCCGAGGACTGAAGCAGCTTTTTTTGCAAGTCCTACAAGGAGATTTATACCAAGTGACATATTCCATGAGAAGAATACGGGAACTTGTTCAGCAGCTTTTTTGATTTCAGAAATCTGTTCCTCACTGTATCCTGTAGTTGCGAGAACCAGAGGAGTGCCGGTTGTAAGGCTGTATTCAAGAAGTGATTTAAGGCATGAAGGGTGAGAATAGTCAATGATTACATCAGGTTTTTCCGGCAGTTCGCATGGAGCTGAAAAAATCGGGAAATCTGCATATGATTCAGTATTGAGGTCTATTCCGGAAATAATTTTGCAGTCATCACGGTCAGTTATGCATTTCTGAATAGTTCTGCCCATTTTTCCGCCTGCACCGCATAAGGTAATATTTGTCATAGAAAAAATTTCACATCCTTTTTATTTTTTATAAACGGCTTTTGTCCATATCAACGCAAATTTGACAATAAAATTTTATAATTTAAAATATGTTTTTTTGTAGGGGCGAACTGTGTTCGCCCGTCCAAAATTATGGTAAATCCAACGGGCGAACACAGTTCGCCCCTACACGGCATCTGTAAAATATCCGCCCATTTGTAAAATCATATCAGTAAGTAAGGACGGGAATAAAAATTTTTGCCCAGCTTTTTTTAAAAAGCTGGCGGAGTCCAGAGGCAGAGCCTCTGGTCAGGGGTGCTTCGGACGAAGTCCCTGCCCTATAATGATTAAAATAATTTTTTATTATTTTACAAGATTATATTTTTCAAGAGAAGCTTTGAGAGCAGCAATATTTTCATCAGACATTCTGTAAAGCGGCATACGACATTCACCGCATTCCATACCCATAAGATTCATAGCTTCCTTTACAGGTATAGGATTTACATCAATAAAGAGTTTATTTATGATATCGAGATATTTAATCTGCATTTCAGCGGCAGCAGCAATATTGTTATCAAGGCAGTACTGTGCAATCTGATGAGTTTCGGCAGGCAGTATATTTGAAACAACTGAAATAACGCCCTTTCCGCCGAGAGCCATAATAGGAACTATCTGGTCATCATTTCCGCTGTATACATCGAGTTTGTCGCCGCAGGCAGCAATAATCTTTGCAACATTGCCGATATTTCCGCTTGCTTCCTTGACAGCAGCAATATTTTTATGTTCAGCGAGTTTTACATAGGTGTCAACCGCAATATTTACGCCGGTTCTGCTTGGAACGTTGTAAAGAATGCAAGGGATATTTACAGCATCAGCAATAGCAGTAAAATGAGCAACAAGACCTCTCTGAGAAGTTTTGTTGTAGTATGGAGTTACCAGCAGAAGACCGTCAGCACCGAGTTTTTCAGCAGTTTTTGAGAGTTCAACGGCATAAGCTGTATCATTGCTTCCAGTGCCTGCAATTACCGGAATTCTTCCTTTTGTTCTTTCAACGGCAAAGCGTATGCATTCAGTATGTTCATCATCTGTCATAGTTGAAGATTCGCCGGTAGTGCCGCATATTATTATAGCATCTGTATGATTTTCTATCTGAAAATCGATATTTTCGCCGAGTTTTTCAAAATTTATTGAACCGTCAGCATTCATAGGAGTTACAATAGCAACTCCTGCACCAGTAAAAATAGTATTTTTCATAGTTGAGCGTACTCCTTTCCGTATCAGTCAAAATAGCCCTTTGCAGCGAGGAGTTCAGCGAGGAGAACACCGCCGCCGGCAGCACCTCTTAAAGTGTTGTGTGAGAGGCATACGAACTTATAGTCATACTGAGAATCCTCACGGAGTCTTCCTGTAGAAACAGCCATACCATTTTCAAGCATTCTGTCAAGCTTTGACTGAGGACGGTTGTCTTCTTCAAAATAGTGAATGAACTGCTTAGGAGCTGAAGGGAGTTCAAGTTCCTGAGGAACGCCCTTGAAATCATTCCAGAGCTGAAGAATTTCATCTTTTGAAGGTTTCTTGTCGAATGAAACGAATACAGCAGCAGTATGACCGTCTGAAACAGGTACTCTGAGGCACTGTGTAGTAATTGAAGGTTCATCAGTTTTAACTATCTGATTATTTTCAATTCTGCCCCATACCTTGAGCGGTTCCTGTTCAGATTTTTCTTCTTCGCCGCCGATATAAGGGATAAGGTTATCTATCATTTCAGGCCATGTTTCAAAAGTTTTTCCCGCACCTGAAATAGCCTGATAAGTGCAGGCGAGAACTTTTTTAAGACCGAATTTTTCCTTGAGAGGGTGAAGTGCAGGAACATAACTCTGTATAGAACAGTTTGATTTTACAGCAATAAAGCCTTTTTTAGTACCGAGTCTTTCACGCTGAGCCTTGATTATTTCGATATGTTCAGGGTTTACTTCCGGAATAACCATAGGAACATCAGGAGTGAAGCGGTTTGCAGAGTTATTTGAAACCACCGGGCATTCAGCCTTTGCATAAGCTTCTTCAAGAGCCTTTATTTCATCTTTTTTCATATCAACTGCACAGAATACGAAATCAACCATTGAAGCGATTTTGTCTACATCAGCAGCAGCGTCAAGCATAATCATATTTTTCATTGATTCAGGCATAGGTTTTGTCATAGCCCATCTTTTTCCTACAGCTTCCTCATAAGTTTTTCCGGCCGAACGAGGTGAAGCGGCAAGAGCCTTTACATTGAACCAGGGATGATTTTCGAGAAGTGTAGCAAAACGCTGGCCAACCATGCCTGTAGCACCGATAATTCCGACATTATACTGTTTCATAATGAACTCCTTTAAAAAATTTTTTTTAAAATATTAAAAAAACTGGTTGAAAACCAGTTCATCAGACATTATAATAGAAATATTGACATATGTAAAAAGGGTCATATGCCGATAGCTCTCCATCAAATGTATGATGACAGTTATACACCTGTTGGGCATATACCCAGAAAACATTTTACCGGAATGTTTTCTTCGGCGGCATCACCTTTCATCTCAGTTTAAGCGGATTGGTTATCCTGTCCGGAGATTACTTTTTTCAGCCGCACCTCTATCTTTTATAATAATATCATGTTATTATATTATTGTCAATAATTTTTTATAAAATGAACTGGAGAAAATTAATGAAAAAATCAGAATTTTACTATGAACTTCCTCAGGAGCTTATAGCACAGACTCCTGTTGAGCCGAGAAACTGTTCAAGAATGATGAATCTTGACCGCAGAAGCGGTGCTGTAAAGCATGACCATTTCTATAATTTATGCAGCTATCTTAAAAAAGGTGACTTGCTTGTTCTTAATGATTCGAGGGTAATACCGGCACGTCTTTACGGTGAAAAAAAAGAGAACGGTACATTTATAGAATTTCTGCTGCTTGAACAGTGCGGAAATGATACATGGGAGATATTATGCCGTCCGGGGAAAAAGGCTAAAATCGGCACACGTTTTATATTCGGAGATGGTATTCTTGAAGCTGAAATAACTGATATAAAAGATGACGGAAACAGAGTCGCAAAGTTTTTTTATGAGGGAGAAAGCATATTTCCGGTACTTGAAAAAATCGGTCAGATGCCGCTTCCGCCGTATATAACGGAAAAGCTTGAGAACAAGGAACGCTATCAGACTGTATATTCAAAGGAACTCGGTTCAGCAGCCGCACCTACCGCAGGACTGCATTTTACAAAGGAAATGCTTGAGGATATTAAAAAGATGGGAGTCAATATCGCATATGTGACACTCCATGTAGGTCTTGGAACATTCAGACCTGTAAAGGAAGATGAGATAACTGACCATAAAATGCACAGCGAACATTATTTCATGCCTCAGGAAACAGCCTACCTTATTAATAAGACAAAGGCAGAAGGCGGACGTGTAATAGCAGTAGGAACTACATCATGCAGAACTCTTGAAAGCGTTGGAAATTTCTATGACAGTATACATGAATGTGAGGGATATACAGATATATTCATATATCCGGGATATGAATTCAGGATTATTGACGGACTGATAACAAATTTCCATCTGCCTGAAAGCACACTGATTATGCTTGTATCAGCATTTGCAGGATATGAAAATACAATGAATGCATATAAAATTGCAGTTGAGGAAAAATACAGATTTTTCAGTTTCGGGGATTGTATGCTTATACTGTAAAATAAGTTCGCCCTCTCGAAATTCCAGTAAATTGCAACGGGCAACCAGTCCTACAGAATTTGTGTTAAAATAGGAGATTTTAATGAATGAAATAAAACCGTTTGCAGGCGGAGCAGTGACAGGTATTCTGATATGGGTCATAATGACTTTATGCGATGCAGTTGATGAGCGTATTCTCAAATATGACAGTTATCTGGGTATGATAGCCTGTATTGCAGTACCGTTGATTTTATCGGTTATCTATATTATAATATATCTTAAAAAGAAGCCATCGCTTAAAAATATACTTTTATGGTTTGCAGGATTTCTGTCATTCGGCATTATATCAGCATTTATTATATGCGGTATGGTCGATAACAGAACATATATATTATCTGCTTCATGTGCCGGCGGCTGTAGTTTCATGTGTCTTAATGGCATTGAATATATTATTTATGCATTCTTTACAATCGGCGGTTTTTTGATTATCAGCAGTATTTTCCACATCATTTTTGCAGTTATCAGATATTTTTCAAATAAAAAGGAGAATTGAAATGGATATAAATCAGATGTTCAAAAGCATAATTGACCTTGATGAAATGGCAGTTGTACTTTGTGATATAAATCATACAATCGTCTATATGAACAATGCGGCTGTTAAAAAATATGAAAAGCGTGGCGGAAAAGCTTTAATTGGCAGAAATCTGCTTGACTGTCACAATCAGGCTTCAAGGGATAAGATAGCTCATGTACTTGAATGGTTTTCTGAAAACAAAGAAAACAATAAAATCTATACATACCATAAGGAAAAGGAAAATCAGGACGTTTTCATGGTTGCTGTAAGAGATGAAAATGATAACTTAATGGGATACTATGAAAAATTTGAGGACAAAAATCTTTTTAAGGCTGATTGATATTCAAAGGGGAGGGAATTAATGAAAAATACTTTTGATGAAATGTATCAGGCAATTCAGAGCAGCAAAGACGATAAAAAAATCATGAAGAACAATATGCTTAAAAAACCGAAATGGCTTAAAAATAATAAAAAAGATGAACTGAATAAAATATATGAAAAACAGAAGGATTTCTGGGAACATGGCAGAATAGCATTTGGCTGTGTAGTTCAGGCTAATACAAGACTTTTTTCAATGGGAAATTCCTATAACTGTCCTGCAAATTTCATTTATACATATGATGAGTATTATTATGAAAATCCTGATAAATTCCATGAGCTTGCACATGATATTTATTGTCTTAAAGAATCAGAAGCTGAACTTTCAGCTGAAGAAAAATATATATCCGAACTGCTTTTCAGTGAATACAAACGTGATTTTCATATACCTGTTCCGGATAATATGACAGATGGACACAAGGTTTTCCTTACAACTGTAATGGTTGACCGTGACCATATTCCGATGCATAAGCTGTGTAATTTTTTCTATCCGATGCTTACGCTTGAAAATGATTCTCCTGATGCGATAATTTTGCCTATATGGTACTGGAGCGGTAATTTCATATATGATTTCAATTTTATGTGTGATAATAAAATACGTCCGTATATGCCTGATGAATCTGATTTCACAGTAGATGATGCAATAAAATTTGGAATGGGACGCTCATTCAGACTGGAACACCCTTTGGCATTCTGGTTTTTTACATTTTGCAAAATACTTGCATTTGCAGTTCCATTGATTGTGTTCGGAATTATAGTAGATAAATTTATTGAATACATGGAAGGAATAGCAGTTATAATGTCGTTTTTTAGTGCCGTGTTCATAGGATTCGGACTGCTTAGCTTTGTTGGTTCATTTATGGAACAGTATTTAGGGGATAAAACAACAAAATGTATGTTTATAGTCGGCGGAGTTGCAGCTGTCTGGGTGTTATTGCTTTGTATTTTTTTCCGCTGATTTGATAACAAAAAATATATTCTGTAGGGGCGACCGTCTATCGCCCGTTATGGTTCATCTGTTTCAGTAGGCTAAGGGAGAGTCATGGAGGGTTTGAGGGTTTTTATATTTCTATCATATGAAAATTTAAAATAAAAATATATATAGCTATTATAAAACGGTCTTAACCCTCCGCAACCCTCCACACAGTTCGCCTGCCTGAATTTACAAAACAAATTTGCATATTATTTAATCTGAATTTCAGATGGACGAATCACAGAAAACAGGCATTATTTAAAATAAAATTTCCGGAGGTAAAAATGTTTACACTTTTAAAAAAAGAAAATAAGGCAAGAAGGGGAGTACTTGAAACAGTTCATGGAACAGTTCAGACTCCATGTTTTATGAATGTAGGAACAGCAGCAGCTATCAAGGGAGGAATATCATCTCCTGACCTTGAAAATTTAAAATGTCAGGTCGAATTATGCAACACATATCATCTGCATTTAAGACCTACTGATAAAGTAATAAGGGAAATGGGCGGACTTCATAAATTTATGAACTGGCATAAGCCTATTCTTACAGACAGCGGCGGATTTCAGGTATTTTCTCTTGCAAAGCTGCGTAAGATTAAAGAAGAAGGAGTTTATTTTTCATCTCATATTGACGGCAGAAAAATTTTCATGGGTCCTGAAGAAAGTATGCAGATACAGTCAAATCTTGGTTCTACTATAGCAATGGCATTTGATGAATGCGTTGAAAATCCGGCAGCCCATGATTATGCAGAACAGTCATGCGGGAGAACTGTAAGATGGCTTGAAAGATGTAAAAAAGAGATGGCAAGACTTAATTCACTCCCTGATACAATCAATAAAAATCAGATGCTTTTCGGAATAAATCAGGGCTGTACATTTGATGATTTGCGTATAAAGCATATGGAGGATATAGTGAAGCTTGACCTTGACGGCTATGCAATAGGAGGTCTTGCAGTAGGAGAGCCTACAGAGGAAATGTACCGCATAATTGACGTTGTAGAGCCGTATATGCCGGTAAACAAGCCACGCTATCTCATGGGAGTAGGTACTCCTTCAAATATTATAGAAGCTGTTGCAAGGGGAGTGGATATGTTTGACTGCGTTATGCCGAGCAGAAATGCACGTCATGCAACAGTATTCACATGGAGCGGTATAATGCACCTTACAAACAAATGCTATGAAACAGACAGCAGACCAATTGATGAAAAATGTGACTGTCCGACCTGCCGCAATTTTTCAAGAGCATATATAAGACATCTTTTCAAGGCTCAGGAAATGCTTGCAGGCAGACTTGCCGTAATGCATAATCTTTATTTTTATAATACACTTGCTGAAAAAATAAGAGATGCCATTGATAATGACAGATTTGAGGATTTCAGAAAACAGTATTCAGAACTCCTTGCAGAGAGAATTTAGAAATGATAAAATAACGATGAAATGAAAAGATGAATTTTCTGCAAAAAATCTCCGGAATATAAAATGAGTAATTCAAATAAAATCCGACAGGAGATACTGTATGAATATAGCAGACCTGATATTGCTTTCACTGGGACTTTCAGCAGATGCGTTTGCAGTAGCTGTAACTGATGGTATGAGTGACCGCAGAATGAATGCTGCAAAGATGATTTTTATAAGCCTTGTATTCGGAATATTTCAGGGAGTAATGCCCTCAATGGGTTATCTGATAAGCCAGTCATTTCTTTCATTTATAACCGATTACGGGCATATAGCAGCACTTCTGCTCCTTGGAGGAATCGGTATAAAAACTATTGCAGAATCCGTAAAAAATGATGATGAATGTGAAAACGAGCCGGGAATTTCATTCGGAACAGTAATGGTTCAGGGACTTGCAACAAGTATAGATGCACTTGCAGTCGGAATAAGCTTTTCAGCAATGCAGATGAATATAGTAACTTCATGTGCAGTGATAGCAGCAGTTACATTTATATGCTGTATTGCAGGAACTGCTGCCGGCAGAAAATTCGGGAATATTCTTAACAATAAGGCACGCATTGCAGGTGGAACAGTGCTTATTATAATCGGCATAAAAATCTTTATTGAATCAGTTATATAAACATAAATCTGATTTATCTTTTACATCTGTTGTATTTTATCAGAATTTGGGCAGGAAATAGTTCGCCCGTTTAAATTATGGTTCAACCATAAATTTAATGGTTATTCCTGTAGGGGCGACCATTGGTCGCCCGCCTGAATCATGGTTAAACCATAAATTTGATATTGGTTTTCTGCATAAAAATTATTGATTATCCATTTGAAATTTTGGTAGACTGCAATGGGCGACCAATGGTCGCCCCTACAAAACGAATCCGCATATTATTTAATCCGAATTTCAGATGAATGAATTACAAAAAATATCATCGAATTTGCGTTAAAACAAGACGAAAGGAGCAGTAATATGAAATGTTTTTATTGTAAAGGAAATATGACAGAAAGCACAACAACCCATTTCGCTGAAATAAACGGAAAAATTTTAGCCGTAAAAAATGTTCCATGTTTCAAATGCAGTCAGTGCGGAGAAACTGCTTATGATATTAAGACTGCAAGAAATCTTGAAAATATCCTGAAAAAATTCAAAAATTCATTTTCAGAAATTGAAATTATTAATTATAATATTGCTTGATTGATTTTACCTGCATTAAAATAAATTTTCCGGTCATAAGTATTGACCGGATTTTTTTAAAATGTTATAATATACCTGTAATTATCGGATATAAGGAGAAAATATCATGAAAAAAAGACTGATGAGTCTGATTTTATCGGCAATGATTATTTCAGTCTGCGGATGCGATACAGCAGAAAATCCTGCATTATCTGAGGAAACTACAGCCGAATCCTCAGTATCTGAAACAGCATCTCTGACTGATACGGACAAACCCGTACAGACCGGAACTGTAAACCGTAATGAAATGAAAACAATGCAGAAGTATTCAGTTGATATAGACAATTCAAAAAAACCGGAAGTAATCAGGACTGAATTAATAGCTGTCTGTAAAGGAGATATAAGAAATCATGTCATATTCAGAGATATATATGATATAAATGTGCTTCACAGCGGAGTAGTGGGACTTGTAGGAGTACCTTTTGAAATATATCTTGACAGCAGCATTGAAAATGCAGTAATCTCATTTTATTACAATACGGACGAATTAAGAGGCATACCCGAAGATAACCTGATAATGCTTCATTATAATGAGGAAAGCGGTTCATATGATACAGTACAGGAATTTAAGGTAAATAAAAATCTTAAATCAGTTTCAGCAGCGATACATGAAGAAGGGGTATATCTGCTCGCTGATGCATATACATGGTATTCATGCTGGGGAATAGATGCCTCGGATTATGAATATGAAACAGACAGGTCGGCATATATTTCAGACTGGGAGCGTGAATGCGAAACAGGAGATATAATGAAAATAGCCGATACTGAATGGGCAGCCGAAAATGCACCTGAATTTCATGTAACTTCTCCGCAGCAGCTTGCAGGAGTTGTATACTATGTAAATGCACTGAATGCCGGAGCAGCAGATGTATATATATATCTTGAAAATGATATTGATTTGTCAGGTTATGAATGGAAACCAATGGGCTGGGATAAATCATGTTTCAGCGGAACAGTTGACGGTCAGGGGCATACAATAAGCAATATGAAAATTGCTGATGAACACAGAACTGCATTTATAGGCTATGGACTCGGTACGGAAGTATATGATATAAGCTTTGAGAATGCGGATATTTCAGGCTGTTCATATACCGGAATTGTCGGCGGAGAGATATATTCAAGCAGAAACTGGCATGATATTCATGTAAGCGGAACAGTAGAAGCTTCCGGAGCTGATGACTATGGAACTATAATAGGCCGTGAGGCTGGTATTTCATTTAAAAACTGTACATATGATGATGTGCTTGTAAACGGTAAAAAATTTGATTATCCGTCCTACAGATATAAAAGAATAGATGAAACTGAAATAATTGAAGCATTTACTCTTTCATTTGACAGTGACGGAAATATTGTGCGTACGGATTCTGAATCAGGTGAATACAGAAATTTAGGCTGGTATATACTGCGTGACGGGGAACTTATGCTTCACAGAAATGCAGAGAATGAACTCGTGCTTGACAAGTCATATTTCTGTGGAGATGAAATATATCTTGTTGCATATATAAACGGTACATATGTCAGAGTAAGCAATATAATAACTTTCTGATTGACTTTAAATCATGTATATGATATTATAAAAGCAGTGAAATCAATTTTACAGGAAGTGTTTTTTATTATGATTAAACTTGTTATTTTTGACCTTGACGGTACTCTGCTCAATTCAATAGAAGATATTGCCGATGCACTCAATGCGTCACTTGAAGAAATGGGTTATCCGGTTCATAAGCTTTCAGAATTCAATCATCTGGTAGGTGACGGAGTATTTCAGCTTTGCGAGAGAGCTTTGCCAGAGGGCGAAAAGCATCATGCAGCAGAACTTCAAAATAAATTTTCACAGCATTACAGAAAAAATGCAACGCTTAAAACTGCTCCATATGACGGAATAAAAGAAGTACTTGAAGAACTTAGAAAAAGAAATATAAAACTTGCAGTCGCATCAAACAAGGTTCATGAGTTCAGTGTTGAGATGGTAAAAAACTATTTCGGGGATATATTTGATATAATACTTGGAAATGCTGCGGAGCGTCCTAAAAAACCTCAGCCGGTTATAATATACGATATACTGGAATATACAGGAATTGATAAATCAGAAGCCGTTATGACAGGCGATTCAGATGTTGACATATTTACTGCCAGAAATGCAGGGATAAAATCAATAGGCTGTGAATGGGGCTACAGAGGCAGAAAGGAACTTGAAGAAGCAGGTGCGGATTATATAGCTTCAGTACCTGCGGATATTCTGAAATATACTGAGATAATGTAGATTTTTATAATGGGCGATTTATTTCGCCCGTTGATTTTTTACAGGGAGTGAACATAGATGAACAGACCGGACAGGCTTGTTTTCGGAGTCGTTGCAGCACAGATGAGCGATATGGAACAGACCGAAATATTGCAGGGAGCAATAAATCAGGCTAAAACTTATAATATCGATATTGCTGTAATATCAAATATATATAATCCGGTTGAATCATCAGATGTTCTTGAAAAGGAAAATGATATATATGACCTTATTCTTTCAGATAAATTTGATGGATTTATATTCTTTTCAGAATCAGTAATTAATGCTGAAACTCAGAAAAAAATTATTGATAAGTTTAAAAAACTTGAAAAAAATATACCGGTGATTGCTGTCGGAACGCCTCAGGCTGATTTTTTTCTTGATAACTTTATATTTGTAAATACAAGTGATGAACATGATTTTGAAAAGATAACAGACCATCTTATAGATGTTCATGGCTTTACTGATATCGATATGCTTTCAGGTTTTGATTTTATAGAGGTTTCACATCAGAGAGTTGACGGATACAGAAAATCCCTTGAAAAGCATAATATAAAATACAATGAGGATAAAGTCTGTTACGGCGATTTCTGGATAGAATCAGGACGTTTGCAGGCACAGAAATATATAAACGGAGAACGTCCGTTTCCGCAGGCTCTTATATGTGCAAATGATTATATGGCATATGCTTTCCTTGATGAACTGCTTAAAAACAATATTCCTGTTCCTGAAAAGATATCAGTTACAGGATATGAATATGTAAGGGAGAGAATTTATCATTATCCTATTCTTACCACATTTCAGAGAAACAGAAAAGGTCTTGGAGCGTTGGCTGTCAGAATGCTTTATAAAAAGCTGACTTCGGGAAAATATGAGGATTATGAATTGCCGGAAGGTACTTTTATAAGCGGAAATACCTGTTCATGCGGTATATGTGATGCACAGCTCAGCGATGAACAGAATGATGTAAGCCTTAAAAGAACATTTGATTTTTTAAGCCTTTTCGGTCAGATAGAACTTAAACTCACTGAATGCCGTACAATAAATGAATTTATTCATATATGCCGTGAATTCAGATATATGATAAGGGATACAGAAGAACTCTATATCTGTCTTTATGAAGACTGGTATGAGGATAATGCACTTTCTGAAAATATTATATGCTATGATATTTTTTATGATAAAAAACCGGTGACTCTTAATAAATATGATTTTTCAAAGCTGTTCAGCAGTTCAGCAGCATTTTATAATCTGAGTCCGGTATTTTTCCTAAAAAGAACTCTCGGATATGTTGTTGCAAGATGTACTTCAGCAGCTGCCAACAACAATATGTACAGAAACTGGCTCAAGGCAATATCAAATGCTATAGAGTTTCTGCGTATGAAAAATGATATACAGTATCTTAATCAGTGTGTAAATCTTTCTGAAACACATGATATAATGACTGATATGTATAATGAACGTGGCTTTAAATCAGCATATGATTCATTTATAAAAAACAATACCGGTTCACAGGTGCATTTTATTATGCTTAAAATATGCATTTCAGACAACAGCTTTTCAAAGACAGGCAGCGGTGAAAAAATATCTGCAATTATCGCAGCAGCTGATTCCATTAAAAAATTATGCAGCATATGCGGAAGAATAAATGATAATACCTTTGTGGGTATTCTTAAAAAGGATATTTCTGACAGCAATATGATATCAAAAATGCTCTGTTCAATTATTATCAGAAATAAAAAATATATTAATTCTTATGGAACAGATTCATTTGTCTGTACATCTCACATCTGTAACTGTGAAAATTCATATCATGATGAATATTCAAATGCTCTTGATTCTGTCGAAAATAAAGTGAGAATAATTGCTGAACGCCATACATTTGCCTATTATAAAAAAATGATTGAAATAAGAAATAATATGTATATACAGCCTGAAAAGTATTTTGATTCTGAACTTTCAGAGCTTTCACCATACAGTACAGGACATTTAAGGGCGGTATATAAAAAATGTTTCGGAGTAAATCTTCATCAGGATTTTATAAACAGCAGAATATGCCTTGCTGAATATCTGCTTTTTTCATCAGAGCTGAATATAAATGAAATTTCCATGAAATGCGGTTATCAGGACTGCAAATATTTTATGCGGCAGTTTCATAATATAACCGGCTGTACGCCAAATCAGTTCAGAAAATTATTCAGATAAATACTAAAAAATTTGACAAATCGTTTTATCGATTGTATAATAATATAATACAGCTTTCAAAACAAGAGGGAATATCTTATGAAAATAGAATTTACAAAAGAAATGAAAAAAACATATAAAATCCTTATTCCTAATATGCTTAATATTCATTTTGAACTGCTTATGAATGTTTTCAGACAGAGGGGATATAACGTTGAACTTCTTCATAATGAAGGTCAGGAGGTAGTAAACAAGGGGTTGCAGTATGTCCACAACGATACCTGTTATCCGGCACTTCTCGTAATAGGTCAGATGATGGACGCACTCCAGAGCGGAAAATATGATATCAATAAGGTAGCATTGCTTGTGCCTCAGACAGGCGGCGGCTGCCGTGCTTCAAATTATATACATCTTCTCAGAAAAGCACTCGAAAAAGCCGGTTTCGGTCATGTGCCTGTAATATCTCTCAATATGTCAGGACTTGAGAGCAACAGCGGTTTTAAGCTTACTCTTTCAATGCTGCGTGATGCAATAGCTGTTCTTTGCTATGGAGATGTAATGATGCTCCTTGAAAATCAGGTTGAACCATATGAGGCTGTAAAAGGAAAAACTGCTGAAACAGTTTCCAGATGGATAGATTTTCTTGGAAATGAATTCAGAAATAAAAAAGGTTTTTCAAAATCTGAACTCAGTACCAATATAAATAATATGGTCAGGGACTTTTCAGAAATAAAAACTGACAGTTCAGTCAAAAAAATAAAAGTAGGCATAGTAGGGGAAATCTATGCTAAATTTTCAGGTCTTGCAAATAATAATCTTGCACAACTTCTGCGTGAACAGGATTGTGAAGTTATGATTCCCGGACTTATACCATTTCTGATATTTAAAGTTGACAATCGTCTTGAAGATGTAAAACTTTATGGCGGAAGCAGAATTAAAAAGAGTCTTGCCACGATGATAATAAATTATCTTTCAGGAATCGAAAATATAATCCTTGATGTATTTAAAAATTATAAGCAGTTTGTACCGCCTTCATCATATGCTCATGTAAAATCACTTGTTGACGGAGTAATAGGCTATGGCAATAAAATGGGAGAGGGCTGGATGCTTGTAGCCGAAATGATGGAACTTATTGAAAACGGATATGAAAATATAGTATGCTGTCAGCCTTTTGGCTGTCTGCCTAATCATATAGTTGCAAAAGGTATGGTAAGAAAAATAAAACAGTTACGACCCGAAGCAAATATAGTTCCGATAGATTATGACCCTGGAGCTACAAGAGTAAATCAGGAAAACCGTATAAAATTAATGCTTGCTTCAGCGAAAGTAAAATAACGCAAATTCGATATTTATTATCTGTAGGGGCGACCATTGGTCGCCCGTTGCATTTACCAAAATTTCATGCTGATAACCAACGATTTTCTATTCAGAAAACAAATATCAAATTTATGGTTTAACCATAATTCGGCGGGCGACCAATGGTCGCCCCTACAAAACGAATCTGTATATTATTTAACGCAAATTCGATAACGAAAATTTTATGATTAAAAACAAGGAATTTTTCGTTTATTCTGTAGGGGCGAACTGTGTTCGCCCGTTGGATTTACTGGAATTTTGGGCGGGCGAACACAGTTCGCCCCTACATAAACAATCCATCGAATTGGCGTTAAAAAAAGCTTTCTGAAAAAAATCAGAAAGCTTTTTAATTTATATGATTACAGAGATTACTTAATCATGCTGGCAACTTCATCAGCGAAATTGTCTTCTTTTTTCTGAATGCCTTCGCCTCTTTCATAGCGTACATAATCAACAACCTTGATTGAGCCGCCGAGGTTCTTTGCAACATTTTCAACATACTTGCCTACTGTAACATCGCCGTCTTTAACGAAAGCCTGTTCAAGCAGACAGTTTTCTGAATAGTATTTGCCGATTTTGCCTTCAACGATTTTAACCTTAACCTGTTCAGGCTTGTTAGCCATTTTCGGGTCTTCAGCCATCTGAGCAAGCATGATTTTCTTTTCATCTTCAATAGCACTTGCAGGAACAGCTTCTCTGTTGAGGTAAGGCGGATTCATTGATGTTATCTGCATACAAACGTCCTTGCCGCAGGCAATGAGTTCAGGATTTGCTGCATCAATATCAGTGTCAAGCTTTACCATAACGCCGAACTGACCGTCACCATGAACGTATGAAACGAGAACGCCTTCCATTCTTACAAAACGGCGAATCTGCATATTTTCACGGATTTTAAGGAAAAGTTCATCATAAGCAGCTTTTACAGTGATATCCTTTCCAGCCATCTTTGTGTTGTTGAGAGCTTCCACATCAGCCGGATTGCTTTCAATGATAGTCTTTGCAACATCATTTACGAAAGCCTTGAAGTCATCGTTCTTTGCAACGAAGTCTGTTTCAGAGTTCACTTCAAGAACAACGCCAACTTTTTTATCTGTATCAACGACAGCAGTTACAATACCTTCAGCAGCAACTCTGCCGGCTTTTTTAGCCTGAGTAGCAAGACCCTTTTCACGGAGAATAACGATAGCAGCTTCTACATCACCGTTAGTTTCCATGAGAGCCTTTTTACAGTCCATAATACCAACGCCTGTTCTTTCTTTAAGAGCAGCAACGTCCTTAGCACTTATAGCCATATTAAAAAA
>ERZ808240.2482-NODE-2482-length-19973-cov-6.625264_pt1 | contig 19973 bp, 13 predicted proteins | sample MGYA00521084_ERZ808240 | MGnify/ENA primary metagenome ERZ808240 (study PRJEB31516, sample SAMN03275571) | gut metagenome | biome: mammalia-associated habitat; material: feces | host: Papio cynocephalus | place: Kenya | collected 2012-08-06 ...
GTCGTACTGCGAGATCTGGTAATCGCGCGGCATGTCCGGGTAGAAGTAGTTCTTGCGCGCGAACTGGCTCCACTCGTTGATTTCGCAGTGCAGGGCGAGACCCAGCTTGATCGCGTAGTCGACGGCGGTTTTGTTCACCACCGGCAGCGATCCCGGCAGGCCGAGGCTCACGGGGGTGAGCTGGGTGTTCGGTTCGCCGCCGAAATGCACTTCGGCGGGGCAGAACAGCTTGGTGCGGGTGGACAGCTCCACGTGGGTTTCGAGGCCGATCACCGGATCGAACTGCTTGCAGGCCTCGGAGTACTTCATGAGTTTTTCAGCCATGATCTTCCTTTGATTCCTTGTTCCGATTCCTGTGCGGTCACTCGCCGAGCCACGGAGTCTTCAGATCGTTCCAAATCGGACCGCCCCACTGCTCTTCAAGAGCGGCCTCGAGGGCGGCGGCGGGCTTGTACATCACTTCGTCACGCTGCTGCGGCGCGATGAACTGGATGCCCACCGGCAGCCTGAGATCGTCCGCGGACAGGCCGGCCGGAATGGACATGGCGGGCACGCCGGCGAGATTGGCCGGAATGGTGGCGATGTCGTTCAGGTACATGGCCATGGGGTCGTCCATCTTCTCGCCGAACTTGAAGGCGGTGGACGGGGACGTCGGAGACACCAGCACGTCGACCTTCTCGAAGGCGGCCTTGAAATCGTTGATGATCAGGGTGCGGACCTTCTGCGCGGAACCGTACCACGCGTCGTAGTAGCCGGCGGACAGCGCGTAGGTGCCCAAGATGATACGACGCTTCACCTCGTCGCCGAAGCCGGCCTCGCGAGTGTAGGCCATCATGTTGGCGGCGGTCTGCGGCTTGTCCGCCGGCGGCATCACGCGCAGGCCGTAGCGCATGCCATCGTAACGGGCCAGATTGGAGCTGACCTCGGACGGCATGATGATGTAGTAGGCGCCCAACGCGTACGGGAAGTGCGGGCAGGAAACCTCGGTGACCTCGGCGCCCAGCTCCTTGAGCTTGGCCACGGCCTCATCGAAGCGCTGGCTGACGCCGGGCTGGAACCCCTCGCCGGAGAGTTCCTTGACCAGGCCGACCTTCAGCCCCTTGAGATCGCCCTTCAGGCCTTCGCGGGCGGCGGCGGCCATGGGACGCGGTCCTTCGGGGATCGACGTGGAATCGCGGCGATCGTTGCCGCCAATGATCTCCTGCAGCAAGGCGGCATCGAGTACGGTACGGGAAACCGGGCCGATCTGATCCAGTGAGGAGGCCATCGCGATGGCGCCGAAACGGGAAACGCCACCATATGTCGGCTTCACACCGACGGTGCCGGTCAGCGAGCCGGGCTGGCGAATCGAGCCACCGGTATCGGTGCCCAGAGCCAGCGGGGCCTCGAACGCGGCGACCGCGGAAGCCGAACCGCCGCCGGAGCCGCCCGGCACGCGTTCCGTATCCCACGGGTTGTGGGTGGTCTGATAGGCGGAATGCTCGGTGGAGGATCCCTGGGCGAATTCGTCGAGGTTGGTCTTGCCGAGAATCGGCATGCCGGCGGCCTTGAGCTTCTCGATGACAGTGGCGTCATACGGGGGCACCCATCCTTCGAGAATCTTGGAAGCGGCGGTGGTTTCGATGCCCTTGGTGACGATCATGTCCTTGATGGCGACCGGCACACCGGCCAGTTCGGGCAGAGCGGCCTTCTCATCGGCGCTCTTGGCGTCGAAGGCGTCGGCCTGCTCCAGGGCCACGTCACCGGAAACCTTCAAAAAGGCCTTGATGGACGGCTCTGCGGCTTCAATGACATTGAGATGCGCTTCAACCAACTCGCGGGACGAGACATCGCCCTTTCTGATGGCGGCAGCCTGCTCGACGGCAGACAGCTTGACGAGCTGCGCGGTTTCGTTGCTCACGGTCATAACGGTTGTCACTCCTCGCTTCCCAGAATTCGCGGTGCCAGGAACATGCCGTCCGCGGTCTTCGGACCACCTGCGAGCGCCTCTTCCTGAGTCAGCGGAGTGGCGGGCACGTCGGGACGCAGATAGGCCTCGAGCGGCACGGGGTTGGCGGTAGGTTCGACGTCGTCGGAAGCGACTTCCTGCACCTTGTTGATGGAGTCTGCGATGACGTTGAGTTCGCCCTGAAGTCGGGTGATTTCCTCATCGGTGAGCGCGATTCGGGCGAGATCGCCCAAATGCACGATTTCTTCTCGTGAAAAAGTAGGCATGCCTCACACCATATCGCGTCTATGTGACACGCCTCGTTCACATCTCGCGTCCTTGTGCGGCGGTCGGCAGGACGTCCCGCGCGGCAGGCAGGACGTCCTGCGCGGCACCCCGAGCGGGCGCCACGCAGTGTCCTGGACGATGTCCGAGCGTTTCATCACCAGCAGCCGGAATGGCCGGGCACGACCTGCATGCCTGGCGTCGAGTCTCCTGAGAATGCGTGGGTCCGAACCGGCCGGGCGGTTCAGCGCGGCACGGCATGCTGGGCGATCCACACATGCATGGCTACCGCGGCGGCCGCTCCGGCGTTGATGGAGCGCACCGAACCGAACTGGGAGATATACACCACGTCGTCGGCGAGCTTCAATGCCTGTTGGCTGAGCCCGGGGCCTTCCGCGCCGAACAGCAGCAGGCATCGCTTCGGGAATCGGTAGGTTTCCATGGGCACGGCGCCGGGAATGATGTCGAGGGCAATCACACGGGCGTCGGCGAGCTCACCGAGTCTGGCGTCGGCGGCGTCCACGGCTTGGGCCGCCTGACGCGCAGCCGCCACGTCGCCATCCATTGCGGCCCGGTGCGCATGATAGGCGGCGGCCCGCGCCTCGGATCGCGTTGCCGCGATTTCGCCGTCGATGCGCCGATGCCAGCAATCCACCAGTTCGGCAATGCTGGGGTGATGCTCCACATGCTGGTAGAGCTCGGTCATAAGCGCACCCTTGCGATTCCATTTATGCGGACCAACGATGTGGACCCGTCGCGCCTGGAACGCATTGGCCGTGCGCACCATGGAACCGATGTTGAAATCGTGCGTCCAATTCTCGACGCCAACTTCGAAGTCATGACGACCTCGGGCATCGAGGTCATCTTTGATGGCCCGTACCGACCAATAGCGATATCGGTCGAGTACATTGCGGCGGTCGCCTTCGTCAAGCAGCGTCGCGTCAAACCTCGCGTCATAGTTCGGGGAGGCGGGATCATCCGGCCGGGGCTCACCGGGATGGGTTTCGGACCATGGGCCAACACCGATTTCGCGGAATTTCGGCTCGCCGGAGCGTTTGGCTGCGGCGGTGATTGGATTGGGAGTTCTCATGGCGTTCAGCGGCGTCCGATATGTCAGTCGGCTCGCAGCGCCGACTCGTCGTATGCGCGGATAAACGGCAGCTCCCGCTGCTCGCCCGTCACCGGATGGACCACGTTCAGCGTTGTGAACGGCCCGCCGATGAGCGCCGCCACGGCCAGGATCTCGGCGCCCTCATTGCCGACGATGCCGAAATCAAGGCTCAATTCATTGCCATTGCGCAATGTGACCAACGACGAAGTCTGCACATAGGACTTTTCGGACAACCAGGAATCGAGCAGGATGACGCGCCTGCCTGTGATTGACGGACCCTTGATCGAGGGATATACAAAGTCCATGACGAATCCGTCGAGATCCTGCCCACGGGACGCCGCAGCCGTGATCATGGAGGTGACCAGCGGCACGGCGGCAGCGGTCAGCGCACCCACGGCGTCGAAATCGTCCAGCGTGTAGCCGGCCTCTTCAAGCGTATCGATCAGCACATGCCCGGCGAGTTCCGCGCCACGATGATGGAACGTTACGCCAGACAGCTCGCTGAACGGCTTGTCATGCACCGCATCCGCGAGAAGCACACCCAGCTGGGTCTTTGGATCGCTCATTTCGAAGGCGGTCTCATTGCGCGTGTCCGCAAAACCGGTGGGGCGAAATCCGGCGGAAGCATCATCTGTTGTAACCATGCTCCCCAGCGTATCCGCTGCCGGGTACGTGGCAATCGCCCCAACGCCCTTCCCCCGCCGGCATTCCCTCGGGCATTCCCTCGGGCATTCCCTCGCTCCGACGTTGTGCGGAGCATTGTTTGCCGCCGGAATCAGGGCCTCGCACCGAGGTTATTGAGGCCTCTTATTGAAGCCTCTGCTCCGAACGAGTGGTTTCGCTGACTTCGGGAGCGGTGAGCTCGCGGACATTGGCATTGTCTGAATCGATGAGGCCAACCTCCCCGATGACACGGGAACGATCAAGGCGCTGCAGCTTGCGGGCCGATACCAGCACACGGGATTCCAACGAAGCGGCGAACTGGTTGTATGCCCCAACGGTTTTCGTAATGGCATTGCCCAACTTGGTGGCTTTGTCCCCAAGCACCGCGAAACGCTCATACAACTCCCGGGAGAGGTCAAAGAGCGTCTTGGCGTCATCACTCAGCGCTTGCTGCTGCCATGCATACGCCACGGACTTCAGCACGGCCCACAGTGTCACCGGCGACGTCAAGGCGACCTTATGGGCAAACGCGTCATCCATCAACGTCGGATCCGCCTCAAGCGCCGCCTGCAGCAACGCCTCATTGGGAATAAAGGCAATGACGAAATCAGGCGTCGTCGGGAACGCCTCCCAATACGCCTTGGCCGACAGCGCCTTCACATGCTCGCGCACGTCATGCGCATGGGCCCTGAGCAATTCGGCGCGGCGGTCCAGTTCCTCGGGCGAAGCGGTATCCGGAATCTCGCACGCTCGCTGATAATTCGCATACGGCGCCTTGGCGTCGATCGGAATGGTTTTATTCCCGGGCAGATGCACAACCATGTCGGGACGCTGAACGCGGCCCTCGGAATCAGTGACCACCACCTGCGTGTCGAAGTCCACATGCTCCAGAAGCCCAGCCGATTCCATAATGTTCTTAAGCTGCGCCTCACCCCATGCACCGCGCACCTTGTTGTTGCGCAATGCGGCAGAAAGCGAACTCGTTTCGCGATCCAGCCGAGCCTGCTGCTCGTTAAGCCCCTTGAGCTGCTCGCCCAAGGCACCCATTTCGGCCCGTCTGCCCTCTTCGATCTGCGCGACTTTGGCCTGAAGCGCATCAAGATTCTTCTGCACCGGAGCCAACGCGCTCAGCACCTTCCCCTGAGCCTGCGCCTCCTCCTGCGCCTTCTCGCGTTCGCGCTGCAAACGCTGCTTCTCAGCTTGCTGCGCCTGGGCAAGCTGGGACTGCACGTACCCCAGCTGACGCTCCAGCCCCTGCGCCTGCGCACGGGCCGCAGCCGATTCGGACTGAACCTGCGCCATATCCTCGCGCATGGCGGCCACCTGCGCACGCCCGGCATCAAGCTCACGCGAGGCCACGGACCGCTCGGACCGAGCGCCTTTGGCCTTGCCGACGAAATAACCTGCCGTCAAGCCAAGGACGGCAATAACCAATGTCTCCACAATCGCGACCGCAATAGATATTTCGAACATGTGTTCTAATACAGCACACCCTCCGGACGACAACCGGATGACAGGCGCCCATATGCGTCCAAATCGCCGAGATTTCAACGCAACACGCAAAAGTCCACAGTCGAACATATGTTCTATATATCAGCTTTCAGCGCGTCGCCGCGCTCACCGCACAGCGAAAAAAACTGAGCTACCGGCAAATAGCGGGCCATTGCATCCGGCGTCGCGTAAAGTTGGCAACGAGATAACGACAAGGAGGACCGATGGGCTTCGATGTATTCATGCTGGCCGTGTCGATTGTAATCGCCGGCCTACTCACCTGGCTCGTCCTCAGGTTCTTCTTCGGCTCGAGAAAGGCCGCTTCCGGAATTCCGCACGGCGATTCGCAAAGCGCGCATATCGTGGTCAGAGGAGGCTACTCGCCGGACCTCATCGAAGTGCAGGCCGGCGTCCCGACCGACCTTGAATTCGAACGTCAGGAAACAGGGGAATGCACGTCGCATGTCGTATTCGCCGACCTCGGCCTCGACGCCATGCTCCCGGGCAACGAAACCACCGTCGTGAGAATCCCGGCGCTGCCGGCCGGCGAATACCCATTCGCCTGCGGCATGAACATGGTGCACGGCATGCTCAAAGTCGCGGGGGAACCCCCCGCGAACGCAGAACCCATGAATTCCCCGTCCACCCCCGCCTCAGCCCGCATCGACCCATTGGACAACGAACGCCGCGAAAACGCCGAGCGCCGAAAGGAGATCGCGGCAACAACCCGGCTCGTCGCCATAGCGTCGGCTCTCACCATCCCGGTGTTCGCCATCGCCATGCTTTCGATGAACGGCAATATGCTGCCCGGATTCCTCGCCAGCCCCTGGCTGCAGGCAATACTCGTCACGCCGGTCATGTTCTACTGCGGCGGCCCGATCCACCATGTGGGGTGGGCGGCACTACGCCACCACTCCCCCGACATGAATTCGCTGGTGGCCCTTGGCACCACAGCCGCGTACATCTACAGCCTTCTGGTCTGCATTGCCTCGAGCATCATGCCCTCCGGCTCGCAGGAACCGTATTTCGAATCAGTGGGCGTGGTCATCACGCTGGTGCTGGTCGGCCGCCTGCTGGAGACAAAGGCCCGCGAGGGGACCGGCAAAGCCGTGCAAACCCTCATCAAGCTTCAACCTCGAACCGCCCGCCGCATCAGCGACAGCGACCTGGCCGCAGGACCGTCCCGCTGGAAATCACTGGACACCGGAGCCAAGGTTACCGTCAACGAGCTCAAGGCGAACGACCTTCTGGTCATCGCAGCCGGGGAACGCGTGCCGGCGGACGGCGTGATCGTTGAAGGTTCCGCACGCCTCGACGAATCAATGCTCACCGGGGAGTCGAGAACCGTCGACAAGCAGGCCGGAGACACCGTTACCGGCGCCACCATGAACCTCAACGGCGCATTCGTCATGCGCGCCACCCGGGTGGGTTCCGATACGGTACTTTCCCAAATCGTCGCACTGGTAACACGCGCGCAAGCCACCAAAGCCCCCGTGCAACGCCTTGCGGACCGCATCGCACGCATATTCGTGCCGGCTGTGATCATCATCGCCATCTGGACCTTCGCCGCCTGGATCGTGATCGGACCGCAACCACGCCTCGCCCATGCGCTGATCGCGGCGGTAAGCGTGCTGATCATCGCCTGCCCCTGCGCCCTGGGACTGGCGACGCCACTCTCCGTCACCGCCGCCACCGGATTGGGGGCGCAGCACGGCGTGCTGGTCACATCAGCGCAGGCCCTCGAACAGGCGCGCAAGATCCGCACCGTCGTCTTCGACAAAACCGGCACCATCACACAGGGCATCGCCGACAATGGCTCCTCCCTCGACAAGGCGTCCTACGCCAATGACGTCGTCAAGGAGGGATCGGTGCAGGCAATCGCCTCCTTGCGCGCGGCCGGCATCCGCACAGTCATGCTCAGCGGAGACACGGCCGAAGAGGCCACAAGAATCGCCGCCAGAGTGGGCATCGACACGGTTATCGCCCAGGTCAAGCCCGACGGCAAGTCATATTGGATCGCCAAACTGCAGGAGGAACGCGATCAGCGCGGCGACGGCGACGAGCGAATCGCCATGGTGGGCGACGGCATCAACGACGCTCCAGCGCTGGCCAAGGCGGATATCGGTTTTGCCATTGGAACCGGCACCGACGTGGCCATGCAATCCGCAGACGTCACGTTAATGAGCGGCGATCTGCGCGGGGTGCTGCGCACCATCAACCTCTCCGCCATCACCATGCGCAACATCACCGAAAATCTTGCGTGGGCATTCGGCTACAACATCATCGGCATTCCGATCGCCGCCGGGGTCCTCTATCCGTTCACCGGCTGGCTGCTCAGCCCAATGATCGCCGGACTTGCCATGGCATTAAGCTCGGTATGCCTGGTCCTCAACGCCAATCGCCTGCGCCATGCGACGATTCGCGAGGACACCGTCGCTGCGACCAATCAACCAGGTCAATCAGATCAACCCGGCCAACCACAGCAGACCCGGCAGACCCGGCAGCCGGAAAACGCAGCGCGTCGCAGCGCCCATAATCCCACCGTCATCATCGACGACAGGACAAACCTCGCCGGTCTCGATGGCAGCAAGGCGACGAACCAAACACACGAGACCAACCCAGCCAACGTCACCAACACAACAACCAAGGAGCCCACCATGGCAATGCGCCACATGAACATGAGCCAACCCACCGACGGCGAAACCGCAACCGACCCGGTATGCGGCATGACCGTCCCTGTCAGCGGCGAAGCCATCAGCCGCGAATACGACGGCAAGACCTACTACTTCTGCGGCGAACACTGCGCGGACAACTTCATGAAGGCACCGCAAATCTTCCTCAACTAGCCTCCCGGCCAGCCCCTTTCTCCGCCCGCCCCTCAGTCAAGCGGCAAAACCGACAACGCCGACACAGCCGGCACCCGTACCAACACAAGGCGGTGGGTCCCTCCGAACAAGAGGAAACCCACCGCCGAAAGTCCGTCTCGTCCCGTCTGGACGGGTCGAGACGGGACGGGCCGAGACGGACTTCGAACCACTCGGTCAGCCGGCACGGCCGTCATCTACCCATCGCGGCCGGCTTATCATCCGTCACTTGTCCGCCTTCACCTCGTCGACACTCACGTCCGGATCATCCGGCACGATCTTGTCAGTCGGCCACGCGGACAAGTCGAGATGCTCACCGCCGGTCTGGTCCACCAGCACGGTGTCACCGTCGTGAACCTTGCCGGCAAGCAGCATACGAGCCAGCTGATCACCAACTTCGGTCTGCACCAAACGGCGTAGCGGACGCGCACCATATGCCGGATCATACCCGGTGTTGGCCAGCCATTCACGAGCCGAATCCGTCACATCAAGCGTGATGCGACGATCAGTCAGACGCGAGGCCACGCCCTTCACCTGCAGATCGACAATACTGCCCAGTTCCTCGCGCGTCAGCGGGTGGAACATCACAATATCGTCAAGACGGTTCAGGAACTCCGGCTTGAAGTTCATATGGACGGCGTCCATCACGGACTTCTTCTTGGCGTCGGCATCCATCTCCTCATTCACCAGGAACTGCGAACCCAGATTCGAAGTCATGATCAGAATCGTGTTCTTAAAGTCCACGGTCCGACCCTGGCCATCGGTCAGACGACCATCATCCAGCACTTGCAGCAGCACGTCGAAGATCTCCGGATTGGCCTTCTCGACCTCATCGAACAGCACCACCGAATACGGGCGACGACGCACGGCCTCGGTCAACTGACCACCCTGCTCGTAACCGACATAGCCAGGAGCGGCACCGATCAGACGGGACACGGACGCCTTCTCCATGTACTCCGACATATCGATACGCACCATGGCCTTCTCATCGTCAAACAGGAAGTCCGCGAGCGCCTTGGCCAACTCGGTTTTGCCGACACCGGTGGGACCTAGGAACAGGAACGAACCAGTCGGACGATTCGGGTCGGCGATACCGGCGCGGGAACGACGCACGGCATCGGACACCGCGATGATCGCCTCCTTCTGACCGATCACACGCCTGCCCAAATAGTCTTCCATATTGAGCAGTTTCTCGTTCTCACCCTGCATCAGACGGCCAACGGGAATACCAGTCCAATCGGAAACAATCTCGGCGACGGAATCGGAATCCACGCGATCCGGCACCATCGGCTCGGGCTTGTCCGCGCCATCGGCGCCATCGGCGCCACCCTCGGACTCCACATCCGCGGACTCGGCGACGGCCAATTCCCTCTGAATGGCGGGGATGTCGCCATACAGAATCTTCGACGCCTTCGCCAGATCTCCCTCGCGCGTAGCCTTATCGGCCTGGACACGCAGATCATCCAACTTGGCACGCAAATCGCCCACCTTGTTATGACCCGCCTGCTCGGCATCCCACTTGGCCTTCAAGCCGGACAACTTCTCGCGCGCATCGGCGAGCTCGGCCTGCAACTTCTCCAGACGCTCCTTCGACGCGGGATCCTCGGCTTTCTTCAGCTGCATCTCCTCCATCTCAAGACGCGTCACGCGGCGCTGCAACTCATCGATTTCCTCAGGCTGCGAATCAAGCTCCATACGCAGATGCGCGGCCGCCTCATCCACCAAATCAATCGCCTTATCCGGCAACTGACGACCGGAAATATAACGATTCGACAACGTGGCAGCAGCCACCAGCGCATCGTCACCGATCGTCACCTTGTGATGAGCCTCATACCGCTGCTTCAGACCACGCAGGATGGCGATCGTGTCCTCAACGCTCGGCTCGCCCACGAACACCTGCTGGAAACGACGCTCAAGCGCCGGATCCTTCTCGATGTTCTCGCGATATTCGTCCAAAGTGGTCGCGCCGATCAGGCGCAGCTCGCCACGGGCCAGCATGGGCTTGAGCATATTGCCCGCATCCATCGACCCCTCGGCGGCGCCGGCACCCACGATGGTATGGATCTCGTCGATGAAGGTGACGATCTGACCGTCGGCGCTCTTGATCTCCTCGAGCACGCTCTTCAGACGCTCCTCGAACTCGCCACGGTATTTGGAACCGGCAACCATGGAACCCAGATCAAGCGAAATGAGCTTTTTGCCTTGCAAGGTGGTGGGCACATCGCCAGCCACAATACGTTGAGCAAGCCCTTCAACCACGGCGGTCTTGCCGACACCAGGCTCGCCGATCAGCACCGGGTTGTTCTTGGTGCGGCGGGACAGGATCTGAATCACACGACGAATCTCGGAATCGCGACCGATCACCGGATCGAGCTTGCCTTCCTTCGCCCTGGCGGTCAGATCGGTGGAGTATTTCTCCAACGCCTTGTAGCTTCCCTCGGCATCCGGGCTGGTGACCTTCTTGCCTCCGCGCACGCCAGGGACGGCCTTGCGCAGAGCCTCGGCAGTCACGCCATTCTGCCTGAAGATATCGGCGGACTGGTTGGGCGCGGACGCCACCACGCCAATCAGCAGATGCTCGGTGGAGACATACTCGTCGCCCATCGCCTGCATTTCCCTCTCGGCCGACGCCAGCGCCGCGGTGAGCTGGCGGCTCGCCTGCGGTTGCGACGTAGTCGACCCGGACGCGCTCGGCAACGCGACCAGAGCATTGCGCACCGCCGCACCGATCCGCTGAGGATCGCCTCCGGCAGCCTGAATCAGGCCGCGCACCACGCCCTGCTCCTGACGAAGCAGCGCGTCCACCACATGCAACGTCTCAACCTGCGCATTGCCAGCGGCCGACGCACTCTGAATGGCGTCGCCGATGGCCTCTTGCGCCATCGTCGTGAACTTCTGTTCCATATCGTCCTCCTATGTCACATGCGTTTCCGGACCGCGCGCCTCAGCGATCCGGCAGCGCACTCTGTCGTTGTCTGATATGGTCAACCGACCCGACACCCATTCTATTCCCAAAACTTGAGCGTATATGGCTCAAGTTTTGGCAATAGGATCAGTGGGGATTCGAACAAGTTCAGAAGACCCCGATGAGTCCGCAAAGGATGAGGATGGGTTCGGGAAATGTCCGCAGCCCCGGCACGGGAGGCGGTCAGCGCAGCTCGCCCAATACGGATTCGGCGGCTCCAAGAATCTCGCCGGACATGATCGCCCCGGCCACGCCCTCGATCTGCGGAGTGGTCCACGTATCACGAGTCTCCGGCGCGATGCGGTTCGCGTACCGGCGAATCACGTCATACACGGCACGCCCGGCCGGGCCGGGCTGAATCGGCTCGCGGAAGTCAAAGGCGCGAGCGGCGCAGATCAGTTCAACGGCGAGCACGCGGGCGAATGCGGGAATCGAACGACGCAGCTTGCGCGCGGCGGCCCATCCCATCGACACATGGTCCTCCTGCATGGCCGAACTTGGTATCGAATCAACCGAGGCCGGCACCGCATTGCGCTTCAGTTCGGAGACAATGCCGGCGGCCGTGTACTGTGCGATCATAAAGCCGGAATCCACGCCGGGATCGCCGGCCAGAAACGCCGGCAAACCACGGTTGCGCGCGGTGTCGAGGAAGCGATCAGTGCGACGTTCTGAGATCGAAGCGACATCGGCGGTCGGAATCGCCAGAAAATCAAGCACATACGCCAGCGGGGCGCCGTGGAAGTTGCCGTTGGACTCCACACGGCCATCCAACGTGACGCACGGGTTATCAATCGCGGAGGCCAGTTCGGTGCCCGCCACGGAAGCCGCATACTCCACGGTATCGCGCGCGGCGCCATGAACCTGCGGCGTGCAGCGCAGGGAATAGGCGTCCTGAACCCGCACGGCGGAACCCGGCCGGCCGGCCTCGATCAACCCCGAACGCTTCATGAACGCCGCGATATTGGCCGCCGAATCCCCCTGACCCTTATGCGGGCGCAACGCCTGGAGGTCGGCCGCGAACACGCGATCGTTGCCCAGCATGCCCTCCACGCTCATTGCGGCGGCGATATCAGCGGTTTTCAACAGCAGACGCAAATCCTTGATGGCCATGCACAGCATGCCGAGCATGCCGTCGGTGCCGTTGACCAGCGCCAGACCTTCCTTTTCCTTCAAATCGACCGGCGTAATCCCCGCGTCGGCGAGCGCCTCCGCGCCGGAGACCTTGAAACCGGCAGCGTCGTACGCCTCGCCCTCCCCCATCGCGACCAGCGCGCAGGCGGCCAGCGGCGCCAAATCACCGGAACAGCCCAGCGAGCCGTACTCATACACAACAGGCGTGATGCCGGCGTTCAGCATATCCGCATACACCTGCGCGGTTTCGGGACGCACGCCCGTTCGGCCGGTGCACAGCGTGCTCAGGCGCAGCACCATCAGACCGCGCACCACTTCGCGCTCAACCTCCGGGCCGGCCCCGGCGGCGTGCGAACGGATCAGGCTCTTTTGCAGCTGAGCCCTGCGATCCTTGGGAATCGAAGTGGAGGCGAGAGCCCCGAACCCGGTGGAGATGCCGTAATGCGGCACGGTGTCGTCAGCCAAATGGTCGATCACCGCGCGGCTCAGGGCCATCTCGCGTTTGGATTCCTCACTGATCACCACGCTGGCGTCCTCACGCGCCACCGCCGCAACCTCGTCAATCGTCAGCGCTCCGATGCCAACAGTCACCACCTGCATGTTCTTCCCCTTCCGCGCATTTTCCGCTCCCAAGCATCTTCTATACATCTTCTATATGTACGATCCGTTGCACGCCAATACTTAACGCGAAGGACGCCGGTATACACCCCCCCTGCAGACCCCGCGACCGCAATCGATGATCATCGCCCTTCCGCGCAACCCCATGCGCCCACGGCAACCAACCTGCGTCATCAGATCAGCAGAGCGACGCCAGACGATCAGCAAACCGCCCCACGAACCGAGCCGCGTCCACCGACAACGCCACATGCGCGGTTTTACGAGGATCACGCAGCCTTGTCGGATCGCCAATCGTGCGGCCACGGAAACCGCGCCCGTTGCCCGTGGCTGTTTCGACCATCATATTGACGTCGAAGCAATCCACCAGCGACGGATCCAACGCGACAGCCGCGGCCAATGGATCATGCAGCGGACTGCCCGCCAGGAACATCGGATCGGACGATTCATTGGCGTTGATATAGAAATCGGTCATCGAGGCGAGGAACCGTCCCCGCTCACCGCCGGAGGAACGCCACGATTCCACGTGTTCGCGGGTCAGCAGGCACTGATGCGTCACATCAAGACCGATCATCGTCACATCCGCGCCGGAGCGGAACACGCGATTCGCGGCCTCGGGGTCCTGGAAGATATTCGTCTCGCAGATCAAGTCGTAGCAGTTGCCCTCCTGGGTCAGCGAACCGCCCATGATCACCAGTTTGAGCTGCTTCACAATGTCCGGCGCGGCCTGGATCGCCAGATCCACATCGGTGAGCGGACCCGTGGCGAGCACCGTCACCTCGCGACCGTACGTCCGCACCTGATCGACGATGAAACGCACGCCCTCGGGAAGCTCGGGGCCATTCCAATCCCGCCATTCAACCGGGCGATCGACGGGCAGATCGGCCGCGGAGACGACATCGCGACGCTCGCCGCCGACGGATAGCGTCGCCCCCGAGGACACCAGGCGATCGGGCAGAGCGTTGCAAGCGGCGCCGTCATCGGCATTGGCGGGGATCCGTTCAGCGCGATCCGGGAGGGGCGCTGCCGGGATCGTCCCGGGGATCTTCGCATTGCCCAGGCCATTGCCGCCATGGAAGCGAGCGCAACCCTCGTCCACCGCGAAACCGTCGGCCCACGAAGGGCACGGGCAACCGCGAAGCACGGGTACGGCCGCGGACGCCAGGGCGGCGCCGGCCGCGGGGGGTGCAGCAGACGCGGACGGCGCGGCATCGCCGAACAACTCCAGCACCGCACACGAGTTCCTGACAGCCGTCGACGCCAACACATTGCCATACGTACCAACCACGCCGAGCAGCTCGCATTCGCCATCGCGCCGAGCCGCCAGCACATAGCACAACGCCAGCGCATCATCGATGCCCGTATCCACATCCATCACGATTCGAGTCATGCGCCCAGCATACCGAAACGCCAAGCGGAACGGCAATGCACCGCGCCATCACAGGCATTGCGCATATTGCGCACATATAAATGCGCCGTGCGCCAGCCGAATCACTTCGGTCGGACGCACGGCGCGTAGGCATTCCCCCAAGTTCAGTTATTTGGCAAGGAATTCGTTGGTCGACACATCAGCCGCCTTGGGAGCGGTTTTCACCACATTATCATTCGCATCGGTGAACGCATCCGCCTCGGCGATGAAATCAAGGTACGGCTGCACCTCATCGGTGGTGTTGGTGCCCAGCACGAAGGAACCATCCTTGATCTTTTCCTTGTCGCCCCAATACTGCCCCTCGGTTATTACCTGCATGGAACGTTTGACGAAATCAACCTGTAACGTGGAGTCCCCGGCGTCGTCCACCAGGATCTGCGCCGCCTCATCCGGGTTGTCATAGGCGTACTCGTATCCCTTCTGGGCGGCCTGCGTGAACGCGCGCACGGTGTCGGGATCGGAGTCGATGAGCTTCTGCGAGGTGATGATGCCGATGCCATCCGCATTGCCGGGCACACCATAATCCGGCTCGGTGAAGCAGTTGAGCTGCGGGCCGTACATCTCGGCCTGCACGCCCTCCCACGTGGCGTAGAAGCCACCGAAGTCGGCCTGGCCGGAGGTCAGCGTCTGGAAGGTGTTGGTGCCCACCGTCACCTTGTCGAATTCGCCCTTGCCGCCGTCTGCCTGAATCATGCGACGGATCACGGCGTCGGACTCGTTGGAGCCGAAGGTGGCGAAGGTCTTGCCGTCAAAATCCTTCGGGGACTTGATGGAGGTGTTGGAGGCGAGCGAGCACCAGACCGCGGACGGCTTCTGCTGCACCTGCAGCGTCTGAATGATGCCGGCGCCCTTGAGGCTGTAGCTTGCCGCATTGGTCAGATTCGACAGGGCGAAATCGGCCTGGCCGGTGGACACCGCATGCTCGGCGCCGTTCTGGCCCACCGCGATGATGTCGACGTCAAGGCCGGCGTCCTTGAAATACCCCTTGTTCTTGGCCACATACACGCCGATGTGATTGGTGTCGGGCACCCAGGCGAGCATGAACGTGACCTTCTTGAGCTCCTTGGAGGAGGAAGAGGACGCGCCCGCGGAGGCTGCACCGTTGGTGGATGCGTTGGAGTTGCCACAGGCCGCAAACGACAAAGCCATGGCGACCACACCAGCGCATGCGACGATCTTACGCATGAACTTCATGATGAATCCCTAGTTCTTCTTGTCTCTACGGCATGTCCCGGAGCTGCGCCGCAGACAATGCCAGCATCGTTTTCTGGGAGCGGTTGTCACGCCGAAAAAGCGCATCAAGACCGGCAGAAAACGATGTGAAGGACCGGTCCGGCCGAACAATGTCCCCTCGCGCCCCGCTCTGAAGGCACGCGGTTTGCCACACATTGACGGCAGGCAAAACATTTCGAGTATAGCGATTCGTCGCGACGGGCCCGGCGACCCATCCGCCGCATGACGACAAACAGCCGGCAACGGCCCCGGCGACGCACCGCCGGACCGGCGGCGCGCCACGGCGGTCCACATGCCGTCGCCCGTCACCACACACGGCGGCGTCGTTCCTATACTCTCCTTCGGGGCCACCCGCACGGCCAGACCCGCAGCCCAATTCCCGCCCCGAAGTCAAGCCAACAAAGAATCCACCGAAAAGGCCCAAAGGAAGAACATGCTGTTTCAATCCGGCTCACTGCTGATGGTCATTGTGGTCGCCTACGCGCTCAAGCATCTGCATGTATTCGGCGAGCACGACTACAAGGTGGCGCAGGCATTCGCATTCAACCTGACGCTGCCGTGCGCGATCGTCCTGTCGTTCGCCACCAACAAGCACGACATGTCGATGCTGTGGATTGTGCTGTTCGGCTTCCTGTCAGCGCTCATCCCGCTGTTCGTGGTGTTCCTGGGCACGCATGGCGACGAAACGCGCTATCGCGCGTTCGAGATGCTCAACGCCTCGGGGCTCAACCTCGGCGCCTTCTGCCTGCCTGTGGCGCAAACGCTGATCGGCCCATCCGCAGGCCTTCCCGTGGTCATGATGGATGTGGGCAACGCGATTGTGGCCACGGCCGCCGCGCTCAGCGTAACCAAAAGCCTGCTGCATATGGACGACGCCGCCGCGAACTTGCCGATCGGCCTGAAGCTGCGCAACATCGCCCGTGATTTCGTCAGTTCGCTGTCGTTCGACACCTACATGCTGATGCTGATGCTCATGATCGCGCATGTGACGATTCCGCAGTGGATCGTGCAACTGGTCACGCCGTTCGCCAACGCCAACGCCTTCGTGACGATGGCGATGGTGGGCCTGATGATGGAGATTCCCTCCGAAGCCAAGGACCGCCTGGCATTGCTAAAGGTGATCGTCTGGCGCGCCGGCTTCGCCGTGGTAATCGGCGCGGCGGGATGGTACCTGCTGCCCATCGACCCCTCGCTGAAGGGCATTATGCTGCTGTGCGCCGCCAGCCCGGTGACGGTGTTCTCCACCAAATTCACCGAATCGCTCACCGGCAATCCAAAACTCGCCGGGTTCAGCCTGACCGTCACCGGTCTGATTTCACTGGCGGCCATGACGGCGATTCATATGGTGGTCGCCGGAGCTTAGCACAGCGTAAAGTGGGGTCGCGCACCGTATTCGTGCGAATACGGAACCCTGAAGAGCAATAATGTACAATTTTGTGCGACGTTCCGGGCGGAGCAGCGGATTTTGGGCTGCAGCGCGAATGGAAAAGAATCTATTTTCGATTCGCGGGACAATTTTGAAGCAAATAGACCGCATAGAAGCCGTGCCAGCGGCTGATTCATCGTTATACCAATCGCTTTGAGAGACTCAACCACTTCAAAGCACCATAAAAATGTCCCACGAATCGAAAATAGATTCGTGGGACATTGCAGCTGTTGGCGCTTAGCCCCGAACCACTACATTGCGCAGCGAGCCAATGCCCTCGACATGCACAATGGGCTCGTCACCCGGGTCAAGATGCCCCGAAGCGTTCGGGGTGCCGGTCATGATCACGTCGCCGGGCAGCAACGTGGAGAAGCTGGAGATCGCCGCGATCTGTTGCGGAATGGAATGGATCAGATTGGCGGTGGTGCCGGACGCTTCGGGCACATCCTCGCCATTGAGCGTAAAGGAGATCCTGGCGTCGGCATAGTTCAGGTCCGTTTCGATCCACGGGCCCAGCGGGCAGGAGGTGTCGAAGCCCTTGGCGCGCGTCCACATCGGGTCCTTGCCCTGCAGGTCGCGCAGCGTCACGTCGTTGACGCAGGTGTAGCCAAGCACGTACTTCATGGCGTCCGCTTCCGAAACGTTCTTGGCGATGCGGCCGATCACCACGGCGACTTCCGGCTCGAAGTTCATGTCGTTGGAGCACGGGGGGATGACGATGGGGTCATCCGGGCCGATCACCGACGTGGACGGTTTGGTGAAGATCCACATGTCCTCTGGCGCATGGGCCACCTCGGAATGGCCGGCCTCATGCATGAACTGCGCGTGCGCCTCGTAGTTCTTGGCCAGCCCGAAGACCTTGGAGGGGATGACGGGCGAGAGCAGACGAACGCCGTCCGCGTCCAGCGCGTAGCGGTTGCCGGTGGGCTTGACCTGCCCGGCGCCCAGCGGGTAACCATCGAGTTCGACCAGATAATCCTTGCCGTCGGTTTCGTCCTTCTGAACGAAGGCATAGTGGGGTGCGTCATTGAGTGAAAAGCGTGCGATTCTCATGCCGCTCAGTCTACTCGCCAATTGCGCACGACCCGTTGCACGATTGCTCCTGTTTCATCCGCAACTGCGCTCGGAGCAGGTCGACTTGCTGTTCGAGTTCGTCGATGCGGCGAATCGGCACCGACGGGACGAAAGTCTAAGCTCGCCGCCAAGGTATCTACCCCGAAGTGAACCGGCCTCTTCGCCATGAAACAGCATGGACCACTCAAAAGCTTGGATTATGGATCATCCGCAACCGCAGCCACTATCGTTCTGCGCATTACACGCGCATGCATCACGACTGCCATTAAACGAGTTGTTGATGATCGTGGTGCTGGAACTGCTGTTGCGAATCTGCGCGATGCTGTTCTTCACGCTCGACAGATCGATATTGTATTTGTTCTCGATCTCTGTAAGCTCTTCCAGAATCTTGTTAATCTCAGTCGAGTCAAACGACGCGGACAGCGAAGCGGTGTTGTTCGAAATGTTGGTCAGCTCAGTCGAGATATTCGACAGGTATTCCTTCACCTGATCGCCCAGATCAACCGATAGCGTTGGCGTCAGACTCAGAGCAGGAGACAAGGTGACGCCTCCCATGTCAATCAGGCTATCAGCCAGTTTGATTTTGCCGTCAAGAATTGACTGAGCCAAGCCTCCCAATGCCGATGCAAGATTGGGCGATGAATGATCAGCACCCAGCGCCTTACTAATATCCTGTGACGCCTGATCAACTTCCTGAATACGCGTATCCAACTTGCTCTGTTCCGCGCTGTCAGCAGTCTGATTTTTCTTTTCTTTCAGCATCTTAGAAGCCGCATCAAGCTGCGCCCGAGTCCCAATCCCTTGCGTAGACAAACTGGCATACGCTGAATTCAAATCCGGCTGCTGAGAGCCAGAATCGTCGATTGGCATAAAGACGAATGAGCATATGATAACGACTAACGACACAAGGGCGATTACCGCCATACCGAAATTACAAACACATTTGATATTCGGCAGCTTGACTTTCTTCGCCGAATCGTCACAATCCGTATTCTTGTCAGAATGACATTTGATATACGTCAGCACCGTCACCAACGCAGCATTTCTAGAGGACTTCATATTGGAATAGAGCAGGTAGACAGCAATAGCCGCAATCAACACCACAGTTCCCGCAACCGTTATTCCCCGGCCTGCGGAAGTTTGATCGACCAGCACATCATTGATCAAACTAAGCGAAGCAACCAACAGCGCCACCAAACTGAGCATGATCGACGAGTGTTCCCCGCTCGGACGCACGCTAAGCAGAGTTTCCGCTGCTTGCTTAGGTTCACCAAAAGCCTTGAAATAAACAGATTGCGTAACGCGATCTGCGGCATCCTTCAGCAAATTCTTCCGGCACCCTTCAGTTGCCAGCTTTGCTAGAGCATCCCAACTGCCAATGAAATTATCTGACTTTAAGTTACCGTTTTGGAAACCACTGTCGGCACCGTTGTCCGATTCAGCATGCCTGACTTGGAGCCCATCCGGATTCTTCTTGTCTTTGGCCGGTTCCTCATTCGCTCTCTCAGGTTCCGTTTGTTGATCATTCATCGAATCGGTCATTGATGGCCCTTCTCTCCTTTACCGACGGCATAACTGCATCATGGCGTCACAAGCTTTCTCTTATGACACGACAATATTTGTTATTCGCAAATAAAACTGGCTGGCGAGGGATTCCCCTTGCCAGCCAGCGGTAATTGATCAGACGGAGGATTAGTCCGTCGCAATCAGATGTTCAGCGATCAGGCGTTGAGCAAGCGCTTGGTGCTGCGGCTCTTGG
>ERZ808240.2483-NODE-2483-length-19964-cov-44.822392_pt1 | contig 19964 bp, 16 predicted proteins | sample MGYA00521084_ERZ808240 | MGnify/ENA primary metagenome ERZ808240 (study PRJEB31516, sample SAMN03275571) | gut metagenome | biome: mammalia-associated habitat; material: feces | host: Papio cynocephalus | place: Kenya | collected 2012-08-06 ...
AGCCGCGTTCAAGGGTGTTTTCGTCGAGGGAAACGGTTATCATGGCGAACTCGGGCGAGAGGTGGAGTCTCTCCAAAATTTCCGGCAGAAAGTGCCAATCGCCCTGTAAACCTGAAAATCGCAGTTGGAAGGCCGGAATCTGGGCGGCGTCCTTTGTTTTCAAATGAAAACAAGAACTTGTCATCCGGGCTTTCACCGCGATTTTTTGGGGAAACCGTTCGGGGAAAAGGAGAGAATGCGGATAGCGACGGTTCCCAAGTGCCGCGGAGCGGATTTCTTAACCTTCAACGGCCCCTTTTCTCCACATTCTCTTTCAGTCGGCAAACCCTTTGTGGAATACCCGGGAGATAGGCTCTCGCGCGGATTTATGCTATAATATGCGCCAACGACATGAACAATACGAGCAAAGGGATCATAGCCATCATCGTCAGCGCGTTCGGGTTCGCGCTGATGGCGTTTTTCGTGCGCCTGTGCGACGACCATGGCGCGGCGGTTTCGAGTTTCGAGAAGAGTTTCTTCCGCAATATCATAGCGCTGGTTCTCGCCGCGGCGGTTTTCTGGCGCGAGCCTTCCACGGGACCCCAGGCCCGCGGCTTCCAGCCCTCGACGCCGCGCCGCAAAGCGTGGCTGCTCCTGTTCGCGCGTGCCGCCTTCGGCTCCATCGGGATATTCGGGAACTTCTATGCGCTGTCGAAGATTCCGATCGGCGAAGCGATGACGCTCAACAAGACAGCCCCCTTCTTCGCCGTTCTTTTCGCGGCGCTTTTTCTCGGCGAGCGCGTCAACCGGCGGCAGGTCGCCGCGCTCGCCGTCGCCTTCCTGGGAGCCATTCTCGTCATGAAACCCGGGTTCGGCGCGAACGAGCCGTTTGCCGCGTGCTGTGCGCTCGCCGGCGGGCTGGGCGCCGGACTGGCCTACGCCTGCGTGCATGAGCTTGGGCGTATCGGCGTGGGCGGGGCACTCATCATCGCCGTATTCAGCGCGTTTTCCTGCCTGTGCGCCATTCCCTTCATCGTTTTCGGCTTCACGCCGCTTTCCGGCGCGCAACTCGCGATCCTGCTCGGCGCCGGCGTCGGCGCGGCGATCGGGCAGTTCGGGGTCACGGCCGCCTACCGGTTAGCCGAACCGCGCGTCGTGGCCGTATTCGACTACACGAACATCATCTTCACATCGCTCTTCGGATTTTTCTTCTTCTCCCAGAAGCCCGACACGCCCAGCATTATCGGGTTCGTCCTGATAATCGCCGCGGCCATCGGCATGAACAGCCGCGTCAGCAGCCCACGACGGACCTGACCCGCGCGGCGGAAACGCCGCGCAGAAGAAGGCGCTTCGTCTTGGACGTCTCGCCGCTCACGAAGACGACCGCGGACTTCGGCAAACCAAAAGCGTCCGCCAAAGTCTCCACGAGTTCCTTGTTGGCCTTCCCGTCCACGGGCGCGCACCGGACGCGCACTTTCACCGCCCCGTCGAAGAAGCCGTCCAGCCCGGCGCGCGATGAACGCGGACGCGCCTTCACGGCCACCACGACGCCCTCGGGCGTCTCCGCCAGCCAATCAGCCATTCTTCAAAGCCTCCGCGCATTCCGCCGCGGTCAGATCGCGCCACTGCCCCGGCTTCAGATCGCGCGGCAGGCGGAGCCCGCCGACGGCCACGCGCTTGAGCGAGAGGACCACCAGATGCGCCGCGCTGCACATGTGGCGGATCTGCCGCTTGCGTCCTTCGCGCAGATGGAACGCGAGCGTGGTGACGTTGTTTTCGGGGCCGCGGACGACTTCCACCGGAACCGGACGCGTCACGTACCCGTCGGGCAGGGCGACCGGTCCGCGCAGGATGCGCAGCTTGTCCTCCGACCAGCGTCCGGCGGCGCGCACGATATAGGTTTTCTCATGGTCGAAGCGCGGATGCGTCAGTCGCAAGGTCAAATCGCCGTCGTTGGAAAGGAGAAGCAATCCCTCGCTGTCCTTGTCCAGCCGGCCCACCGGGACGAGCCGCTCGGGAATCCGGCCGCGGACGAGATCCAGGACGGTCTTGCCGCCGAACGGGTCGTGCGTCGAGGAGAGCACGCCCACCGGCTTGTAGAGCATGATCGTGCGCTTCCTCTCGCGCGCCTGCAGGGGCTTGCCGTCCACCGCGATCTTCGCGGTCGCCGGGTCTACGCGAAAACCCGGTTCGCGCACGACGAGCCCGTCCACCGTCACCGCGCCCGTGGCGATCAGCGCCGCAGCGCCCCGTCGCGACGCCACGCCGGCCTGCGCAAGAACATTCTGCAAACGCTCAGACATACCGCCTCCGTTTGTCGACAAAACCCAGCACGCCGCAACCGGGTCCGACAAAATAGGATCCCGAGATGGCCTTCCGGACGTAATCCTTCGCGCCGCGCACGGCGTCCGCGAGAGTCGCCCCCAATGCCAGTTCCGCCGTCAGCGCCGCCGCGAGCGAACAGCCCGTCCCGTGCGTGGAGACGGGATTCCGGATGCGCGGCGCGGCGAACGCCTGCACGGTCTCCCCGTCGAAGAGGACGTCTACCGCCTCCTCGTCCGCGCCGTGCCCGCCTTTCACAAGGACGGCGGCGCCGAACATGCCGCAGAGGGCGCGCGCATATTCCTCCGAACGCCGGACGGTCGCTTCGCGCGGCGGCGACGGCGGCAGGGAAAGGAGCGCTTCCGCCTCCGGGAAATTGGGCGTCACAAGGCGCGCCAGCGGCAGAAGGGAGCTTTTGAGCGCGGAGAGGGCGTCGTCCGGAACAAGACGCGCGCCGCTCGTGGAGACAATGACAGGGTCCACTATCTTGACGACATCCGGAACCTGCGCGAGACGCCGCGCGACGACTTCCACGACCGCCGGATCCGCGAGCATCCCCGTCTTCAGCGCGGCGATCGAATAGGCGCCCAGCACCGCCTCCAGCTGCGCGGCGACGAAATCGGGAGGGACGCCGTGCACGGCGCGGACGGCGAACGGCGTCTGGGCGGTAAGCGCGGCGAACACCGTGCACCCATGCAGACCATAGGCGTGGAATGCGCGCAAATCGGCCTGCACGCCGGCGTTTCCGCCCGAATCCGAACCGGCTATCGTCAGGCAGCAGGGTCGCACGTCGGGCGCGGCGTTCACAAATCCTCCAGTTTGAGCGTATGGAGTCTGGCGTCGTCCAGGACGGACAGGAGGCTTTCCGCCGTCACCTTTTCGCCTTTGCGCCGCAGGACGAGAATGCGCGCGATGAGCGCACTCTCGAGGTCGGTGAGGACAGCCCCGTCCTTGCGATCCTGGAGAATGCGCAACAGGTCGTTCGTCGTCACGCCGGGACGGACCTCCGCGCGCGGCACGAAGAAACCGATGACGGCCGTCGCAAGGCCGGAAAGCGGCCGCAAGAGGATGGACGCCGCTTCGTAGAGCGGAGCCAGAAAGAGGACGCGCTCCAGCGGACGGGTCGTGCAAAGGAGCTTCGGGAAGAACTCGCCCAGATAGAGAACGACAAACGCGGCGATGCACGCCCAAACGGTGCGCATGAGCGAAGAGTCGGCGAACACGCGCGCCGCCAGCGCGGCCGAAGCCGACGAATACAGCGTATTGGCGATATTGTTGCCGACGAGAATCGTCGTCACGGTGTCCTGCAGATCGCCGATCGCCCGCAGGACGATCTTGGCTTTCGCGGACCCTTCGCGCGACAGGTGCACGATGCGTCCGCGCGAAACCGTGACGAAAGCCGCTTCCGTCCCCGAGAAGAAGCCGGACAGGACAAGCGCGGCGAGAACGGCGAACCCCAGCAAGACGGAAACGATCATTCCATGTCCTCCCGCGTCTTTTCGACGGCCTCGTCCGTCTCGGCGATCAATTCGGCGTCCGTGTCGGGCTTCGGAAATTCCAGGACTTCCAGCTTCGCCGTCTCCACGCGGTGTTTGCGGCGTTTGAGGATGGTCAGCCGGCAGCCCTGCGCTTCGATGACCTGTCCGACGTGGGGGATGCGTTCGACCTGCGCGGCTATCCAGCCGGCCAGGCGGTCCGCGTCCTCCGCCGCGAGCTCCAGCCCGATCGTGCGGTTGATTTCGTCGAGGCTGGCGTCCGCGTCGATCGTCCAGACGCGTTCCGATTCGCGCCGGATGAGCGGCTCGACGTCGCGGTGCCCCAGCACGTCGGGACCGACGATCAGCTCCATGATGTCCGTCAGCGTGATGAGCCCGGCCGTTCCGCCGAATTCGTCGGTCACGATCGCCAGCGGCAGGCGGCTCTTGCGGAACGTCATCAGCAGATCGTCCAGCGTCGCCTGTTCGGGGACGAAAAGCGCCGCGAGGCGTCTGCCCGTGCGCGCGTCGTAGACGCCCTCGATGGCGTCCGGCGTGCGATTGTAGACGGGCAGATAATGGTGCCGCGCCGCCGCCAGGGTCGCCGCCAGCGCCTCGGGCGGCAGATCCGAATCATAACCCTCGATATCCACACGCGGCGTCATCTCGTCGTTGGCGTGCAATTCGGACAGGCGCAACACGCCCTCCACCATCTTCTCGTCTTCGAGCGCGAACTCGCCGCTCTCGGCCGCCGTCTCCAGAACGCTCACGAACTCCGCATCCGAAAGCGCGCGGCGTTCGCGCGTCAAGGCTTTCGCGTAGGCACGGGACGAAAACTGGAACAACACCGTCAGCGGCTTCAAGGCGGCCATCAGAAGCAGCATGACGCGCGCGCAAACAGGCGCCGCAGGCTCGCCATAGCGCAACGCCAGGCGTTTGGGCGTGATCTCGCCGAACGCCAGCAGGAGAATCGTCATGACGGGGACGGCCAGCGCGCCGCCGCCGTGCGGGATGCAATCCGACAAGACCAGATAGCCCAGCGTCGCCGCGGAGAAATTGACGAACGTGTTCCCGACGAGCAAAGTGGACAGAAGCGCGGCCGAATTCGCCAGGCAGGACGCGATGCGCGCGTCGTCCGCGGCGCTCCGGGCGCGGATGCGCGCACGCTGCGCGCCTGTCAGGGAAAAGAGCGCCGTCTCCGAACCCGAGAAGAGCGCCGAAAGCGCCAAGAGCGCGGCGAGCGCGATAAGCTCAACGACCAGCATGCGTCCTCAGAAACGCTTGACGCGCGGCTGCCAATCCCGGGCTTCTTCCGCCGCGAAGCGGCCGAACGCCATGACGATCAGCCGATCCCCCACCCGGCCTTGATGGGCCGCCGCGCCGTTCAGACAGCAGACGTGCGAACCGCGCGCGCCCGCTATCGCGTAGGTCTCGAAGCGGTTGCCGTTCTCCACGTCCGCGCAGAGGATCTTCTCGTAAGGCACGATTCCGACGGCTTCCATGTCGTCGGGATCGAGCGTCAGCGATCCTTCGTAGTCCAGGCACGCTTCGGTCACGCGGATGCGGTGCAATTTGGATTTCAACAGAGTAAGTTGCATGCTAATCACCCAGTTTCTCGCGGATCATCTTGGCCGTGACGACAATCTTCTTCATCTTGTCGTTCCCGGGCGCGTCGTACATGACGTCCGTCATCAGCTTTTCCATCTCGGCCCGCAAGCCGCGAGCCCCCGTCTTGCGGGAGAGCGCCATGTGCGCCAGTTCGCGCAGGGCGTCCTTCTCGAAGACGAGTTCGACGCCGTCCATCGCGAGCAGTTTCGCATACTGCCTCACAAGCGAGTTCTTCGGCTCGGTCAGGATGCGCACGAGGTCGTCCTCGGTCAGCTCCTCGAGCGCCGTCACGATCGGCAGGCGGCCGACGAACTCGGGTATGAGGCCGAACTTGACGAGATCCTCCGGACGCACCTGGCGCAAAAGACGCGTGGCGTCTTCTTCGCCGGGCTTGTCGGCCGGTGTCGCGTCGCGGTTGAAGCCGATGACGCGCCGGCCCGTGCGCTCGGCGACGATCTTGTCCAGCCCCACGAAAGCGCCGCCGCAAATGAACAGGATGTTGGTCGTGTCCACCTCGATGTATTCCTGGTCGGGGTGCTTGCGTCCGCCCTTCGGCGGAACGCGGCAGACCGTCCCTTCCAGGATCTTCAGCAACGCCTGCTGGACGCCCTCGCCCGACACGTCGCGCGTAATCGACACGTTGCCGGTCTTGGACGCGATCTTGTCGATTTCATCGATGTAGATGATGCCGCGCTTGGCGAGTTCGACGTCCCCGCCCGCGTTCTGCAGCAGATAGCGCACGAGATTCTCGACGTCCTCGCCCACATAGCCCGCCTGCGTGAGGACGGTCGCGTCGCCGATGGCGAACGGCACGCCCAGCATCTTGGCGAGCGTGCGCGCGAGCAGGGTCTTTCCGGTTCCGGTCGGCCCCAGCATCAGGATGTTCGACTTCTCGATGTCGACATCCGCCAGCGGATCCTTTCCGCCGTTCTTCCGCGCGGCGCTTTCCAGCCGGCGGTAGTGGTTGTGCACGGCGACGGACAAAACCTTCTTCGCCTCGTCGTGGCCGATGACATACTGGTCCAGGAACGCCTTGATCTCGCGCGGCGTGGGCGTAGGCGGCAGGTTCTGGGTCTTCTGCGACTCTTTCTCCGCGCATGCGTCTTTCTCCGTGAGGATGCGGTCGAGATACTTCACGCATTCGACGCAGATGTTGCCGTCCGCTCCCGGGATCAGATCGACTTCCTTGGCGGAGCGTCCGCAGAACGAGCAATGTTCGTCTTTCTTTTTCATGCCTGGACAACCTTGTCGATCAGCCCCCAGTCGCACGCTTCCTCCGCGGACATGAAGTGGTCGCGGTCCGTATCCTTGACGACGTCAGCCTTTTTCTTGCCCGAATGCTGCGCCAGAATGCCGTTCAGGATATCCTTCAGGCGCAGGATTTCGCGCGCGGTGATCTCGATGTCGCTCGCCTTGCCTTCCGCCCCGCCCCAGGGCTGGTGGATCATGATGCGCGCATGGGGCAGCGCGTGGCGCAACCCCTTCGTGCCGGCCGTCAGCAGCACGGCGCCCATGGACGCCGCCTGCCCGATGCAGTAGGTCGCGATCGGGCAGCTCACGAACTGCATGGTGTCGTAGATGGCCAGCCCCGCCGTCACGCTGCCGCCGGGCGAATTCACGTAGACGTTTATCTGTTTTTTCGGGTCTTGCGACTGCAGAAACAGCAACTGCGCCACCACGGCGTTGGCCATCTCGTCGTTGACCTCGCCCGAAATGAAAACGATGCGATCCAACAGCAGACGCGAATAGATGTCGTACGTGCGCTCGCCGCGCCCGGTCTGCTCGACGACATAGGGTATCATGTAGCCTTTTTCCATCTGACGCTCCCGTAGAAGGCGGAAATCACTTCTTGGCTTCGGCCAACACGAGGTCGATGACCTTCTTGCCGACCTTCTCGCTGTCGCCATCCAGCTTCTCTGCCTTGGCGATCGCGTCAACGACATACCACAAGCGGACCTGGCGCACCGCCGCGTCCTCCGCTTCCTTGAGGATCTTCTCGCGGTCCTCCTCGAAGTACTTGGCGTCCAACCCCGAATACAGGGCGCGTTGCGCGAATTCCCCGAGGATATGGTCGCGCGTCTGGCGGACCTGGGAGACCGGCACGTCGAAATCGACCTTCTTCAGCAGCAGATCGACCACTTCGTTCTCGCGCCGCTTCGCTTCGCTGTCGTCCGCCGCCTTCTGCATCTGTCCGCGGACGTACGCCGCCAGCTTCTCGATCGAGTCGGCATTCTCCTTGAACTGCGGCTTGAGCTGCTCGAGAAACGCCGCGTCGTCCGGCAGCACGCGGCGGCGAAGCCCCTTCAGCGTGACCGTGTAGACCGCCTTTTTGCCGCGCAGGGCTTCATTCGCGAACGCCTTGTCGAACTTGACCTTGACGTCCGCCTTCGACTCGCCCACTTTCATGCCCTTGAGCGCGTCCAGCACCTCGGGGATGAAACGCCCTTCCGAAAACTGCGTCCAGAAGCCCTTGCCTTCCGCGAACACCTTCGCGTCCGGCGCGATCTCCAGGATGGGCTTGCCGTCCACCGTGCCCGCGTAGTCGAACTGGACGAAATCGCCTTCGTCCGCCGCATCGCCTTCCTTCGCGTCCTCGAACTTGGCGCACGCCTCGCGCAACTTCCGCAACTGTTCCTGGACGGCTTCGTCCTTTACCGTCGTGTCGTTGAAGGTCACCTTTAGACCCTTGTAGGCCGGAATCTTGAACGTCGGCTTGACCTCGACGACAAGCGTGAAGTTCGCGCCGTCCGCATTGTGCGCGACGTCTCTCAGCTCGGCCACCGCGACAAAGACGTCCGCCAGCTTCGCGTCCTCGAGCGCCGCTCTCAGATTGCGCTTGACAAGATCCTCCCGGATCGCGTTCTCGAGCTCCGTGCCGAAGTTCTTGCGAATCAGCGCCAGCGGCACCTTGCCCGGACGGAAGCCCGGAAGCCGCGCGTCGCGCATAAACTGTTTCTCTACGTCTTTCACCACCGCATTCGCCGCGTCGGCATCCAGCGCAACCGCAAGTTGCACTTGGCATTTGTCCAAATTCTTCGTTTCAGTCTTCATATCCGTCAATTTCTCCTCTGAGATGGAAAGTGAACATATATTTTATCATATTTTTCGTCTTTTGTGGAGTGCCTACATGTACGAAACGAAAAGTGTATCATGTCGTGAGACACCCGGGACAGGTCGTTCCGAGGGGTGGAGAGCGAAAGCGAAAAAGGAGAGGGATCGGTTGAGGAAACGCCCATGATGCACGGCCGGACACAAGCGCGGTGCGGCCCGCCCGTCCCCGCGCCTCTGCTCCCATAGGGCAATTCCCAAGCCCGGAGGGACTGTCCGGACGGGCCGCTCCTGCGGGAAAGACGGGCGTGCCGCAAGAGTGCCACGGGAAACCACCGCGTGGGTTTCCCAAAAGCACCGCGGTGGATTCCCGTAGAGAGGCGGAGTTCCGCCCGTTCTCCCGGCGGAGACACCCGTTCCGTCCGCCGGCGGCCAGCCGCGTCCGCGGCGCACGGAACGCGTCAGAGAGCGTTTCCGTCCGCGCACGCTTCGAGGCGGACGGGTCCGAGAAGTCCGGACGGCGACAGCGCGAGCGTCTCCTCCGGCAGGCCCTCGTCGGCGTAGTAGTCCCAGAGCGGCACGGCGACGCGTCCGCGCGAGGGGCGCGGCGTTCCCTTCAGCAGCCAATCCGGGAAGCGCGAGACGCCCCGTCCCGGCTTCGCCTTCGCGATCCACCCCCAGTCCGGCAGCGACGTCTCGTCGCCGCATTCGAGGTCCGCCGGCTCGCGACGGTCGCCCAGAAGACGGTTCTTCCAGGTGTTGGTCACGCGGACGCGCAGCGTGTTGCGTCCCGCGCGCACGGCCTTCGTCGCCGGCAGCCGATAGGGCGACCGCCACGCCGTGCCGAGGGGGATCCCGTTCAACTCGGCTTCCGCGATCACCTCCACGCGCCCGAGATCCAGCCGGAACTCCCGCCCCTCCAAGTCCGCCGCGGACAGGTCGAACGCCGTCTCGTAGGTCGCCGTCCCCGAGTAGAAGCGGATGCCCGGCGTTGACGACGCGCTCCAGGACGCCAGCCGCCGCCACTCCCGCGCCCCATCCGGCGCGCCGCCGCCCGGCGCGAAGCGGACGCGCCAGGGGCCGGCGATTTCGCGCAAGGCAACAAACGGCCGGGCCGGACGCGCCGCACCGCGGCGACCCTGCGCCGCCCGGCGGAACACGACGAACAGCGCGTCGGACGGTCCCATCTCCAGCTCGACCCGCACGCGGCCGTCCGGGAGCGCACGCCAGGCGTCCGCCTCCCCCGTCTCGCCGGTCTCGGGATTCCACACTTCGGGCATGCGGCCGTCCGCGTCGAACGTCGCCGCGAACGAGACGGCGTTCGTGTGTCCGCACGCGAGGAAGAAGAACCGCGCGTCGCCGTCCTGCCGCGCGCCGGCCAGGAGGTAGCGTTCCGCCGTGAGCGCGTCCACGTTCTTCGCGGCGATCTCGACGGCCGGGCGGACGCCGGCCGCCGCCAGCACTTCGGCGCGGGGCCTGTCCGCGGCGAACACGCGCCCCTTGGCGTCCGGCGGCGGCGCGCAGTCGCCCCAGACCGCCGCGCCGGCGCGGACCAGTTCGCGCGTACGCGCCGCGACGGCCATCGCCTGCGCCGGGCGCAGGGCGTCCGTGCGCGGCACGCGCAGGACGGGGTAGGTCCGTCCGCTCGGCAGCGCAATCCGCCCCTGCGCGTCGACCCGGACGTACCCCTTCCGCAGGAAGAGCGACAGCGGCAGGGCGTCCGTCTCGGAGGCGGAGACCGTCAGGTTGCTCCGCGTGCCGACGGTCAGCACGGGCACGACCGCCTTGCCGCGCTGCAGGAGCGCCTGGCAGCGCGCCCAATAGCGGTAGAACGCCCGCGCCGGACGGCGCCACGTCTGCGTCCGCCCGAAGTGCGAGCCCCAGAAGCCCATGGACATGCCGGGGCGCACGTCGTCCCCGAACGGCTGGTGCACCCAGTGGTGCAGGACGAGGCGGTTGATGCCGCGCGCCAGCGCGGCGTCGCCCGACCGCTTGAAGTCGCGCGGCGCCTCCGTCCAGCGGGAGACGCCCGGCCCGCCCGTGAACGCCTCCGAGGCGATCATGTCGCGTCCGAGGGCGCGGCCGACCGACCCCGGGATGCCGGGGAAGCCGCCGTACAGCCACGGCCTGTTGCCGAGCCAGCTTGGCACGCCGTTCCAGAACTCCACCATCGGCACATCGCTCGCCGCCGCGGCTTCAAAGGGGTCGAACGGGCCGCCGTAGGGCTCCAGGTGCAACCCGACGCCGCTTTTTCGCGCCCAGCCGTGCAGCACCCCGTGGTAGTTGCGGGCGAAGAGACGCCGGACGACGAAGTCCATGTCGGCGCGGAACGCCCGCGCGCGGTCCGTCGACCCGACCGTGCGGCCGTCCAGGACCGGCAGAAACGGCACAGGGTCGTAGCCGGCGAGCTCCGTGAAGTCTTCGCGGAAGCGCGGCGACCAGTTCTGCTTGCCGGCCTCGTAGGAATCGACCGTGATGTGGGTGAATGTCCTCCCCCAATGCCGCCCGAGACGCTTTCTCAGCGGCTCCAGCCCCTCGCGGATGTGCAACTCGGTCGCCTCCCTGGACAGCTTGTCCGTCTCGAGACACGTCTTGCGGATCTCGTCCGGCACGGGATGCGTCCGCTGCCCGGTCGGCGTGTGGCCGAAGCGGTAGACCGTCCAGCTGCGGCCTTCGGGGGCGCGCCAGTCGAGGACGCCGTCGCGGACGCGGGAAGTCAGGTCGAGGATGTCGCCCGCCGCGACCGCCGCCCCGTCGGGGACGGCGAGGACGGCGATGTCGCGGTAGTGGCCCAGGCACGCCCACGGACGTTCGAGCGCCGCGCCCTTCAGGACGGCTCCGCCGGGCACGGCCCGCTTCGTCCAGACGACCTTCTGCATGGCGTGCGCCGGGTCGATCCACGGGCCGCCCGTGACCGAGAAGCCGGGACTGTTGTGCATGCCGATCTCCAGGCCGAGGCGCGCGGCCTCCTCGACCGCGAACGCCACGACGTCCCACCATTCCGCGTTGCGGTAGGACATCGCCGCGTTCACCTTGTTGGAGAGGACGCCCAGCCCCGCGTGCTCGGCGATCGTGAAGATCGTCGCGCCCGCGACCCCCGAATCGCGCATGGCCTCAAGATCCAGCGTGATGCCCTTGCGCGTCACGTTGTCGCCCTGCCAGTGCCACCACGCCCAGACGCCCGCCGCGCGCGGCGGATCCCTGAAGTCCTCCTCCAGCGTCGCCGCGCCGGCCGCGCAGGCGGCCAGGGCGGACAGCAGCCCGATCTTCAACGAAGCTTTTCCCTTCATGGAAATCCTCTCGTCTTTTCTTCAAATCCTCGACGTCCGGCCTCACCGGACGACGATCGTCGTGAGCGACCCCGGCAGGGCCTGGACGATCAAGTAACGATCCTTGTACTTGACCTGAACCTGCACGGGCGAGAACGCGTCGCCTTCCGCCGGCTTGCAGGCGACGACGACGACGTGCGAGCCATCGGGGTTGCGGAACGCCGCGCAGGTCGTCCGCTTGTCATTCCGCCGCGCCCAGTCCGAGCCGCCCGCCTTCCAGAAGTCTTTCAGAATGTCCGCGCCGCGGCGCACGAACCGCCCGACATGGCGGAACGCCTTGAACTGCTCGCTCGGCACGGCCTCGCCCGTGACGGAGTCGATCTCGACGAAGCCCGCGCACGGGAAGCCGCCCGTGATGTTCGGCTGGCCGTGTTCGTCCAGCACCATGCACCAGCTCGTGAAGCCGCCGCAGCCGCTGTTGAACGTGCGCATCATCAGGTCGCCCCACCAGAGCATGTCGCGGCGGTAGCGGTCCACGTGCGGACCCATCTCCGTCATGACCATCGGGAGGTCCGGGTACTTCGCGTGGATGGGCTTGATCCATTCCGGCTGGCCGACGTACGGATGCCAGGCGACCGCGCCGATGCTCTCCAAAACGCCCTTCCGCGCGAGCGCCTGCCACACGCGGTTCGTTCCGTCGAAGTTGTGGTCCCACAGCCACGGCTTGGTTTGAAGTCCGGCCGCCTTGAGGGCGGGCGCGAGGTGGTTGACGATGAACGCCATCTCCTGTTCGCCCGTCCAGAGGCAGGTGGGCGACATGCCGAACTGGTCGCATTCAGGTTCGTTCTGCGTCGTGACGGCTTGAATCGTCACGCCTTCTTTCTGGAAAGCCTGAATGTATTTGACGAAATACCGCGCATAGACGCCGTAATGCTCCCTCAGCAGGGAGCCGCCCGCAACGTTCCCGTTGTCCTTCATCCAAGCCGGCGGCGACCACGGGGACGCGAAGAACGTCACGTCCGGGTTGATCTTCTGGATCTCCTTCACGACCGGCAGGACGTACCGGCGGTCGGGGTCGATCGAGAAATGCTCCAGTTCCGTGTCGCCCGCCACGTCGTCGTAGGTGTAGGCGTGCATGGAGTAGTCGCTCGAGCCGATCTGGAGCCGGGCGACCGAAAGTCCCGCGCCGTCCGCCGTCCAGACCGCGCGCAGGATCTCCGCGCGCTTCTCCGCCGGCAGGCGGGAGAGGAGCCAGCACGACGACTCCGGAATCGACACCCCGAGGCCCGTGAACGGGTGGTCCGCCGCCGCGGCGTCCAAGTCGACCGTGTTGGCGTTCCCCTGCGGGAGATCCGACCAGAAGTTGCCCGCGACCTCCCGCATCTCGCCGCCGCGCGCCTCCGTGCGGTAGACCCGCGTCTCCGCCGCCGCGACCATAGCCCAAACCGCGAGACCGAACAGTGCGTACGTTTTCATGTCAAACGACGATCTCCCACCCGCGACAGTCGGCGCGCTTCAGCGAAAGACCTTTCGGATTGCCGCCTTTGATCTCCATCCGGACGGGATCCCAGTCAAAACCGGTATCGTAGCGGTAAGACATGTTGCAGAGAATGCACAGCGCACCGCTGCGGCCGCCGACCGACGCCGGCGAGATCGTCGGCTTGCGCGACTCGACGCACTCGCAGAAGTTGCGGATCTGGTTTTCGCTATAATACAGGCCCGCCCGCTTGATCTCGGCCGCAAAACGCGTCTCGAGCTGTTTGAGCACGCTATCCAGGACCTCGTCCGCCTTGACCGCGGCGTCCGTCCCGTAGTCCTCCCCGACCGATTCTGCGACGATGCGGTCCTTGCGGTACGAAACGTCCTGAAGCGCCCTACGGATTTCCTCCGTCGGCTTTTCGGCCGTCGCGTCAAAGCCCTGCCAGACGGCGATCTTGCCGCGGTTGACGGCGACGATGCCGTTCGTGCCGTAGAAAACCGTGCCCCAGACGCCGAACGGCCCGTGGTACAGCTCGACGTCCCGTCCGCCGCGCTTGGACTTGAACAGCATGCGCATGCCGAACTGCCGCCGCCCGCCATGATAGCGGTCGAGCGAATACGGCTCGTCGGAGCGGATGATCCTGTACGGCCCCGAATCGTCCATGTCCAGGCCCCACTGGGCGATGTCGAGATGATGCGCACCCCAGTCGCCGTTGTAGCCCGTGGCGATGTCGTCGTCAAAACGCCAAAACATGGGAAAAAATTTATGCACGCCCACGGGGGCCAGCTGGTTGGAGTACGGCCGCCACTGCGCAGGGCCGAGCCACCGGTTCCACCCCCATTCGCCCAGCTGTCCGAACCCCTCGGATTCTTTCGCCGCGTTCTCGGGCACGTTGAAGAATCGGACGGGGTGGGACGGCCCGCCGAGTTTCTGTCCGCTCCGTCCGTAGTTCGCGTCCACATACCGCACGTCGCCGATCGCGCCGCCGCGCACGAGCGAAACCGCCGTGCGGAACACGCGCCAGCTGCGCTGCATGGAACCCGTCTGAAAGACGCGTCCGTACTTCTTCTGGGCGGCGATCACTTTTTTCGCCTCGTCAATCGTGAACGTGAGCGGCTTCTCGCAGTAGACGTCCTTGCCGTGCTTCATCGCCTCGACGGAGATGTAGGCGTGCCAGTGGTCCGGCGTCGCGATGCAGACCGCATCGATCAGCGGATTCTCCAGGACCTTGCAGAAGTCCGCCTCGGCCGCGCATCTGGAGCCGTCCTTGTAGAACGCGTCCACGCGCACGGCCCCGTCTTCACGGCGCGTCTTGTCGCAGTCGCAGACGCAGACGACGCGGACATTCCGCTGCTTGAGGAATTCCGTAAGCAGGAAACGCCCCTGCATGCCGGCGCCAATCAGGGCGACCGCGCGTTTTTCGCCGGGCTTCAGCGGACGCAGACCCATTTTGTTCGTTGCCCGTCCAGCAAGCGTCGCGGCTGCGGCGCCTGCAAAGATGAAATGACGACGGTTGATATCCATATCGATTTCCTTTCTTTTCTTCAAGTTTTTCGCGGCCGTCACCGCATAATCAGACAAAAACCGCGGCGGAACCCGAACTTCAACGTACCGCCGGCCATCTTCAGATTCCATTTCTTGGCGAGCTCGCCGTCCAGGGCCGGCGGGGCTCCAGTAATGCCGCCCGCCGCGCACACGACTTCGCGATCGCCCGCCTTGCGGTACTTGTCGAGATTCTCGGGATCGACGATCCTGACGGCGACGCCTTCCCCAAAAACAAGAGCCGCATTGACCTTCAACGCCCTGGAATCCTCCGCAAAGAGATCGACGACCGTGATTTCGAGTTCTTTCGTCACCGTCAGCGACGCACAGTTTATCGCGCCGCCCAGCCCGGACAAAACGGACACTTTCAGCTCCTTTTCTCCGGCATCGAACGTCGCACCCGGTCGAACCGTCAGCGGCGTATTTTCGGGAAACGAGCGGGTGCCCCGGATCTTGAGCGCGCCTTCCTCGACCGTCGTGCCGCCCGTGTAGGTGTTGACGCCACCCAGCCCCAAAGCCGGCTTGCCGCGCTTCACGAGTCTGCCGCCCGCGCGATTCGCGCCCGTCAACACATAGGCACATTCGTAGCGCGACTGCCCGTCCGCCGACCGCACATACACCTTCGTCGTCTCGCCGTAACCGCTGCCCGGCGCCAGAACCGAAACGCCGGTCAGTTTCCGCGCCGCCGGATCGCATTCCGCCACGGCCACCGCGCCGCAGCTGCCGTCAGGCCCTTCGATCTCCACGAACGCCGGCCCGCAATACGCCTCCTTCGCATATGTCTCGTCGCCCGTCGGCAGGATGACGGACGCAAGACCGCGACCCATCGCGTCGGACAGGTCGTTCGTGATGACGAGTTCGGAAGTCTCCGTGACCTCCACATCTTCCGATTCCGCCTTCAGGCCGGACATGTCGACCGTCATGCCGCGTGCGCCGAGTTCCCACCGCGACGGCGCGGACTGATCCGCGTTCAGGAGGTTTTTCGCCCACGAGGCCCAGAACGTCGGCTTGAGCACGCCGCCGTCGAACCAGACGCAGCTTGCGGACGCCGCCTCGGCGTTCCCGGCGTACAGCCGACCGATTTCCAGCATGCCGCCGTCCGTGACGGCCACACGGGTCGTCGCCGCGCCGCTTGCGGGGCCGAGAACCAGTCTGGACGTCTCGTAGACCGAACCTTCGCCCGTCACGGCGAGAACGCCCGTCGCGCCGTCGCCGTTCGCCAGCTGCGTCGTCTTGCTGCGGTCATAGGCATTGTCGCCCGTCGTCCGGAACTGTCCGCCACCGCTGACGCGGATCAGGGAACGGCTCGCCACGCCCCCGGCGTCGCCCGTCGCCGTAACCACCCCGTTCGTCGCGCGGATTGCGCCGCCGTCCGCCAGCACAAGCGCGGTCGAACCCGATCCTGAAGCGATGTTCAGCTGCCCTGCGAAGTCCGCCGTGCCGCCCGACACCGTGTAGGCGGCGTAGGACTTCTCCGCCTGCCCGATGCGGACGATCCAGCCGTTGGGGTCGGTCGACCTGAACGCGCCGGCCGTCTGATAGACCGCACACGGCTCCGCGACCTTCCCCGCGCCGCACAGCCTCAGCATGTTGCCGACCGTGAAGTCCGCACCGATGAAGGTCATGCCGCCCTGAAACCAAACGCTGTCCGTCGAGGTGAAAGCCCCGTCAAAGTAGTGAAACCCCTTGCCCGTCAGGACGACAGCCGCCGTCGCGTCCGCCGCGCCCGCGATGCGCGTGACGCACGTCGCATTGTCCTGTCCGATCGCCGTCTCCTTCTGAACGGAGACGGGCTGCGCAAGGCTGTTTTCGCCGTTCCACTTGCCCTTGAACGCGCCGCCCGCAAACTCGACCTTGCAGTTCAGTTTCTTGGCGCCGTGCGCCTCGAGCGTACCGCCCTCCATCCGCAGAACCGTCTTTTCAGGATCCGTGAAGACCGGGTCGTTCTGCCAGGCGATGACGCCCGTCTGGTTGCAGATCGTGCCGGCGCCGACCGTCAGCGTCGTGCCGCTGCGCAGCATCCAGCTCGCCCCGCCGTCTGCGCGCGTCAGCGTATACCCGTTGAGGTTGAGCGCCTTGCTGATGCCGAAACGGGACGGGACGGCGATAGAGGCGTCGCCCGAAAGCGTCAGCGATTCAAGCATGTTGTCGTTGTTTCCGCTGCCCGAATCCGTATAGCGGAACGCGCCCTTCCCGTCCGCGCCTTTGCCGCAGATCGTGACGTCGTGTCCGGCGAAGAAGACGGTGTTCCAGTCGCCGGGGTTGGCAAAGTTGAGGTGCAGCGTCGCCGCGTCGCCCGTCACTTCGACCTTCGTGTCCGATCCGACGGCCGCCGCGTCCTTCAGCGTCAGCGTGCCCGCCTGAATGTCGACCGCTCCGGCAAAGGCCGTCGTCGCAACCGTCAGCACGGCTTCGCCCGCTCCCGTCTTGACCAGCTCGTTCACGCCGGAAGGCAGGGGTTTGTCGTAGGTCTCGCTTTCGCCGGTGCCGACATCCAACGTGAGGACGCCGTCGACAGCGTCCGGGTACTCCGCCGCGAACGCGAGTCCGGGCAGGACGGCCGCCAGCGCAGCCCAAGACAATATGAATCTGAGAGCTTTCATCAGTTCCTCCTTAGTTGTACCTGTCATTTTGAAATCCTGGAATCGATGAACTCGACCTTTCCGCACGAGCCATCCGGCACGGGATACTTTCCGCAGCCGATGAACGTGTTGTTCTCGAAGCGGATGCGGTCGAAGATCGGGTAGGTCGAGGACTCCCACCCCGGCGCGTAGCTCGGTTGGCGGAGATAGGTCGAGAGGAAGATCACCTCGTCCCGCTTCTTGCCCCTGGCGCCGGCCTGGCAATTGTCGAACGTGCAGTTGCGCACGACGCAGTTCGTCACGCCCACGCCCTCGCACCAGAGGTCTTCCGTCCAGCCCGTCATGATCTTCAGCGCCTCGTTTTCAGTGTGCCAGAAGCGGCAGTTCTCGATCAGCACGTCGTTGCACTGGATGATCACACCGCGCGCGCGGTTGCCGCCGAAGGTGCAGTTCTTCAGCACGACGCCGTCCGAGCAGTACGAGCGGTTGAAGAGGACGAAGCCGTACTTGTGCGTCTTGGGCGGGACCGGCCCGTCGAAGAAGACGGCCGCCGCCTGTGGCTTGCCCGCCACGGGCTCCTTGCGGACGACCCGGCGAAGCACATTCGTGCAGGGCGAGTAGTCGGCGTTGCGGATCTCGATCTCGTCCCCGACGTCGAACGACCCCGCCCCGTTCCGCACCTCCAGCGCGTCCGCCCCGCGCACTTCCGGCGCCCAGGCCGTGACGTCATGGACGTTCAGGCAGTCGTCCGCCCCCAGCGCGAAGTCGCAGTCCTCAAGCCGCAGGTTCCCCCGCGACTTCACCACGTGCACATGGTCGGCGGTGCAGGAGATGACGCGCTTCGGGTCGTCCGCCGGCGGACGGATCGTCACGCGCCGCAACAGCGTGTCGCGCTGCTTGCCGGCGATCGTGAACGCCGCGCCGGGACAGGAGAGGATGCGCACGTCCTCGACCGTCAGGCCGCTGTTCGAGGCGAGCTGGAAGCAGTGGCGGTCGTAGTAGTAGTGCTGCGCACGCCAGACCGACCCGGTCGGCAGGTTCGCCGCGCCGTTCTGGTGGATGCGCAGGACGTTGCCCGAGAGCCACTCCTTCCTCTTGTCTTTTCGGGGGCCGACCCATGACATGTCGACGCCGCGCCCCAAATTGGAGAGTTCGGTGCCGACCGCCCGCGCCTCCGCGTCCCACGCGCTCAGGTAGGCGATGCGCACGTCGCGGCGGGGGAAGCGCCTGTAGTCGACGAATTCGAGGTCGAAGTATTTGTCGTTGGCTTCCCGCACCTTCACGAGACTGCCGAGCGGATCCTTCTCCCAGTCCCAGTCGACGGACAGGTTCCTGACCGTCGTCCGTTCGCAGTCCATCACGCGGAAGCTCTCACCCTTCTTGCGGAAGAAGACGAACTTCGCGCCGCCGCCGTCGAACGTGAAATCGCGCAGCCGCTCCATCCAGACGGGCGTGTCGGACGTGAAGCGGTACGTGCCGGGGGCGACCCTCAGCCCTGCCGCCTTATTCCGGCGGCACCAGTCAAGCGCCTTGTTGAGCGCGGGGACGTTGTCCGCCGAATCGACGGAAACGCCGAATGCGGCCGCCTCGGCGACCGGGGCCGACGGCGCTTCCGCGCCGGAAACGGGGATCCACGCCGTCAGTGCCCCCATACACAATACGGGTATTATTTTCATATGACTCCTGCCACATCTCCAATTGCACCTCCGGCCGCCGAAGAAGCCGGACGGGATCCCCCGCCCCGGACGGGAAAGACCGAGCGGGAGATCCCCTTTCGCGCTTTCGCCCGCATGGGTTCGCTCTCAGGCGCAAACCTGTTGCTTGCGGCGCAGCGCCAGCATGCCCGCACCGAGAAGAAGCATCAAGCCGCTCGTCGGTTCCGGAAGGTTCGAGATCGTGAGGGTGCCGTATTCCGTTGAAGTGGAAAACTTGCCGCTCGACTTCACCTGGCTAAGCACATCAGACCATGTGACGAACTGGGGAGTCGTGCCTGTCCCGTTGAAGAAGAACTTGAGCTGGTAGACATCATACCAGCTGTCCTTCGTCATATCGTCCCAACCAACCGACTGGGCCTGCAGCGTCCCGTTCTCCCACCGGAAGCCACTGGAAGGCGAACCCGAGCGGGCTTCCCACCTTTCGGACGAGCCCATCCAGTTGGATCCACGAATGGCAGCCTTCTGGGAATTATCTGAAGGCTTGGCCTTATCCGCCAGAGAGAAGAACTCGACGAAGTTGACCTGTTTGCCCTCTGCCGGTTCGATTTCCCATGTGAACACGCCTGCCGAAACGACGGTAGACGCAACCACTGAGACTGCCGCTATCATTGTCTTTATGTTCATTGTTTCTTGTTTCCTTTTTGTTGTTTCTGGGAATTTACTTGCGTTTCCCGCACGAACACCCAGGGCGTTCGTACGGAACTTCTTTGTCGAGAAGAGGCTGTGAAAGGAGAAAAACCACCCGCCGCGGTTCCATTTGAAACCGCGCAAACAAGTGTAGTAGTAGGGTAGGGACCGCAGTCCCCTGCGGCCCTTTGGGCTCGCAAGGAACCGCGCCCAGCGCCGCGCAGAGGCCCGCTACAGCGTTCCTAGCGAATAGGGGGGGGGGGGGGGACTTGGACGCAAGCGGAGCCAAAAAAAACCCGTTTTGACGCCCCCGGCGT
>ERZ808240.2484-NODE-2484-length-19950-cov-13.222870_pt1 | contig 19950 bp, 13 predicted proteins | sample MGYA00521084_ERZ808240 | MGnify/ENA primary metagenome ERZ808240 (study PRJEB31516, sample SAMN03275571) | gut metagenome | biome: mammalia-associated habitat; material: feces | host: Papio cynocephalus | place: Kenya | collected 2012-08-06 ...
TCGTCGGCGGCTTCGAGCGCGTGTTCGAGATCGGGCGCATCTTCCGCAACGAGGGCATGGACCTCACGCATAACCCCGAGTTCACCACGATGGAGGCCTATCGTGCCTACAGCGACCTTGAGGGCATGAAACAGCTCGCCCAGGGCGTCATCAAGGCTGCCAACAAGGCGATTGGCAACCCCGAGGTCATCGAGTATCAGGGGCAGACCATCGATCTTTCCGGAGAGTGGGCGAGCCGTCCCATGACCGACATCGTTTCCGATGTCATTGGCAAGAAGGTCACGATCGACACGCCGGTCGAGGAACTTGCCGAGGCGGCGCGCGCCAAGGGGCTCGAGGTCAAGCCGGAGTGGACCGCCGGCAAGATTATCGCTGAGATCTACGATGAGCTGGGCGAGGACACCATCGTCAACCCCACGTTCGTCTGCGATTATCCCATCGAGGTCAGCCCGCTGGCAAAGCGCTTCGAGGACGACCCGCGTCTGACGCATCGCTTTGAGCTGGTCATCGCCGGCCATGAGTATGCCAATGCCTTCTCTGAGCTCAACGACCCTGTCGACCAGGCCGAGCGCTTCAAGAAGCAGGTCGAGGAGAAGTTCGCCGGCGACGACGAGGCCATGGAGTACGACGAGGACTACGTGCGCGCCCTCGAGTACGGCATGCCCCCGGCGGGCGGCATCGGCATCGGCATCGACCGTGTCGTGATGCTGCTCACCAACCAGGCATCCATCCGCGACGTGCTGCTGTTCCCGCACATGAAGCCCGAGGCCGGCGCCAAGTCGGGCGCTAAGGCCGCCCGCGAGGCACAGGATGCCGCCGTGGAGGCGGCGCACGTCGCGAGCGATGTGTGCGCCCCCAAGCTGCCGACGATCGACTACTCCAAGGTCGCCGTCGAGCCGCTGTTCGAGGACATGGTCGATTTCGACACGTTCTGCAAGAGCGACTTCCGTGTGGTCAAGGTCAAGGCGTGCGAGGCCGTCAAGAAGAGCAAGAAGCTCCTCAACTTCACGCTCGACGACGGCACCGGTACCGACCGCACTATCCTCTCGGGCATCCATGCCTACTATGAGCCCGAGGACCTGGTGGGCAAGACGCTCGTCGCCATCACCAACCTGCCGCCGCGCAAGATGATGGGCATCGACTCCTGCGGTATGCTCATCAGCGCCGTGCACCAGGAGGGCGAGGAGGAGCGCCTGAACCTGCTCCAGCTCGACAGCTCGATCCCGGCGGGGGCCAAGCTCTGCTAAACGGGCTGGCGCTGCGCCGACCCCAGGCATCCGGTGTTGCCGTTCAAGATGTCGCTCGCGTACGCAAGTACGCGTCGCTCCTCTGATCTGGCAATCTCGGGCACCTGGGCCGGCTCGCTGACGTATGCTCGACCTGTAACATCGTTGCGGGCTCGGGAAGAAAATGGCATTTTCCAATTTCGTTTTGGCTTGCAAGACCGCTCCTTACGTGCGTGTAGGGGGCGGCCTTTTTAGGTTCCAACCAGTCAATCGCAGCATGATCTTTCTGCCATTGGTAATCCCGATGTCGAAGCAGTCGCCAAATTAGGATGGATTTAGCTTTCCTTTAGCTGGCGGCTGTGGCCGCTGTGCTACCTTAAAACCCAACAGTATGTTGCATTATTACGATGACGAAAGACGCATCATCGTTCAATGCGAGGTAACGGAGGGTCAGCTGGATGGCACTGCTCGTGGGACTCGACGTCGGATCGACGACGACCAAGGTGTATGTCACGGACGAGGCCGGCGTGGAGCTCTATTGGAGCTATAAGCGCCATGGCGCCCGGCAGGTCACGAGCGTCAAATCCGCCCTTGCCGACGTTGCCGAGCGCTTTGCCGGCGAGGACCTGCGCGTCGCGGTCACCGGGTCGGGCGCGCGCGATATCGCGCGAGCCCTCGGCGCCTCCTATATCCAGGAGGTCGTCGCCAACTCGCTTGCCATCCAAAAGCTCTATCCCCAGGTGCGCTGTGCGATCGAGCTTGGCGGCCAGGATGCCAAGATGATCTTCTTCCGCACCGGCGACGACGGGCGCGCCCAGGTCTCCGACATGCGCATGAACGGCTCGTGCGCGGGCGGTACCGGTGCCTTTATCGACGAGATGGCGAAGCTTCTGGGCGTGGGCACGGAGTCGGGCGAGTTCGAGCAGCTGGCAAGCCGCGGCACCACGGTGCACGAGGTTTCGGGTCGCTGCGGCGTCTATGCCAAGACCGATATCCAGCCGCTTCTCAACGAGGGTATCCCCACGGAGGACCTGGCGCTCTCGGCGCTCCATGCCGTCGCGCGCCAGACGATCGGCGGTCTCGCGCAGGGCATCGACATCGTGCCGCCCGTGATCTTCGAAGGGGGCACGCTCGCCTACAACCCCACGCTCGTCCGCGTGTTCAAGGAGCAGCTCGAGCTCTCGGATGATCAGGCGGTCGTCCCCCAAAACCCGCAGATCATGGTTGCCATGGGCGCGGCACTCTCCTGTGCCGAGATGTTCGCCGACGCCGCTCCGCTCAAGGCCGAGACCGGCCTTGCAGCCCTCGATGAGCTCGAGGCGGCCGGTCCCGCGAAGGGGGAGGGACGCCTCTCGGCCCCCTTCTTCAAGGATGCGGCCGAGCGCGCCGACTTCGAGCGCCGCCATGCGCCCGAGAAGCCGGCGGTCGGTCCCGCGGCCTTCGCGCCCGGCGAGACCGTGCACGCGTCGCTCGGTATCGACTCGGGCAGCACCACGACCAAGTTCGCTCTTGTCGATGCGGCGGGTGAGCTCGTCGACAGTTTCTACGCCTCGAACGAGGGGCGCCCGCTCGATGTGGCCAAGCAGGGCCTTGTCGAGCTCAAGCGCCGCTGGGAGGCAGCCGGCGTCACGCTCGCGATCGATGCCCTCGGCACGACGGGCTATGGCGAGGAGCTCTTCGCCCGCGCGTTCCACGCCGACTACCATACCGTCGAGACCGTCGCCCATGCCCGTGCGGCGACGCTCGCCGTCCCCGACGCGAGCTTTGTGCTCGACATCGGCGGTCAGGACATGAAGGCCATCTGGCTCGACCGGGGCGTGCTCACCGACATCGTGGTGAACGAGGCCTGCTCGGCCGGCTGCGGGTCCTTCCTGGAGGGTTTTGCCAAGAACCTCGACATCAAGGTCGAGGACATCGCCGAGCGCGCGTTCTCCTCAAGCGAACCGGCGGCGCTCGGCAGCCGCTGCACCGTCTTCATGAACAGCAGCATCGTGTCCGAGCAGCGTCGCGGCAAGGGTCCCGGCGACATCATGGCCGGTCTCTGCCGCTCCATCATCGAGAACGTCTTCACCAAGGTCATCCGCGTCTCGAACCTCAACCGCCTGGGCGAGCGCATCGTCGTTCAGGGCGGCACGTTCCAAAACGACGCCGTGCTCCGCGCCTTCGAGCAATACCTCGGCAAAGACGTGGTGCGCGCGCCGCATCCGGGCCTCATGGGTGCCATCGGTATCGCGCTTTTGGCCCGCGAGAAGCTTGACGAGGGCGAGACCTCGAGCTTTATCGGCCTCGATGCGGTCGAGCGTTTCGAGCACCGCGAGTTCACCGGCGTCACGTGCCCGCGGTGCGCCAACCACTGCCAGCGCGCGATCGTCGCCTTCGACGACGGCACGCTCTATGCCACGGGCAACCGCTGCCCGCGCGGTGCGGCGATCTCATGGGACGAGCTCGTCGCCGCGGTGCCGGCGGCGAGCTCGGTGCGCCCAAAGGACCCGGAGGTAGAGGCCGCCGGCGGGGACGGCGCCGACGCCGGTGCCGTCGCCCCGGCGAACAGCCCCGTCCCCGTCGCGAACCTCTTCGTCGACCGTGAGAAACTCCTCTTCCAGGAATGGCCGTGTACGCCCGTCTGCGAGGACCGCGGCATCACGATCGGCATCCCGCGCGTGCTCGAATTCTGGGACACCATGCCGTTCTGGTCGACGCTCTTCCGCATGCTCGGCTTCGAGGTGAAGCTCTCGCACAAGAGCACCAAGAAGATGTACGAGCGCGGCCTCGCGCACGTCACGTCCGACACGGTGTGTTTTCCGGCCAAGCTCGTGCATGGGCATATCCGCGACCTGGTGGACGCCAAGGTCGACCGTATCTTCATGCCCATCATCACCACCGTGCCCACCGAGAACACCGCCAAGACGAGCGAGTGGATGTGCGCCGTGGTCAAGGGCTACCCCTACGTGATGCGCAACTCCGACAATCCCGAGGAGCGTTTCGACGTGCCGTTCGACACGCCGCTTTTCCACTGGTACGACGACGGCGACCGCGACCGGCAGCTCATGGACTGGTTCAAGGAGGCGTTTGGCATCGATGCCGACCTCGTGGGACACGCCATCGATGCCGCCGACGCGTCGCAGTCCGCCTTTACCACGCAGATGCAGCTGCGTGGCGAGCGGGTGATCGAGGACGTGCGCGAGCAGGGCGGCTACGCCGTCGTCATCGCATCGCGTCCCTACCACAACGACCCGCTCGTCAACCATGGCCTGCCCAAGCTCTTCTGCGAGCGCGGGATCCCCGTCCTCACGCCCGACGCCGTGCCCGGCGTGCTCGACGTGGACCTGTCGCGCAGCCGCATCGACATCGTCAACAACTACCATGCGCGCATGCTTTCGGCCGCGGTCATCGTCTCGTCCACGCCCGAGCTCGAGCTCGTTCAGATGGGGAGCTTCGGCTGTGGGCATGACGCCTACCTCACCGACGAGATCGCCCGCATGATGGGCGAGATGGGGAGCAAGGTCCCCATGATGATCAAGCTCGACGAGAGCGACGTCGCGGGCCCCATGGGGATCCGCGTGCGCTCCTTTATCGAGTCCGTCGACCGGCGCCGTGCCGAGGAGCGTGCGGAGGGGGCCGAGGTCCATGCGGTGCATCCGCTCGACGACCCGTACCGCGTCAAATACACCAGGCGCGACCGCAAGGAGAAGATCGTGCTCGTGCCCAACACCTCGCACGCGTTCTGCCGCCTCATGACGGCCGCGATGTGCAACCAGGGCATTCGCGCCGAGGCACTCGACCTGGGTCGTGAGGACGCCATCCGCCTGGGCAAGCGCTACGTTCACAACGACATCTGCTTCCCGGCGCAGATCGTGATCGGCGAGGCGCTTGCCGCGCTCGAGAGCGGCAAGTACGACCCGCATGACGTGGCCGTGGTCACGGGCAAGTACATCGGCGACTGCCGTCTCACGCACTACCTGCCGCTGTTGCGCCGTGCGCTCGACGACGCCGGCTACGACTACGTACCGGTCCTCGACAACGATGACGTCGACGCGCACAACGTGCATCCCGGGTTCAAGCTGAGCCTGGGGTCGAGCGTGCAGATCGCCTTCGGGCTGCCCATGATCGATGCGCTCGAGGCGATGCTGCGCCGCATACGTCCCTACGAGCTCGAGGCGGGTGCTGCCGATGCGGCGTTCGAGCAGGCGATGGACGAGCTCATCGGCGGGCTCGAGCACGGCGGGCTCCACGGGCTCGACCGCGGGTTCAAGCATGCGCTCAAGATCATGGACGCCGTGCCCGCTGACCGCTCGAACCCACGACCCCGCGCGCTTATCGTGGGAGAGTACCTGCTCAACTTCCATCCCGGCGCGAACCACGAGGTCGAGCGCTACCTCGAGGCCAACGGGCTCGAGGTGATCGAGGCGCGCATGACCGACGTCATCCGCAAGACATACTTCTACAAGCACGCGCAGTCGCGCGAGTTCCATGTCGACCTCTCGGTCAAGGACAAGGTCTGGTACGCGACGGCGGACCGCATGTTCGAGCTGGCGCATGACCACTGCGACAAGCTCGGCCGCGCCAGCGCGCTCTATGAGCCGCCCACGCGCATGTCCGAGCTCGTCAAGGCGAGCGATGGGATCCTGCACCACACGTTCGACGCGGGAGAGGGTGTGCTGATCCCGGCCGAGATCCTGGAGCACGCCAAGCGCGGCTGCCGCAACTTCGTGATCTTGCAGCCCTTCGGGTGCCTGCCCAACCACGTGGTGGGCCGCGGCCTTATCCACGCGCTCAAGGAGCGCTACCCGGATGCCCAGTTCCTGCCGCTCGACTACGACCCGGACGTGAGCTTCGCGAATATCGAGAACCGTCTGCAGATGCTCATCATGAACGCCAAGGCCCAGGCGGGAGGCGGGAGTGATGGCGAGGCCGCGTAAGGACGCCGAGGGGCCGTGCGCCCGCGCGCGCCTCGTCGAGGCCTTTTGGGAGCTTTTGGACCAGGGGACCGATGCAGACCTCTCCGTGGGCGCCGTGACGCGCATCGCCGGGTGCAACCGCGGCACGTTCTACTACCACTTCAAGGACATCGACGAGCTGCAGCGCACCGCGATCGGGCAGCTGCTCCTCGACGACGGGGCGCTTGTCGACGAGCTGTGGCACGCGGCGCTTGCGGGCGACGTCGCACATCTGCTCGATCAAGGGGACACCCTGAGTCTCCACCGCCTGGTGATCGCGATGGAGTCGGGCTCGGCGCACCTGGTCGACCGCACCGTGCGGCGCGGCGTCCTTGACCGCTGGAAGCGCGCGGTCTTACCGGACGGGGGAGAGCTCTCCCCGGACGCCTGCTTCGCCATCCAGTTCATGGTCTCCGGCATCATGAGCATGGTCGTGGCGATGGGCTATTCAAACGAGGGCATGGGGCCCGTGCGGACGGTCGAGCTCGGGTCGTGCGCCCGTGCCTATCTGCTCGACGTCGCGTCGGCCACGGCCGATGCGGTGGCGGCCGCCCAGCACATGGACCGGGCCGACCTCATCGCCCGCCTCCGCTAACCCCAATTTGGGGACAGTCCCCTTTTTGGGGTTGCACCGCCGACGTTTCGCATGCGCTCACCGAACAGCTCTTGACATCCATGTCGATATCTTCACAAACTTTTCGCTTACGAAGCGGGACGGATGCGTGGTAGGCTGAAGCCATCACATAAGTAGTCGCAGACGTGACGCAGCAAGTGCGAGCGGGCGAGATGAAGTATGTAACGAACTCCATCTCGCCCGCTTTCTCTTTGTTATGCGGTTTTGACAAACCGCATAACGGCTCGACGCTGCGCGCCGCCCTGTCGGCCAATCTGCCATTCAATTTCAACGGCACCTTGGCTCGATAGGACGTCGCTCGCTGACTTTTCCAACACATTGATGGTGTTGGCGTCTGTGACCGGCAACCAAGAAAGGAACATGCCCTTCATGCCTACCAACAAACGAGAATCCCTGATCTTCACCTTCATCATGTGCTTCTGCATGGTGCTCTGGATGAGCATCTACAACGTCGCCCTGCAGCACGGGGCCGTCAACGGCGAGGTCATCTCCGCCGCCTGGCTCGGCTTCCCCGTGGCCTACATCTTCGCCATGTGCTGCGACTGGTTCATCGCGAGCCCGCTCGCCAAGGGTTTCGCGTTCAAGTACCTGGTGACGCCGGGCAAGAGCTCGCCGCGCGCCATGACGCTCGCCGTCAGCTCCTGCATGGTCGTCCCGATGGTGATCATCATGTCGCTCTACGGCTCGTTTGAGGGCATGACCCATATGGACGGCGGCATCCTCTCCAACCTGCAGATGCTGCCCATGATGTGGCTCACCACCATCCCCAAGAACTTCGTCATGGCGCTGCCCTGGAACCTGCTCGTCGCCGGCCCCTTTGCGCGCTTCGTCTTCCGCCGCGCGTTCCCCATGGGTACCGTCTTTGCCGAGCCGCACATGGAGCTCGTCAAGTTTCCCGGCGCCGAGGCCGAGGATGAGGACGTCGAGGTGCCCGGCGAGGCCGCCACGGCATAAGGATGTTAAGTTGGGGACAGGTACCAACTTAACACCATAGGAACCGAATCAGCTGTTACCATGGTTCAACTATGGGTAAAGAAAGCAGAGCGCTGCCCTCGGGCGGCGCTCTGTGCGTAAAGGTTCACGAACTCATTCAAGAGGAACGAGCATGTTAGACCGATTCACCGACCGGGCGCGCAAGGTCATGTCCATGGCCAAGCAGGAGGCGCTCGATCTTCATTCGAACAAGGTGGGCACCGAGCACCTGCTGCTCGCGCTCGCCAAGGAGGACGAGGGCATCGCCGCCGAGGCGCTGCGCTCGCTCGACATCTCATACGACGACATCCTCGACACGCTCAAGGATGTCCAGACCACCGTGCCCGCCGAGAGCAAGGAGACGGAGGCCGCGAAGCTCGCCTTCACGCCGCTCGTCATCTCCGTCATGGAGCGCTCCTTCCGCGTGGCGCGCGAGAACAACCAGACCTATGTCTCGACGGAACACCTGCTGATCGGCATCGTCGAGGAGGGCAACGGCATCGCCATGGACATCCTCATGCGCCTGGGTGTCTCCGCCGCCAGCGTCAAGCAGGCGGTCGAGAAGCTCACGGCCAAGGATCAGGGCAAGAAGCGCCCCATGGCCGGCGCCGGTGCGGGTCGCCCGGGCGCGGGCCTACCGTTCTTTAGCGGCGGCGACGCCTCGCAGCAAAAGGGCGAGGGCACCGACACGCTCAAACAGTTCGCTACCAATCTCACCGAGAAGGCGCGCGAGGGCAAACTCGACCCCGTGATCGGGCGCGAGAAGGAGATCCAGCGGATGATGGAGATCCTGTCCCGTCGCACCAAGAACAACCCGCTCATCCTGGGCGACCCGGGCGTGGGCAAGACAGCCATCGTCGAGGGACTTGCGCAGGAGATCGCGGCCGGCAACGTGCCCGAGAACCTCATGGACCAGAACATCTGGACGCTCGACCTGCCCGGTCTCGTCGCCGGCGCCAAGTACCGCGGCGAGTTCGAGGAGCGCCTCAAGAACGTGATCCAGGAGGCGACCGACGCCGACGACGTTATCCTGTTCATCGATGAGATGCACACCATCATCGGCGCCGGCTCCGCCGAGGGCTCCATCGACGCGAGCTCCATGCTCAAGCCCGTGCTCGCGCGCGGCGCCTTCCAGATCATCGGCGCCACCACGGCCGAGGAGTTCCGCAAGTACCTCACCAAGGATCCGGCCTTCGAGCGCCGTTTCCAGACGATCGACGTCGAGGAGCCGAGCGTCGAGGATACCGTCAAGATCCTGACGGCGCTCGTCCCGCGCTACGAGGAACACCACCATGTGCGCTACACGCCGGCCGCCATCGAGGCCGCCGCGAGCCTGTCGCACCGCTATATCCAGGACCGCTTCCTGCCCGACAAAGCGATCGACCTCATCGATGAGGCGGGCGCCCGTGCCCGCATCGCCGCGAACCGCGCGCCCGAGCCCGTGCGCGAGGCCGAGCAGAAGGTTTCCGAGCTCAAGGCCGCCGTCCAGACGGCGACCGACGGTGACGACATGAACAAGGCCGCCGAGCTCGCCGACGAACAGAAGCAGGCCGAGATCGCGCTCGCCGAGGCCAAGGCCGCCTGGACGGCCGAGCTCGACGCGAGCCCCATCACGATCGACGTGCCCCAGATCGCCGACATCGTGTCCGTGACCTCGGGCGTGCCGGTATCCTCGCTCACCGAGAGCGAGAGCCGCCGCCTGCTCCAGGCCGAGAGCGTGCTCAAAACCCGTATCATCGGCCAGGACGAGGCCGTGGAGGCCGTGGCCAAGGCCGTCCGCCGCAGCCGCTCGCCGCTCAAGGACCCGCGCCGCCCCGGCGGCAGCTTCATCTTCCTGGGCCCCACGGGCACGGGCAAGACGGAGCTCGCCAAGACGCTCGCCGAGTATCTCTTTGGCAGCAAGGACGCGCTCATCAGCTTCGACATGTCGGAGTTCGGCAGCGAGTTCGAGGTCTCCAAGCTCATCGGTAGTCCTCCGGGATACGTGGGCCACGACGAGGGCGGCCAGCTCACCAAGGCCGTTCGCCGGCATCCGTATTCCGTCGTGCTGTTCGACGAGATCGAGAAGGCACACCCCGACATCTTCAACATCCTGCTGCAGGTGCTCGAGGAGGGCCGCCTGACCGATAGCCAGGGCAAGACGGTCGACTTCCGCAACACGGTGATCATCATGACGTCGAACGTCGGCGCGCGCGAGATCGCCCAGGACACGAGCATCGGCTTCGGCACCACGGGCGAGCGGGGTCTCTCGGCGGACGAGATCCGTGGCCGCGCGATGGGCGAGCTCAAGCGCCTGTTCCGCCCCGAGCTCCTCAACCGTATCGACGACATCGTGGTCTTCCAGAAGCTCTCGGGCGAGAACCTCACCAAGATCGCGCACCTGCTCGTGGACGACCTGCGTCAACGTATGATCGCCAACGGTATGAACATCAAGCTCACGGACGCGGCCTATGCCAAGATCGTGGCCGAGGGCACCGACCTCACCAACGGCGCGCGCCCCCTGCGTCGCGCCATCCAAAAACTCATCGAGGACCCGCTGTCCGAGGAACTCTTGGCCGGCGAGTGGGGCGAAGGCGACACCGTGCTCTGCGACGTCGCGGACGATAAGTTCGTCTTCAGCCACGGCACGGGCGAGATTCCGGCGCCGCGCCCGGCAGGCGCGCTCGGCGGCGATGCGAGTGCGGCGGCACCGCACTCGGGTAGCGGCGCCCCGCTCGGTGGCGGCATCACCAGCGGCTCAGGTGGCATGATGCAGTCTGGCGCCGGCGCACGGTAAAGGCTGCTTTTATCTCTATGCAAAAACGCACGAAACAGCGGCTGTCCGAAAATTATCGGGCAGCCGCTTTCGTTATGATGTGAGCAGTTTTTACAGATATGTACTTGCGATTTTTATTGGACCCCCATCAAAGGGTGCAAATAATGAATTGCAAGCCGTTTTGAGGTCGTGGATTTGAGCATGTGGCTCTAAAACGGGTGTCTTTACGTCTGCAACAACGTTATCGAACGGCTCTCGTGCCGTCCTGCCCTTTTTGCCCCAAGGCGGTAAATACAAATTTGGGAAAACTGCTCATATCGAAAAATGATATTTAGGATGTAACAGCAAATCCCGGTCAATAAAATGGTTTTCGCCTGGACATGCGGGGTTTAGTTTGGGCTAGAGCACCAGGATCCCCAGGTGCTCGAGCAGCACCTTGAGACCGATCAGGATCAGGACCACGCCGCCCACGATGGTCGCGGGCTTCTCGTAGCGCGCGCCGAAGAAGTGGCCGATGATCACGCCGGCGATGGTGAAGCAAAACGTCGTGACGCCGATGAACGTGACGGCGGGCACGATATCGACCGAGAGTGCGGCGAACGAGATGCCCACGGCCAGCGCATCGATCGAGGTGGCGATGGCGAGCATCAGGTATTCACCGAGATCGATCTTGTTAGCGTCCTTGCCGTCGCCCTCGTCCTCGCCTTCGGTCACGGCCTCCCAGATCATCTTGCCGCCGATGATGGCGAGCAGGATAAAGGCGATCCAGTGATCGATGGGCCCGATGATGCCGAGAAACTGGCTGCCGAGCGCCCAGCCGATGAGCGGCATGCCGGCCTGGAAGCCACCAAAGAAGAGCGCCAGCACCACAGCGACCTTGAAGTTGATCTTTTTCATGCCGAGGCCCTTGCAGATGGACACGGCGAACGCGTCCATCGACAGGCCCACAGCGAGCAGAAAGAGCTCGACGAGTCCCATACAGAAATCCTCCCCGCGGGCATGCCCGCATGTGCGTGCGAGGGCAACAAAAAAGACCCGCGGCAGGCGTCGGGCGACGCGGTGCCACGAGTCTCGTTCATTAAGGCAAGCCAGGCCAAGGGCCAGTATGTTGACTTGCCACGCGCTCGGCGGCGAAACCGTGCGCGCGACTACTCCCTCAATATGTGAGGACCCATCCTACCACACCGTTCGCCCCGTCGCCCGTGGCATCCGCACATTCTGTAAGCATCGGGTTTCGCGGTGGGGGATTGTTACCGATTCGTGAGACACTGTAAAGCGACTATGTAGCGTATGCGATGGGAGCGATGCCTTGGATAAGAACGAAGTACAGAAGCGCATGGAGCAAGCGATTCGCCTGACCGCTCCCGGCCAGCCCATCCGCACGGCTCTCGACATGATCATCGCCGGACACCTCGGTGCCCTTATCTGCGTCGGCGACACCGAGAACGTTCTCGCCGCGGGCAACGACGGTTTTCCGCTTAATATATCCTTCACCTCGAACCGTCTGTTCGAGCTTTCCAAGATGGACGGCGCCATCGTCATCGACGGCGACCTCACGCAGATCCTGCGCGCGAACTTCCATCTCAACCCCGACCCGTCGCTCGCCACGAGCGAGACCGGCATGCGCCACCGCACCGCCGCCCGCATGTCCGTGCTCACCGACGCCATCGTGATCTCCGTCTCGGCCCGCCGCGCCGTCGTCAACGTCTACGTCCACGGCAAGAGCTACGAGATCCAGCCCGTCACCACCATCATGAGCTCCGTCAACCAGCTCGTCGCCACGCTCCAGACCACCCGTCAGTCGCTCGATCGCGCCCTGCTGCGCCTCACGGCCCTCGAGCTCGACGATTACGTCACCCTTGCCGACATCACGGGCATCTTCTCGAATTTCGAGATCATGCAGCAGGCCAAAACCGAGCTCAAGGATTGCATCGTCAAGCTCGGTAACCAGGGCAAGCTCGTCCAGATGCAGCTCGAGCAGCTTGCCGGCTCCAGTATGGACACCGAGTACGACCTCATGATCCGCGACTACGCGAGCGACTCGTCCGAGGCCAACGCCGAGCGCATCCGCGGGAAGCTCGCCCGCATGACGCCCAAGGACCTCTCGGATCCCCAGCACGTGGCCGCGGTGCTCGGCTACGACGACCTCGACGAGGATTCCGTCATGACGCCGCTGGGCCTGCGCACCCTGTCGCGCGTGTCCGTCGTGCGCGATGGCGTGGCCGAGAAGATCGTCGACGAGTACGGCTCGCTCCAGGAGCTCATGGACGACATCAACAAGGATCCGGAGCGCCTGGGCGACTTCGGCGTCAACAACCCCGCCATCCTTGCGGACTCGCTGTACCGCATGAAGGGCACCAAGCAGGGGAACGCCTGATGGCGCCCGTGTGTGCGGTGGTCGTGGCCGGTGGCTGCGGCCAGCGATTCGGCAATCCCGGCGGCAAACAGCTCGTCGACGTGGCGGGCCGTCCGCTCATGAGCTGGTCCATCCATGCGTTCGACCGCAGCGCCAACGTGGGCCACATCGTGGTGGTTTGTCCGGCCGAGAGGCGTGCCGAGATGTGTCGCCTCGCCATCGATCCCTTTGCGTACGAGACGCCCATCAGCTTCGCGGATGCCGGTGCCACGCGCCAGGATTCCACGCGCGCCGGCGTCGAGGCCGTGCCTGCCGGGTTCGAATACGTCGCCATCCATGATGGGGCGCGCCCCCTCATCACGACCGAGACCATCGACCATGCGATCGACGTGTTGCTCGCCGACCGCGAGCTCGACGGCGTCGTGTGCGGGCAGCCCGCCATCGACACGCTCAAGATCGTGAACGGCGAGGATATCGTCGAGACGCCGCCGCGCGAGCGCTATTGGGCCGCTCAGACGCCGCAGATCTTTAGCGTCGATGTCATGCGTCGGGCCTACGCCGCCGCCAGCGACGAGGGTTTCACGGGTACCGATGACTCCTCGCTCGTCGAGCGCATGGGCGGGCGCGTGCGCTGCGTTCGGAGCCCGCGCGACAACCTCAAGGTCACCGTTCCCGAGGACCTGGCCCCCGTCACCGCCATTTTGCTCGGCCGCACGGCCGAGGGAGAGGACCTTTCCCATGCCGAGTAACCTTCGCATCGGACACGGCTACGACGTTCACCGCCTGGTCCCGGGCCGGCGATGTATCATCGGCGGCGTCGACATCCCCTACGAGCGGGGTCTGCTCGGGCACTCGGACGCCGACGTGCTCGCCCACGCGCTGGCCGACGCCATCCTCGGCGCCTGCCGCGGCGGCGACATCGGCAAGCTGTTCCCCGACACCGACCCGGCCTATGAGGGGGCCGATTCGATGGTCCTGCTCGCCCGCGTGATGGACTATGCGCGCGAGCTGGGCTTCGAGTTTGTCGATGCCGACTGCACCATCGCCTGCCAGGAGCCCAAGATCACCCCGCACCGCGATGCCATGCGTGCCAACCTCGCCGCGGCCCTCAAGGTCGATGTCGAGAACGTGGGCGTCGCCGCCACCACGACCGAGAAACTCGGCTGGGAAGGCGAGGGCGAGGGTATCGGTGCCTGGGCCGTCTGCCTGCTCGAGAAGACACATAAGGAGTAACCGTGCGTATCTACAACAGCGCCACCCATAAGAAGGAAGAGTTCCAGCCGATTCAAGAGGGCAAGGTCCGCATGTATGTGTGCGGCCCCACCGTCTACGACAACATCCACATCGGCAACGCCCGCACGTTCATCAGCTTCGACGTGATCCGCCGCTGGCTCATCGCGAGCGGTTACGACGTGACGTTCGCCCAGAACCTCACCGACGTCGATGACAAGATCATCAAGCGCGCCAACGAGCAGGGCCGCACGGCCGCCGAGGTCGCGGGCGAGTTCTCCGAGAAGTTCATCGGTGTGATGCGCGCCGCCAACGTGCTCGACCCCGATATCCGCCCCCGGGCCACCAAGGAGATCGGCCCCATGATCGGCATGATCAAGACGCTCATCGAGCAGGGTCACGCCTACGCCGCAAGCAACGGCGACGTCTACTTCGCCGTGCGCAGCGACCCCACCTATGGTGAGGTCTCGGGGCGCAACATCGACGATCTGCTCGTGGGCGCCCGCATCGAGGAGAACGAGGACAAGAACGATCCGCTCGACTTTGCCCTGTGGAAGGCCGCCAAGCCCGGCGAGCCCAGCTGGCCGAGCCCGTGGGGCGACGGCCGCCCCGGCTGGCACACCGAGTGCGCCGCGATGGTGCACCGCTATCTGGGCACCCCGATCGATATCCACGGCGGCGGCTCCGACCTCGCCTTCCCGCATCATGAGAACGAGTGCGCTCAGGCCACCTGCGCCTGGCATGAGGGTTTCGCCAACACCTGGATGCATACGGGTATGCTTCTCGTCGACGGCGAGAAGATGTCCAAGTCGCTCGGCAACTTCTTCACGCTGGCCGAGGTGCTCGAGAAGCATTCCGCCGCGGCCCTGCGCCTGCTGATGCTGCAGACGAGCTATCGCTCGCCGCTCGATTTCTCGTGGGAGCGCCTTGAGGGCGCCGAGAACTCGCTCACGCGCATCGCCGGTACGGTCGAGAACCTGCGCTGGGCGGCCGACAACGCCTCCGCCATCGCCGACGAGGCCGCCGCGGACGTCTTCGCCGCCAAGGCCGCAGCGGCGCGCGCGACCTTCAAGGAGTGCATGGACGACGACTTCAACACCGCCGGTGCGCTCGGTGCGGTCTTTGGCTTTGTGACGGAGTGCAACCAGTACCTGGAGCAGGCGGGCGACGCGGCCGACAAGGCTGCCGCCGTGGCCGCTGCCGACACGCTCGCGGAGCTCCTCGACACGCTCGGCATCGAGCTTCCCGAGCCCGAGGTCAAGCTGCCGTTGGGGCTCCTGGGCGTCGCCGCGGGCCTTGTCGCCTATACGGGCGACGATGTCGACGTCGCCGCGACCAAGATCCTCGAGGCGCGTGCCGAGGCCCGTGCCGCCAAGAACTGGGAGCTTGCTGACGCCATCCGCGACCAGCTCAAGGACCTGGGCCTGGCCATCGAGGATACGGCGGCTGGCAGCCGTATCAAGGCGCTCTAACCCGGCGGGTTTCCCAAGCACCCGACCTTGCCGTTCAAACCGTCGCTCGCGTACCTTAAGTACGCGTCGCTCCTCTTTCACGGCAATCTCGGGCACTTGGAAAACCCGTTTCCTTTCTCGATGTCTTCGAGAAACGCGGTCGGCTTCGTTTCGCATACGATTTGCGGCACTGTGGCCGGTCGTTTTTTTGTACCGTTGATTTCTTTCTTTCGAGGTTTTCCGTATGGCTGATAACCGTAGGCAAGGAGGGTCTCGTCCTTCTAACGCCGGTAAAGGCGATGTCGATCGTCGCGATCGGCGCTCGCGCGCGCCAAGGCAAGATGGGCGCCCGGGCGCTTCGTCGCGCGGCGGGCGTGGCCAGCGTCCTCAGACGCGCGACCATCGCGAGCAGGTGCAAACACCCAAGGGTGAGTTCATCGAGGGACGTCGTGCGGCGGCCGAGGCGCTGCGCACGGGCTTTCCGATCAAGTGCGCGCTCGTCGCCGAGGGCGGTGAGCGCGACAATTCGCTCACGCATCTGGTAAACGATCTCGAGTCGGCCGGCGTTCGCGTCAAGTACGTGCCCCGCGCGCAGCTCGATGCAATCTCGAGCCACGGCGCCCATCAGGGTATCGCACTCGAGGTCGGCAACTTTCCCTACGCGGGCATCGCCGACATCATCGCCCGTGCGGGGGAGGGTCCGGCGCTCGTCGTCGTGCTCGACCACGTGACCGACGACGGCAACTTCGGCGCCATCGTTCGCTCGGCCGAGGTCGTGGGCGCGGCAGGCGTCGTCATCGCCAACAAGCGCGCCGCCGGCGTGACGGTCGGCAGCTATAAGACCTCGGCCGGTGCCGTCATGCACCTGCCCATCGCGCAGGTGCCCAACATCGCCCGCGCGCTTGATGAGCTCAAGGGTGCCGGCTTTTGGGTCGGCGGCGCCTCCGAGCATGCCGAGGGCAGCTGCTGGGATGCGCCCTTCGAGGGCCGTGTGGCGCTCGTCATGGGCTCCGAGGGCGATGGCATCTCGCGCCTGGTGCTCGAGAAGTGCGACTTTCTGACCAAGCTCCCGCAACGCGGCATGACGGAGAGCCTCAACGTCGCCCAGGCCACGACGGCGCTCTGCTTTGAGTGGCTGCGCCGCAACGCCGGCGAACTCATGGGGGAGGAGTAGCGCATGTCCAAGAAGAACCGTGCCAAGTCCAAGGCCAAGCGCTTTGGCGAGGGGTCGGCCAAGCCGATCGTCTCGGCCGCGACTTACGGCGTGGGCGGCAACGCCTTCGCCCAGGCGATCGCCGATCCGGTCTCCAACGTCCATAGCGACAAGCCCGAGTTGCTCGTCGTCGACGGCTACAACGTGATCCATTGCACACCGCGCTACGAGAAGCTCGTCTACGACCACTCCGATGACCCGTATTCGAACGACGTGCACGATATGGCCCGCACGGCCCTCATCAACGACGTCGCCGCGTTCGCCCAGGGACGCTACGAGGCCGTCGTGGTCTTCGACGGTGCCGGCAACATCTCGGGCGAGCGTCCCAACCTGCCGGCTCACGGCGTGCGCGTACAGTTCTCGCCCACGGGCGTCTCGGCGGACACCGTGGTGCAGCAGCTCTGTATCGAGGCCCGCGAGGAGGGGAGGGCGTGCTCCGTCGTCTCAAGCGACGGCACGATCCAGGCCGTCGTCATGGGCAAGGGCGTCACGCGCATCTCGAGCCGCATGCTCGTCGACGAGATCCGTCAGATCGACAACGACGTGCACGAGCAGGAAGAGGCCCCGCAGATCAAGATGACCCTCGGCAGTCGCCTCTCCCCGGAAGCCCTGGCAAAGCTCAAAGCCATCCGCGGCCGCTAGGGCATGGGGCCACGCGGTCCCCGCACTGGCGGCCGGCGCGGCCCCGTACTGGTTATCCTGTTTGATTCAGTTGTCACATGAAGCACTGTCGACAAACCCTGAAAAACTATTCGCCAGAACGAATAGTTTATCTATTCGTCTGGATGCAAAAACTATTCGTTTTGACGAAGGGTTTCTAATAGGCACCTTGCACGTTGCACCGCTTGGTCAATTCCAGTATCCTAAACAAGCTTCGCGCAAGAGCGCCAAGCGTGCCAGTGTGGCGCAACGGTAGCGCAACTGATTTGTAATCAGTGGGTTGCAGGTTCGATTCCTGTCACTGGCTCCATGAAAGCAACGGGCCCGTCTCCCTCACGGAGGCGGGCCCGCTTTCTATATATAGGATGAGCGTCGTCGCTAGAAGAAGACTAGTTGATCAAAGTAGCCATCTACCGCATTCGCAAACCGCACCGAGAGTTCAATTCATGCCCAATTCCTCTCGTATATATCCCTTCCACACATCTAAAATGAAGAAAACCGCAGGTAGAAGGTATATAGATACGCCCGGTACCGTGTATTGAAAGGTTTTCGTTGACACGCCCCGAGGGCGCATCGTATTATCTTCTTCGTTCGCGGGTGACGCGGTCCCAAAGACCAAAGGAACCAGCGGATACTTGAACGATTGGGAGTTTGCCCGAGTGGTTAATGGGGACGGGCTGTAAACCCGTTGGCTATGCCTACATAGGTTCGAATCCTATAGCTCCCACCCGTCAAGTGCCTGTATAGCTCAGTCGGTAGAGCACTTCGTTGGTAACGAAGAGGTCACCAGTTCAAGTCTGGTTGCAGGCTCCATTCGGCGGTGTAGCTCAGTTGGTTAGAGCACACGGTTCATACCCGTGGCGTCACTGGTTCGAATCCAGTCACCGCTACCATAGGTAACACGGTGGCTTCTCAATATATGTTGGGGAGCCACTATGGTATGAAGGCAAAGTCCCATCCGGGGACGACCTTTAAGGAGGAGGGCTTTATGGCCAAAGAGAAGTTTGAGCGCACTAAGCCGCATGTTAACATCGGCACCATCGGTCACGTCGACCACGGCAAGACCACGCTGACCGCCGCCATCACCAAGGTTCTCTCTGAGACCGAGGGCTGCAAGGCTGACTTCACTGCGTTCGAGAACATCGACAAGGCTCCCGAGGAGCGCGAGCGCGGCATCACGATTTCCGTCTCCCACGTTGAGTACGAGACCGCTGCCCGTCACTATGCTCACGTCGACTGCCCGGGCCATGCTGACTACGTCAAGAACATGATCTCCGGTGCTGCTCAGATGGACGGTGCCATCCTGGTCATCGCCGCCACCGACGGCCCCATGGCTCAGACCCGCGAGCACATCCTGCTCGCCCGTCAGGTCGGCGTCCCCTACATCGTCGTCTTCCTGAACAAGTGCGACATGGTCGACGATGACGAGCTCATCGACCTCGTCGAGATGGAGACCCGTGAGCTCCTTTCCGAGTACGATTTCCCGGGCGACGACATCCCCGTCATCCGTGGTTCTGCTCTCGGTGCCCTCAACGGCGATCCGAAGTGGATGGAGTCCATCCGCGAGCTCATGAAGGCCGTCGACGAGTACATCCCGACGCCTGCTCGTAACAACGACCTCCCGTTCCTGATGGCCGTCGAGGACGTTATGACCATCTCCGGCCGCGGCACCGTTGCCACCGGCCGTGTCGAGCGCGGTGAGCTCAAGCTCAACGAGCCCGTCGAGATCGTCGGCATCAAGGACACCCAGAGCACCGTCGTCACCGGTATCGAGATGTTCCGCAAGACCATGGACTTCTGCGAGGCTGGCGATAACGTCGGTCTGCTGCTCCGCGGCATCAAGCGTGAGGACATCGAGCGCGGCCAGGTTCTCTGCAAGCCCGGTTCGGTTCACCCGCACACCAAGTTCACCGGCGAGGTCTACGTTCTGACCAAGGAGGAGGGCGGCCGTCACACCCCGTTCTTCAACGGCTATCGTCCTCAGTTCTACTTCCGTACCACCGATATCACCGGTACGGTCAAGCTCCCCGAGGGCACCGAGATGGCTATGCCCGGTGACCACATCACCATCGAGGGCGACCTCATCCACCCGATCGCCATGGAGGAGGGCCTGCGCTTCGCTATCCGCGAGGGCGGCCACACCGTCGGCTCGGGCATCGTCTCCACGATCATTGAGTAGATTAGCTCTCTGATTAGCTGACTTTTCGAACCCGGCACTGTAGCGGTGCCGGGTTCTTTTTGCCGCTTGCAAACGATTCTGTATCGATCAGAGGCATAGCGGCGCCTTATTTGGTCATTGGCTTCCTGCCGAATGACTTTCGTCGATCGCATTGATGTGATGCATTTATGAATGAGATCCACGAGAGCCATTTGATTCGCGGTTTTCATTGACAGCTCTTATATCGAGCTGATAAAGTATCAACTCGTGCCCGTACGGGGCGGAAATGAAAGGTTCAGGATTCATGCGTACTCTAGTTACTCTTGCGTGCACTGAGTGCAAGCGCCGCAACTATACG
>ERZ808240.2487-NODE-2487-length-19926-cov-4.150672_pt1 | contig 19926 bp, 23 predicted proteins | sample MGYA00521084_ERZ808240 | MGnify/ENA primary metagenome ERZ808240 (study PRJEB31516, sample SAMN03275571) | gut metagenome | biome: mammalia-associated habitat; material: feces | host: Papio cynocephalus | place: Kenya | collected 2012-08-06 ...
CGAAGGTTCTTCAAAAGCTGCTGGGTCATGCAAGCATAAAAACAACGATGGACAGGTATGTCCACGTCACATCTGAACCCCTGGATCAGGCTGTGCGGTTATTTGAACCCAACAGGGCTTCTGATAGAAAAGTCCATGCGGAAATGGCGTAAAAATGGCGTAAACCGAAAGCGCCGGATCGCGGAAACCCTTGATCAATCAAGACTTTTTAAGGAGATGCAGAGATAAATGAAATTAGGTATCGTGGGACTGCCCAACGTGGGCAAGTCGACGCTGTTCAACGCCATCACCAACGCCGGCGCGGAAAGCGCCAACTATCCGTTCTGCACCATTGACCCCAATGTGGGCATGGTGGCCGTGCCCGACGAGCGTCTGGACAAGCTGGCGGAGATCTACCAGCCCAACAAGAAAACCCCGGCGGTCATCGAATTTGTGGACATCGCAGGTCTGGTGAAAGGCGCCAGCCAGGGCGCCGGCCTGGGCAACAAATTTCTGGCCAACATCCGGGAGACCGACGCCATCGTTCACGTGGTTCGCTGCTTTGATGACGAGAACATCATGCACGTGGTGGCCGACGCGGGCACCAACGTACCGGTAGACCCCCTGGGAGACATTGAGACCATTGATCTGGAGCTGATTATGGCGGATCTGGAGATGGTGAACCGCCGGATCGAGAAGGCCTCCAAGGCCGCCAAGGGCGACAAGAAGTTCCTCCATGAGGTGGAGGTCTTCCAGGGCCTGGCGGAGCATCTCAACGCCGGAAAGTCCGCCCGGACCTATGACTGCTCCGAAGAGGACATGGCCCTGATCGCCACCAGCGATCTGCTGAGCCTGAAGCCCGTGATCTACGCCGCCAACACCGATGAAGAGGGCTTTACCCATCTGGAAGGCAACCAATATTACCAGCAGGTCCGGTCTCTGGCAGAGAAGGAGGGTGCCCAGGTGCTTCCCATCTGCGCCCGGATGGAGCAGGACATCGCCGAGCTGGAGGGTGAGGAAAAGCAGCTGTTTCTGGACGAGCTGGGCGTGCAGGAGTCCGGTCTGGACCGGCTCATCAAGTGCTCCTACACCCTGCTGGGCCTGATCTCCTTCCTGACCTACGGCAAGGATGAGTGCCGGGCCTGGACCATCAAAAAGGGCACCAAGGCCCCTCAGGCCGCCGGAAAGATTCACACCGACATCGAGCGGGGCTTCATCCGGGCGGAGGTCATCGCCTATGATGACATGATCCAGTGCGGCAGCGTCAGCGCCGCCCGGGAAAAGGGCCTGCTCCGCAGCGAGGGCAAGGACTACGTGGTGCAGGACGGAGACATGATCTATTTCCGGTTCAACGTGTGACAATCTGATAAAAAATCCCGCCGGACTTTCGGCGGGAGGCAGGAAAACACCCGTATGAGAATTCATACGGGTGTTTCTTTTCAGCGCGGGGCGTTCCATTTTTCAGACCGCCGGTTCCGCCGGATGCCGCGGTGAATTCTCCGCCGCCGGCACGCACGCCGTCCGGGCCGCGGGGCCTTCGAAGGGAGCAGCGCGCTCCGCAGGCCGCTTCCGCATTGCTTTTGAGCTCTCTCCGGGGCAAGACCCCGCGCACGCCGGGCCCCGGGAACGGAGCCTCCGCGTCTGAAGGCTGAGCGCCGTCCGGCGGTCCGGCCCTTCGCTTTTCCCCGCGCTCCTGCGCCTCCCGCGCCGCGGGGCCCGGAATCCGATCCCTACTGCCGCCGGGCGGTCTCGTAATCGTCGCTCCGGCGATAGAAGGGGCAGGCGCTGTTGTCTCCCCGCAGCAGCCGGGCCATCTCATCCTCGTCCAGATCCATATTGCAGTAATCGCAGTCCTCCTCCGGATCATAATCCAGATGAACGCAGTCTTCGCAGATCCTGGCCATACAAACGCCCCCTTACATCCAGATCTCATACAGGCCGCCGGTTTTCAACCGCCGGGACACCAGCAGGTCCTCCACCGCCCTCCGGTCCTCCGCCGGAGCCGCCCAGCACAGTCCGCATCCGGCGGACACCGCCCGGGGCAGGGGCAGCAGCCGCCCCGGCACGCCGGCCTCCCGGCAGGCGCTCTCCATCTCCATGGCGGCTTCCGTGGTGGAAAAGGTCACCACGAACCGCAGCGTCCGGCATTCCATTTCACCGGGCCTCCTTCGCCAGCGTCCGGACGGCCTGCGCCGCCGCGTCCGTCTCCGTCTCCGTATTGAAATATGACCAGGAAAACCGCACGGCTCCCTGCTCCGCCGTCCCTAATGCCTGATGGAGCCGGGGGGCGCAGTGAGCGCCGGGCCTGGTCGCGATGCCCCAGCGGGTCTCCAGCGCGTCGGACACCTCTCCGGAGCCAAGGCGTCCGATATTGAGCGTCACAATAGGCGCCCGGACCGGGGCGCCGTAGTCTCCGTACAGCGTCACATTGGACAGTTCCCGGACCGCCTCGTAAAACCGCCGGGCCAGCGCCGTCTCCCGGGCGCGGACCGTTTCCGGCCCGGTCCTGTCCAGAAAGTCCAGCGCCGCCCCCAGGCCCGCCAGACCGTGGCCGTTGAGGGTGCCCGCCTCCAGCCGGGTGGGGTAGTCCTCCGGCTGGGTTCTTGCATAGCTCTGAACGCCGGTTCCGCCCACCTTCCAGGGCCGGATCTCCAGCCCCTCCCGGACGCACAGGCCTCCGGTTCCCTGAGGCCCCAGCAGGCTTTTGTGTCCGGTGAAGCACACCACATCAATCTGCTGAGCCTCCATGTCAATGGGCACCACTCCCGCTGTCTGGGAGGCGTCCAGCACGAACAGCAGGCCGTGAGCCCGGGCAAAGGCTCCGATCCGCCCGATATCCAGCACGTCCCCGGTGAGGTTGGAGGCGTGGGTGCACACAATTCCCCGGGTATTGGGCCGCAGCAGCCGGGCCAGCTCCTCTGTGTCCACCCTGCCCCGGCGGTCCGCCGGGAGAAAGCTCACCTCTCCCCCCTGCTCTGCCAGCCGGTACAGCGGGCGGAGAACGGAATTGTGCTCCAGATCCGTGGACAGCACATGGTCTCCCGGCCCAAACAGCCCGGCCACGGCGATATTCAGCGCCTCAGTGGAATTGGCGGTGAAGCACACATGGTCCGCCCGGCAGTGAAACAGCCGGGCCAGCCGCTGCCGGACGGCGAAAATTCCCCTGGCAGCGGTCAGAGCCTCCTCCGAGGCTCCCCGGCCGCTGTTGCCGAAGCTGCTCAGGGCGGCCAGCACCGCCCGCCCCACCTCCGGCGGCTTGTGAAGGGTGGTGGCGGCGTTGTCCAGATAGATCAAGGCTTGATCACCCGGGCGGCTCCCGCCAGCTTCTCCACGATTTCATACATATTGGTAACCTTGCCCACCGCCAGCTTTTCCGTCAGGCCGTAGTGGTTCAGGCAGGTGCCGCAGGTGAGAATCTCCGTGCCCTTCTCCTCCAGACGGCGCAGATCCTCCAGCGACTCGGAGCCCTCCGTGGTGAGAAATGCCCCGCCGTTATAGAACAGCATGGTCTCCGGCGGCTGGGGCAGCTGGCTGACGGCGTAGAGGAAGCCCTTCATCAGCGTCTTTCCCAGCGTGTCGTCTCCCCGGCCCATGACAGCGGTGTCCACCGCCGCCACAAAGCCTCCCGCCGCCGGGGCACAGGCCATGGGCGGCTCCGTCAGCGGCGCGGCGGCGGCTTTCGGATCGGCGACCGTGATGCGGACCACGTAGTGCTTTTCCGCCTCCTTTCGGGTCTGCGCCGGCAGGTTCCGCCCCGCGGCCATCCGGGACAGATTCTGCACCGCCGTCTCGTTGTCCACATGGACCTCCAGCACACCGGCCTCCCCCATCTGCTCCAGCGCCCGGACCGCCTTTACCACCGGAAGGGGACAGGCCTCCCCCAGCGCGTTTACCACAACCTCATGCATGACGAGATTCCTCCTTTGGTATCGGAATATTCCGGCCCTCCGGCCGTTCTTCTTCCGGATGAATAACCAGTATTGTACCACACAGCCGCCGGAATTTCCACACAACCCCCGGAAAATGCGGCGGTGTTTTTCTGTAAGATTCTCCAAAGTTATCCCCAAAGGCCCCGCCGCCTGACATTTGCTGTCAATTTTCTTGACAAGGCCCCGGCGCGCATCTACAATAGGGCCATGTATTCTCCGCCCGGGCAGCGTCCGGCGGAGACGGCGGAGGGGACGCCCCTCCAATTCTGAACGCGGCGCGCACGGAGGTTTCCCTCATGAAAAAACCATTTGTAACAAAGCAGCAGCTCGATGAAATTACGGCGCAGTACCCCACGCCGTTTCATATTTACGACGAGCGGGGCATCCGGGAAAACGCCCGGCGGCTCCGGAAGGCGTTCTCCTGGAATCCCGGCTATCGGGAATTCTTCGCCGTGAAGGCCACCCCCACCCCCGGCATTCTCAAAATCCTTCAGGACGAGGGCTGCGGGTGCGACTGCTCCTCCATGACGGAGCTTTTGATGTCGGAGCGGATCGGCACGGTGGGAGACGCCATCATGTTCTCCTCCAACGAGACGCCGCCGGAGGAATTCCGGAAGGCCGCGGAACTGGGAGCCACGATCAACGTCGACGACATTACCCTGATTCCCGAGCTGGAGCAGGCCGCGGGAAAAATCCCGGAGAAAATCTGCTGCCGGTACAACCCCGGCGGGGTCTTCACCCTGGGCGCCTCCGCCGAGGGCTTCCAGGCCATGGACAACCCCGGCGAGGCCAAGTACGGCATGACCCGTCCCCAGATCGCGGAGGCCTTCCGGATTCTGAAGGCCAAGGGCGCAAAGGAATTCGGCATCCACGCCTTCCTGGCCTCCAACACCCTGTCCAACGACTACTACCCGGCGCTGGCCCGGATTCTGTTCCAGCTGGCGGTGGAACTGAAGGAGGAAACCGGGTGCCGCATCACCTTCATCAATCTCTCCGGCGGCGTGGGCGTACCCTATCTGCCGGACCAGCCGGCCAACGACATCGCCGTCATCGGCGAGGGCGTCCGAAAGGCGTATGAGGAAATCCTGACGCCCGCCGGCATGGGGGATGTGGCACTGTACACGGAGCTGGGCCGGTATATGCTGGCGCCCTACGGCCATCTGGTGACCCGGGCCACCCATGAAAAGCACATCTACAAGGAATATATCGGCGTGGACGCCTGCGCCTGCAACCTGATGCGTCCCGCCATGTACGGCGCCTACCACCACATCACCGTCATGGGCAAGGAAAACGCCCCCTGCGACCACAAGTACGACGTGGTAGGCTCCCTGTGCGAGAACAACGACAAATTCGCCGTGGACCGGATGCTGCCCAAAATCGACATGGGCGACCTGCTGGTGATTCACGACACCGGCGCCCACGGCTTTGCCATGGGCTACAACTACAACGGCAAGCTGCGCTCAGCGGAGCTGCTGCTGCGGGAGGACGGCTCCGTGAAGCTCATCCGCCGGGCGGAGACAGTGGAAGATTACTTCGCCACCCTGATCTGGAACTGAACAGAAAAATGAACGCCATCCCGGACGGTCTGAGCACAGCGTCCGGGATGGCGTTTTCTATTTTGACGTCTCCGGCGTTTCCGTGGCCGCGCCGGAGATGAGCCGCAGCTTCTCCGCCCGGCTCAGGCGCTTGATGGCCGCCTCCCGGCGGAGGGCCGCCGGCTTATCCGGCTGAGCCTCCCGGTACGCCAGGCTGACCGGCAGATGGGAGCGGGTGTATTTGGCCCCCTTTCCCCTCTGGTGGGCCGCCAGCCGCCGCTCCACATCCGCGGCGGTTCCGGTATACAGGGAGCCGTCCCCGCACCGGAGAATATAAACCCAGTAGGACACGCGGACACCTCCTGTTCCGTCCGGCGGAATGTGTGGTCTATTTCGGACAAACCCTGCATAAATTGGCAGCGTACGGAACCCAAACGCCGCGGGCGGAATCCTCCCGCGGACTTTACCAACCGAGGTGCACGCTATGGATGGACTCAGCCGAAACGCCGCAGAACTGGAGGGCCGGGTGCTGGCCGCTCCCGTCTTTTCCCATGAAAATCATCAGACCCGCTTTTACCGCTTTTTCCTCTCCGTCCCCCGGCTGTCCGGGCAGAGCGACACGCTGCCGGTACTGGCCGCTCAGGCGCAGCTGCCGCTGATCGTGCCGGGCGAAGCGCTTCATCTTCAGGGGCAGCTCCGCTCCTACAACAACCGCAGCGGTCAGGGCAGCCGTCTGGTGCTGACCGTCTACACCCAGCAGCTTCTGCCGGAAACGGGACAGCCCATGAACCGCATCGTCCTCTCCGGGACGCTGTGCAAGCCGCCGGTGTTCCGGCGGACGCCGCTGGGGCGCAGCATCTGCGACCTGATGCTGGCGGTTCCGCGGCGGTACGGCCGGGCGGACTATCTGCCGGTAATCGCCTGGGGGCAGCTGGCATCCTCCCTGAGTCTGCTGGGAGTGGGAAACCGGGTCTCACTGGAGGGCCGGATTCAAAGCCGGAGCTATACCAAAATCACCGGCAGCGGGCCGGAGGAGCGGACCGCCTATGAGGTCTCGGTCATGCGTCTGGCGGAAGGGGAGGACGCTCCGGCGTAGCGCCGGTTTACCGCTGATACTCAAACTCAAAGTCGTACATGGAGACGGTATCGCCGTCCTGAATGCCCCGTTCCTCCAGCTGCCGGAACAGTCCGGACTCCCGCAGCGTGCGGTCGAAATACATCCGGCTCTCGTAATCGCTGAAATTGGTGTTGGACATCACCCGGGCCAGCCAGGGCCCCTCCACAATCCAGGTGTGGCCATCGTCGGCCCGCCGGATATCCAGCGGCTGATCCGCGTCCGGCTTGGGGGGCTGAGGCACATACTCCGGCTCGAAGACCCGCACCGGCGGCAGGACAGAGAGCATCTCCCCGATCTTCTTCACCAGCTCCCGGGTGCCCTGATGGGCGGCGGCGGAGATCTCAAACAGCTGGCAGCCCCGTTCCTCCACGTGCCTGCGCAGCCGTTCCAGGTTCTCCGGATTGTCCAAAATGTCCACTTTATTGGCCGCTACGATCTGAGGACGGCTTTCCAGGTCGGCGTTATAGCGCTTGAGCTCCTCGTTGATGGCGTCGAAGTCCTCCACCGGGTCCCGGCCCTCGCTGCCGGACACATCCACCACATGCACCAGCAGACGGCACCGGTCAATGTGCCGCAGGAAGTCGTGGCCCAGTCCGGCGCCCTCGCTGGCCCCCTCGATGATGCCGGGGATGTCCGCCATAACGAAGCTGACGCCCTCGTCCACCCAGACCACGCCCAGGTTGGGGTAAAGGGTCGTGAAATGATAATTGGCGATTTTCGGCTGAGCCTTGGACACCACGCTCAGCAGCGTGGACTTGCCCACATTGGGGAAGCCCACCAGTCCCACGTCCGCCAGCAGCTTCAGCTCCAGAATGACATCGTGAGCCTCGCCGGGCAGCCCGCCCTTGGCGAACCGGGGCACCTGCCGGGTAGGAGTGGCAAAGTGCATGTTGCCCCAGCCGCCCCGGCCGCCCCGGCACAGCACAAAGGGCTCATGGTCCGACATATCCTTGATAATCTCGTTGGTCTCGGCATCCCGTACCAGCGTGCCCAGAGGGACCCGGATCACCAGGTCCGCCCCGTCCTTTCCGGACTTCCGGGCGCCCTGTCCGTCCGCGCCGTTGGGGGCCACGTACTTCCGCTTGTAGCGGAAGTCCATCAGGGTGGACATATGGTCATCCGCCTTCAGAATGATCGAGCCGCCCTTTCCGCCGTCTCCGCCGTCCGGACCGCCGGCAGCCACGTACTTCTCCCGGTGGAAGGCCACCACGCCGTTTCCGCCGTTGCCCGCCCGGACGGTGATGCGGGCCTTGTCAATAAATGTTGTCGCCATGCTGTTGGATTCCTCCCGTTTGCTGATATCCTGTTTATCCTGCCCCGTTCCGCGTTTTTCACGCGGGATGGGACGCGGCGTCAGGGCGGCGGTGCGCGCCCAATGAAAAGCGGCCCCCGGACAGACCATCCGGGGGCCGCTTCCGCAGTCCGTTATTCCGCCGCGGTCTCAATGGAGACCTGCTTGCGGTCCTTGCCCAGGTGAGCGAAGCGCACCACGCCGTCGGCCTTGGCGAACAGCGTATTGTCGGTGCCCATACCCACGTTCACACCCGGATGGATGTGGGTGCCCCGCTGGCGCACCAGAATATTGCCGGCCTTCACAAACTGGCCGTCGGCCCGCTTGGCGCCCAGACGCTTAGCCTGGGAATCACGGCCGTTCTTGGTGGAGCCGCCGCCCTTTTTATGAGCGAAGAACTGTAACCCAATACGAATCATAGCTGGAACCATCCTTTCTGTCAATTTTAGAATGGGGAGGATCAATCGTCCTCCAAAACCTCGATGTTGTCCGGATACTCGTCATGAAGCTCCGTCAGGTATACCATCAGGCCGGTCAGAAGAGACTGGCAGGCATACTCCGCCTCCGGGGACAGTCCCCCGGGAAGCCGGAACTCAATCCGGGTCTCCTGTTCCCGGATCTTCACCGATGCCGCAAGGCCCAGGACGTCGTTGACCGTGGCGTCCACCAGGCGGACCGCGCTGGTAACGGCGGCGCAGACAATATCCGCGCCCGCCTCGGCGTAGCCGCTGTGGCCCTGGGAATCAAAGCCGGTGATCCGGTCGTCCTCCATATGAAAGGTGACGGTGGTCATCTCACACGGAGATTTTGCCGATGGTCACCTTGGTGTAGGGCTGACGATGGCCCTGACGCTTCCGGTAGCCCTTCTTGGGGTTATACTTGAAGATCCGGATCTTCTTGCCCTTGCCGTTCTTCTCGACGGTGGCCTCCACGCAGGCGCCCTCCACCACGGGAGTGCCGAAGGTGGCGTTTTCGCCGTCCAGGACGGCCAGAACCTTGTCGAACTTCACGGTGTCGCCGGCGTTGGCCTCCAGCTTCTCGATGTAGAGGACGTCGCCCTCCGCTACGGTGTACTGCTTACCGCCGGTCTCGATGATTGCGTTCATTTCTGTTTCAACTCCTTCACTACGGGCTCGCTGTCGGGGGCGGTGCGGCAAACGCGCACACTTCTGCCCATTCAAAGCGGCTCATATAGTATAACAATGGAAATCCGGCTTGTCAACACTCTCTGCGCAATTTCCGGAAAATTCCCTTCCGGCGGGGCCTTTTGTCCGCCGGACGCCGTTCATAGGTCCGCCGGGCCACCCAGCCCAGCAGAGAGAAGGTCTCGCACAGGGCGCAGAGCTTATCCGCCGCGCACACCAGGACGCTCTCCCGGTACTTCGGCGGCACCGGCGTCAGGGGAAACATGTGCCGGGCGATGGCGTCCCGCTCCACGGCGTTGAGGGGGAAATCCCGCTCCGCGTTCCGCAGCGCCGCCCCGGGATGGGTAAAGCCGTGGAGCCGGTGGCTCCGGTCCGGAACATGCCAGTCATACAGAAAGTAGTCGTGCAGCAGGGCTCCCCGCACCAGCGCCCGCCGGTCCGCCCGGACCCGGAAAATCCGGGCCAGATACAGGCTCATGCAGGCCACGGCGAAGGAGTGGGCAAACACGCTGACGCGTCCGTGCTGCCGGAACGCCTTCTCCTCCTGCATCCGGCGGCTGTTCAAAATCTCCCCGCCGCAGCGGCGGACTTCCTCCTCAATACTCTCCCGGTGTTCCATCAGACATCCTTCTTTCGCCGGTCAATAGGCCAGCCGTTCCACCGTCCAGTCCCGGATGAGATCCCGGTAAAAGCGGCAGGCCGCCTTCCCGGCTTCCAGATCCAGGTTCCGGTAATTGCCGCACTCCCGGGCGCTCCGGCCGGGCATGGGGCCGTCAAATTCCGCCGCGGCGGCAAAAACCTCCCGCAGCAGTTCCACGGCCCCCTCGCAGGACAGCAGACGGTTGTCAAACAGAAAATAGAATCCGGTCTGGCAGCCCATGGGACCGAAGTAAATCACAGCCTCCCGGTCCTCCGAGTTCCGCAGCAGCGTGGCGATGAGATGCTCCACGGAGTGCAGCTCCGCGTTGGTGAGCAGATCGCCGGTGTTCGGTTTTTTGAACCGCAGATCAAAGGTCAGCACATCCCCGTCCCGCCGGGACAGGTACAGTCCCGGCTCAAGCCGGGTATGGTCCACGGTAAAGCTGGCAATGCGTTCGAGTTCCTCCATGCTTCCGGTTCCTCCTGTCTTCACGGATTTTCCCGCTGAATGGCCTGGGCCAGGGGAATCAGCAGACGGCCCAGGTCCGTCATGGCCTTCTCAAAGTCAAAGAACTCCTCGGCGTTGTTCTCCCGGAACAGGTGATCCGAAACGGATTTCACCGCCGCGAATTTCACGTGGTTCCGGCAGCACACCTGGGCGATGGCGCCGCCCTCCATCTCCACCAGCGTGGGCCGGAAGGTGTCCCGAATCCAGGCGGAGCGGTCTCCCTTCCCGGCAAACCAGTCTCCGGTGGCCACCCTGCCCGTGGAAACGGGATAGCCCATCTGCCGCAGCAGCGCCGCGCAGTGCTCCGGCTCCCAGGTGGGAAAGTCCACCCGGTTTACCGTGGACACCAGCCCCACCGGATCTCCGATGGCAGTGGTATCCACATCGTGCTGAACAAAGTCCGACGCCACCACCAGCGCTCCCACCGGCAGATCGTCTGAAACGCAGCCCGCCACGCCCGCGTTCAGGATCAGATCCACGCCGTACTTCAGGCAGAGGATCTCCGCGGCCATGGCTGCGTTGACCTTGCCGATGCCGCCGGCGCAGGCCAGGATTCCCGGCGCCGCCTGATAAAACGGCACGCCGGAAACGGTTTCAAAGGCCTCCAGGTCCTTCGCCCCCGGCAGGGCGTGGAACTCCCCGGGCATGGCAAATTGCAGTCCGATTTTCATAAGCGTCCTCCCAACATCCGATTTTGTTCTTTACAATAGCATACTTTTTCACCGGGGGCAATCCCCGGTTTTTCCGCCGGAACAAAAGCGGGATGGACCGAAGTCCATCCCGCGCAGCTTATCAGAAAGCCTCGCAGCGTTTCGCGCCCGCGGGCGCGAAACGCGGTAAAGCGGCGGGGCAGTCCGCTGTTCAGACAAAGCCTTTCAGCCGGCCACGATGGCGGCGGTATCCTTGGCGATCATCAGTTCCTCGTTGGTGGGGATGAGCAGAACCTTCACCTTGGAGTCGGGAGCGGAGATCACGGCCTCCTTGCCCCGGACGTCGTTGGCGGCGGGGTCCAGCTTCACGCCCATGTACTCCAGTCCCTCGCAGACCATGGCCCGGACGCCCTTGTCGTTCTCGCCCACGCCGGCGGTGAAGATGATGGCGTCCACGCCGCCCATGGCCGCCGCGTAAGCGCCCACATACTTCTTCACCTCATAGGCGAACTTCTCCTCGGCCAGCTGAGCCCGCTGATTGCCCTCGGCGGCGGCGCTCTCCAGATCGCGGAAGTCGGAGCTGACGCCGGACAGGCCCTCAACGCCGGACTTCTTGTTCAGGATGTTCAGCATCTCGTCGATGTTCATCTTGTACTTGTTCATCAGGTACTGGAGGATGCCGGCATCCAGATCGCCGGAACGGGTGCCCATGGGCAGGCCGGCCAGGGGGGTGAAGCCCATGGTGGTATCCACGCTCTTGCCGCCGTCCACGGCGGCGATGGAGGAGCCGTTGCCCAGATGGCAGGAGATCAGCTTCAGCTCTTCAGGCTTCTTGCCCAGCATGGCAGCGGCGCGGCCGGAGACGTACTTGTGAGAGGTGCCGTGGAAGCCGTAGCGCCGGACCTTGTCGGTCTCATAGTAGGCGTAGGGCAGGGCGTACATATAGGCCTTGGCGGGCATGGTCTGATGGAAGGCGGTGTCAAACACGGCCACCATGGGCACGCCGGGCATTACCTTCTGGCAGGCGCGGATGCCGGTGAGGTTGGCGGGGTTGTGGAGAGGGGCCAGAGGCACGCAGTCCTCCACGGCCTTGAGCACCTCGTCGGTAATGAGGACGGACTTGTTGAAGGCCTCGCCGCCGTGCACCACCCGGTGTCCCACCGCGTCAATCTCCTTCATGGAGCCGATGACGCCGTTCTTGGGATCCACCAGAGCGTTCAGCACGGCCTGAATGGCCTCCGCGTGGGTAGGCATGGACACGTCCACGGCGTCCAGCTTCTCCTTGCCCTCGATCTGGGGCTTGTAGGTGAACTTGCCGTCGATGCCGATACGCTCGCACAGGCCCTTTGCCAGCAGATCGCCGGTATCGGGGTTCAGCAGCTGATATTTCAGGGAAGAACTGCCTGCGTTGATGACCAGAATATTCATGATGTTGACTCCTCTTTCGTGGGACCCACTTGCGGACGTCCCGTTTTTCGTGTAAAATATGGGTAATATACAAATCGGGTTTTCCGGAAGTTTTCCGGAAAAACGCAATGTTACCATTATTATAGCAAATTCTCCGCAGGTTACAACCTCCATTTTTACCGAAATGTCACTTTTTTGTTATGAAATCAGGGTGAATTTTATGCAGGCTGCTGGTATCATTGCAGAGTATAATCCGCTGCACTCCGGTCATACGGGGCTGATGGCCCGCATCCGCCGCCGTCTGGGGCCGGAGACGGCCATTGTCTGCGCCATGAGCGGGAACTTTGTCCAGCGGGGAGATTTCGCCCTGATCCGGAAGCACGTCCGCGCGGAGGCCGCCGTCCGGGGCGGCGCGGATCTGGTGCTGGAGCTGCCCCTTCCCTGGGCCGTCAGCTCCGCCGAACGGTTCGCCTCCGGCGGCGTGCAGGTACTCAGCGCCGCGGGGGTGGTGACACATCTGGCTTTCGGCAGCGAGTGCGGGGACGCCGGGGCGCTGATGGAGCTGGCCGCCTGCCTGAATTCTCCGGATTACCATGCCGAGCTTCGGAGGCGGCTGAGCAGCGGGCGGTCCTTCGCCGTATGCCGGCGGCAGGCGGCGGAAGCCCTTGCGGGGCCGGAGCGCGCCGCGCTGCTGGACTCCCCCAACAACAATCTCGGAGTGGAATACTGCCGGGCCATCCTGAATCAGAACGCCTCCCTCCGGCCGCTGGCCTTTCTCCGGGAGGGCGCGGCCCATGACAGCGGGGAGCCTCGTCCCGGCTCCGCCGGGGCCGTCCGGCGCCTGGTCCGGGAGGGCCGCCGGGCGGACGCCCTCTCTCTGATGGCCCCGGCCATGGCCCTCCTCTATCAATCAGAGGAAGCCGCCGGACGGGCGCCGGTTCTGGCCGAAACCTGCCAGCGGGCCGTTCTGGCCCGGCTCCGCTCCATGGAGGAAGCGGAATTCGCCGCGCTGGATCAGGGGCGGGAAGGCCTGTACCGGCGGCTGTACGCCGCCAGCCGTTCCGCCGCCTCCGTGGAGGAGCTGCTGGAGCTGGCCAAAACCAGGCGCTACGCCCATGCCCGTCTCCGCCGGATGGTGCTCTGGGCCTATCTGGGACTGCGCCCGGCGGAGTTCCCGGCGGCGGTCCCCTATCTGCGGGTACTGGCGGCCAACGGCCGGGGCCGGGCTCTGCTGGCAGCCATGCGGCGCTCCGCCCTGCTGCCGGTGCTGACAAAGCCCGCGGGGGCGGGCCTTCTCTCTCCGGACGCCCGCCGGGTCTTCGGCTTGGAGGCTCGCGGAACGGACCTGTACACGCTGGCCTATCCGGAGCTCCGGGCCTCCGTCCCCGGCGGGGAATGGCGGACAGGTCCTGTCATGCTGCCGGAAAGCGGCCGGCAGCACTCTGCGGATGATACTGTTTTGTAATTCAGCTTCTGAATATAACGATCCGGAATCAACGCATCCTTCAAAATCATCGTACCAAGGGAGGTTCCCTGATGAAGAGACTGACCTCGCGGATACTGGCCTGGCTGCTGTGCGCCACGTCGCTGTGCGGCTGTGCCGCCGGCCCCGCCCCGTCCGGCGGCGAAGAGCGCGCCGCCTCTGTGCAGTACCAGCCGCTGGACTCCGCCTCCGCCATTGTCCAGGCGCCCGCCGGAACGGGAATTTCTTACGCGCTGGAAACCGAGCTTCTGGAGAAGGATCATTTTTCCGATGACGGCGTCAGGCTGGCTTCCACCCGCTATGAGCTGCCGGTCCTGCGGGCCTTCCGCGCGGACGGACAGGAGATCACGGAGGCCCGGACCCCGGCGGAGGAGCAGGCCCTGCTGTCCGCCAACACGTTTAACGGAACCTTTGACGTCTGGCGCGCCGGAAGCGCCGATGTGGCGGAAATGGTTCAGGAGGACTACGCTTCCCGCCCGGAGATGTTTGTGGAGTACGGCATGTGCTATCAGGACTCCATGACCTATACCGCCTACGTCACCGAGCACGCCGTCAGCGTTCTCGCCTCCACCTACAGCTATTATGGCGGCGCTCATCCCAACACCGGCTTCTGCGCCTGGACCTTTGACCTGGACGACGGGGCGTTTCTCAATCCCTGCGTCATCGCCCGGGAAGAGGTGGTTTTTGAGGAGGCCGTAGCGGCGGAGCTGATCCGGCAGGCTCAGGCCGCCGCCGCGGAGTCGGGATATCCGCTGGAGGAATTTTACTGGGAGGACTATGCGCAAATCCTGTCCAACTGGCCCGCCTACGCCGTGAGCTTCGATGCTTCCGGCATGACGGTCAGTTACGCTCCCTATGAACTGGGATGCTACGCCTCCGGTTGTCACAGCTTCACCGTATCCACCGGTTTTCTCAAGCCCTATCTCAGCGAGTACGGCCAGGTTCTCCTGAACCTGTAAGCCTTCGGCCGGTCAGCGGCGCTCAGGCCGCCGCGGGATGCTTTCCCGCGGCGGCCTGAGTGCTGAAAAAGCGGCTTTGCTCCGGGCGGAGGGAGCCGCGCCGTGTACGGGGAAACCGGATCGCCGCCAGCGGGCAGGGGAAGCCGCCCCGGCTTCCGCCGCCTTTTGCGCCCGGATGGCTCAGACCTCCGCCTCCCCCAGCACCCTGGCCAGATTGTTCCAGAAAATATCCCGGACCAGCCGCTCCCCATAGCCCCGGCGGAGCATGGCCTCCGCCAGCAGGCCCATATCCTCCGCGCCCCGGATGCCGCCGGCCGCGGTAATGCCCCCGTCCCAATCGGAGCCGAGGGCCACCGTCCGCTCCCCGTCCAGATTCAGGAAGTGGTCAAAATGAGCCAGAACGCTGTCCAGAGAGCCGTCGCCGCCGATAAAGGCGGTGTAGAGATTGATTCCCACCACGCCGCCGCTGTCCCGGACAGCCCGGAACTGGCTGTCGGTGAGGTTGCGGCTGTGGGGGCAGACGGCCCGGCTGTTGGAGTGGCTGGCCAGAATCGGCCCCTCCTCCAGCTTCTCCAGATCCCAGAATCCGGCGTCGGACAAATGGGACACATCCGGCAGGATTCCCAGCCGCCGGGCCCGGCGGACAAAGGCCCTGCCGGTATCGGAAAGTCCCCGCTCCGGCTGTTCCCGGTGGCTGCCGGACAGGGCGTTGGCGTGATTCCAGGTCAGGTTGACGCACCGGACGCCCCAGCCGGCGGCCAGCTCCAGCCGGTCCGGATCGCACCGGAGCAGTTCCCCGCCCTCCACGGACAAAAAGGCGTGGGCCATTTCCGCCGGATACCGCTCCCTTGTCCGCCGGAACAGCGCCGCCTGCCGGGCGGCGGCAGCCTCCAGCGCCTCCAGGGACAGCCCCGCGGCGTCCTGAAAGACGGCGAAAATCTGTCCCCCGGGGCAGTAGGCCGACAGCCGGGTCAGATCCGTCTGTCCGGCCGTCCGGATGGGGTCCTCTCCGGTTCTCAGGCACCGGCTCAAGGTGTCGCAGTGCGCGTCAAAGTAAGGCAGTTCCATGGCTCTTCTCCTGTCCGGCCGGGCTCCGGCCTTTTGTTTTCTCCGAAGCCTATGCGCGGCTTCTCCCGAATGTTCATCCTATCGGAAGCTTCCGCCATCCGGCGGTCCGGTTTGGACGCTTCCTACAAATTGTTAAGGAAAAATCAGTAAGATTCTACAAAAGCACTTTCTCGTTTTCGGTGGAAATCCGGTGGGGAACATGGTAGAATAGGTTTGATTGGCATTCTTCGCCGTTTTGGCGGCAGCGGTTTTCCGCCGCGGAGCCGGGACGGCTGAAATCATGAGGAGGTATGGTCTCCATGACCATTAAAATTACCGCAGACAGCACCTGCGACCTGCCTGCCCAGCTGCTGGAGCGGCACCGCATTTCCATCGCTCCGCTGGGCGTCGCCAAGGGCGGAAAGCTGTACCATGACGGCGTGGATATCGGCATCTGGGATATTGCCAGCCATGTGGACGGCGGCGGAGACATCACCACCACCTCGGCGGTGAACATCGCGGACTACGAAGCCCTGTTCGCTCCCCTGTCGGAGCGGTATGACGCCGTCATCCACATCAACCTTGGCAGCGGATTTTCCAGCTGTCATCAAAACGCCCGCATCGCGGCGCAGGAGTTCGGCAACGTGTATGTAGCGGACTCCCGGAATCTCTCCAGCGGTCACGGACTGGTGGTGCTGGCGGCGGCGGAAGCGGCGGAAGCCGGCAAGTCCCCCTCGGAGATTCTGTCCCTGCTGGAGGAGCTGACGCCCCGGGTGGAGGCCAGCTTCGTCATGGACCGGCTGGAATACATGAAAAAGGGCGGCCGCTGCTCGGCAGTGCTGGCCCTGGGGGCCAACCTGCTGCGTCTCCACCCCGGCATTCAGGTCATCGACGGAAAGATGTCCGTGGTGAAAAAATACCGGGGCTCCATGGAAAAGGCGGCGGCGGACTATCTTCACGACCGGCTGGACGGCCGGTCCGACATCGACACCCGCCGGGCCATTCTGGTGGATTGCTGCCGCACGCCGGGCCTGGTGGACACTGCCCGTGCCATCCTGCGGGAGGACGGACGGTTTGAAGAGATCATTGAAGCCAAGGCCGGATGCACCATCTTCTCCCACTGCGGCCCGGACACGCTGGGACTGATGTTTCTCCGGAAATAAGGCGGAAAACCGCCCGGCGGCTTTGTCCGGATTGCGGGTTGCGCCGGGCGGCGCGCTCTGCTATAATGAAACCGCAACGATACGCGCCGGCCCCGGACAGCGGGCGGCGGGAAAGAGGAATCATATATGAATTTCAAGGATTTGACCGCGCAGCGGTACTCCCTGCGCAAGTTCAGCGACCGCCCCGTGGAGGACGAAAAGCTTCAGTTGATTCTGGAGGCCGCCCAAAGTGCTCCCACGGCCCACAATCTCCAGCCTCAGCGGATTTTTGTGCTCCGCAGCCCCGAGGCGCTGGAAAAGGCGGACGCCTGCATGGGCTGCCATTTCCATCCGCCGGTAATTCTGGCGGTGGCCTATGACGCTCAGGAGGCATGGAAGCGGGAGGACGACGGCAAAAATCACGGTGAAATCGACGCCGCGCTGGCCGTGATGCAGATGATGCTTCAGGCGGCGGAGCTGGGTCTCGGCACCACCTACGTGGGAATGTTCGACCCGCAGAAGCTTCTGGCCGCTTTCCCGGAAATGGCCGGACTGACGCCCATCGCAATGCTGCCTCTGGGCTATCCCGCCGAGGGCGCGCATCCCGCCCGGCTGCACGCCCAGCGAAAGCCTCTGGAGGAAACCGTCCGGTATCTGTGACGGACAGCCTCTCCGGCGGCAGGCCGCAAGAGAACAAGCAGGACAGGAACGCCCGGCAAGCCAGACTTTTCGGGCGTTCCTTTTTGCTGCCGGGATGTCCCCGGCTTTCACACATCAGAGGGAGGAAACGGCAGTATGCGGGGACTCGGCACGCTTATCAACGTTCTGGCCATTATCGCGGGCGGAACCGCCGGCATTCTCAGCCGGCGCTTTTTGCAGGAGCGTCATCAGGAGACGGTGCTCAAGGCCACCGGCTTTTCCGTCATCTTTCTCGGCGCCGCCGGCACGCTCGCCAAAATGCTGGTTCCCTCCCATGGGGGCCAGTCGCTGGAGACCGCCGGAACCATGACGATTCTGGTGTCCATGGCGCTGGGCGGGCTGATTGGAGAGATCATCAATATCGACGCCCTGTTTGAGCGCTTCGGCGCCTGGCTCAAGCGCCGGACCGGCAGCGGCGGCGACAGCCAGTTCATCCGCGGCTTTGTCACCGCGTCGCTCACCGTCAGCATCGGCGCCATGAGCGTCATCGGCTCCATTCAGGACGGCATCTCGGGAGATTACTCCACTCTGGCCGCCAAGGCCGTCATTGATTTCGTCATCGTGCTGATCATGGCCTCCTCCATGGGGAAGGGATGCCTGTTCTCCTTTGTCCCGGTGCTGGTTCTTCAGGGCGGGATGACGGCTGCCGCCTCCGCCCTGTCCGGACTGATGACCCAGCCGGTGCTGGACAACCTCTCCATGGTAGGCAGCGTCCTGATCTTCTGCGTGGGAATCAATCTGGTGTGGCCCCGGACCATCCGGGCCGCCAACCTCTTGCCCGCCGTCATCATCGCGGCGGTGCTGGCGTACTTCTGACAAAGGCCCCCGCCGGACCGGCAGGCATCAGACAGAAGCATCCGTATGATTCCGGTCATACGGATGCTTTTGTGCTTCTCCGGCCGCGCCCGATGGGCGCGGCTGAGACCGTCGAAAAAGCGCCAAAGCCACTTTTTCGAGAAGGCTTCGCTTCGCTCTGCGCCTCGGTTGTCCGCTTATAGCGGACCATTCGACGCTCACTCCGCGCAAAGTGTTTTCCGCCGCGCACAGGTCGCGGCAGAAAACAGATTTTACAGCTTTCGCGTCTGCGGACGTGAAACTCTGCGAGGCTTTTTCAACAAGCTGGGCCGCGCCCGATGGGCGCGGCTTCTTTACGCCCTCAGCGCAGCCATTCGTAGGCAATCCGGGAGGTGCCGTCCTCTACGCAGATCATTCCCCGGCGCTGAAACCCGTTTTTCACAATCAGGTGCTGCATTACGTGGTTGTCGGCGTGGGTATCAATCCGGAGGTGATCGGTCTTCTCCCGGCAGAACGTCAGAATCTGCGAGAACAGCCCCCGGACCTCCCCGTCTCCCGCTACCCGGTGGATGGTGCCGTAGGGGCTGTCAGACAGCCATGACCCCTCCTGAATCCGGGCGTAGGTGGGATCCGGTCCGAAAATCAGAGCGAACACGCCGTGAACCCGGCCGTCCTCCTCCACCGCGTACAGCCGCCCCGCGGCAATGTCCCGGCGCAGCAAATCCTCCGGCGGGAAGCGGTCCCCCCACTGGCCGGCGTTCCCGTTCTCCGCCATAAACGCCCGGGCATGGGCATAAATTTCCAGAATCCGGCGGAGATCCGCCGGGCAGGCAGTCCGAATCATGCTCTTCACGCTCCTGTTGAATGAATTGGAAGCCGCCCTCCGGCGGCAGAAAAAGCGCGGCGGGGAGACGTTCACCCCGCCGCGCTGAATCGCGGAATTACTTCTTGCCGTGCATGGCCTTCATCCGCTGCTCGTGGTTCAGAATGCTCTTGCGGATACGCAGGCTCTTGGGCGTAACCTCCAGCAGCTCGTCGTCCGCCAGAAACTCCAGGCACTGCTCCAGGCTCATCTGCTTGGGGGGCACCAGACGCAGGGCGTCGTCGGAGCCGGAGGCCCGGGTGTTGGTCAGCTGCTTTTTCTTGCAGGCGTTGACCGTGATGTCCTCGCCCCGGTTGGCAATACCGATGACCATGCCCTCGTACACTGGCACACCGGCGCCGATGAACAGCGTGCCGCGCTCCTGGGCGTTAAACAGGCCGTAGGTGATGGATTCGCCGGTTTCCGAGCAGATCAGAGAACCCATGCCCCGGCGCTGAATATCGCCCTTATAGGGCGCGTAGGAATCAAACACGGAGGCCATGATGCCCTCGCCCTTGGTGTCGGTGAGGAAGTCGTTGCGGTAGCCGAAGAGGCCCCGGGCGGGAATCAGGAACTCCACCTTCATGCGGTCGCCCACGGGGGTCATTTCCAGCAGGTCGCCCTTGCGCTGCCCCAGCTTTTCGATGACGCTGCCCACGCAGTCGGCGGGCACGTCCACCACCAGGCGCTCGATGGGCTCGCACTTCTTGCCGTCGATCTCCTTGTACAGCACACGGGG
>ERZ808240.2488-NODE-2488-length-19924-cov-8.726609_pt1 | contig 19924 bp, 17 predicted proteins | sample MGYA00521084_ERZ808240 | MGnify/ENA primary metagenome ERZ808240 (study PRJEB31516, sample SAMN03275571) | gut metagenome | biome: mammalia-associated habitat; material: feces | host: Papio cynocephalus | place: Kenya | collected 2012-08-06 ...
AGGCGCACTTAATAACCCCGCAAAAGAGGTGTTATCATTGTATCACGTCTTTTTCCGTTCGTCAAGCGTATTTTCTGCGATTTTTCAAGTTTTTTGTTTTTTCTCTGCTTTCGGTCCCACCGGGGGTATTTTGCTTGCATCCCGGACATAGATATTGTATAATAATGCGTGTTTATTCTTGTTCCTATTAAAATCAAAAATACGGCGGTGCATTCCTGCGCCGCTATGCAATCAGGAGAGATTCACGATGCAGTCTGAAGATAAAATGACCGTTGTCCTTCTGTTCGGCGGCATGTCCAGCGAACACGAAGTCAGCCGTGTGTCCGTGGGCACATTCGTCACGAACATCGACCGTTCCAAATACGAGGTGATGACCATCGGCATCACCAAAGAGGGCCGCTGGCTGTACACCGAGGCGACCGCCGCGCAGATGGCGGACGGCAGCTGGGAAGAGCTGGCTGGCAACATGCCCTGTGTTCTCAGCCCCGACCGTGCCGACCACGGCATGATCCTGTTCACCCCGGCCGGGCAGGTCGAGAAGATCCATGTTGATGTCGTCATTCCTGTCCTGCATGGTCTGTGGGGCGAGGACGGCACGGTGCAGGGTCTGCTGGAGCTGGCAGGCATCCCCTACGTCGGCTGTGGCGTGCTGGCAAGTGCCATCTGCATGGACAAGGCCGTTGCGAATGCCATGTTCGATGCAAGCGGTGTTCCCCACACCAAGTGGCTGTCCGCGACCCGTTGGGAGATCGACAATGACATCGAGGGCGTCTGTGACGGCGCGATTGCAAAACTGGGCTGGCCCATCTTCGTCAAGCCGGCAAACGCTGGTTCCAGCGTCGGCATCACCAAAGCGAACGACCGCGACCAGCTGAAGGACGCCATCAAGCTGGCCCTCGAGAATGACCGCAAGGTGGTCTTTGAAGCGTTCGTCGACGGTCAGGAAGTCGAGTGCGCCGTGATCGGCTCTGACCCGGCTGTTGCCACCCGTCCGGGCGAGATCCTGGCCGGTGCGGAGTTCTACACCTACGACGACAAATACAAGAACGGCGTCAGCCAGACCGTCATCCCGGCGCACCTGCCCGAGGAGAAGCTGGACGAAGTCAAGACTTACGCAGCGATGGCCTACACTGCGCTGAACTGCGAGGGTCTGGCACGCTGCGACTTCTTCGTGGAGCGCAACACCGGCAAAGTCATGATCAACGAGATCAATACCCTGCCCGGCTTCACTTCCATCAGCATGTATCCGAAGCTGATGGAGCATGAGGGCATCCCGGTACCGGCCCTCATCGACCAGCTCATCTCGCTCGCTTTCGAGAGAAAGGACCGCTATCATGGATAACCGCCCCATCGGTGTCTTCGACAGCGGTTTGGGCGGATTGACCGGCGTCCGGGAGCTGCGCAAGCGGCTGCCCCATGAGAACATCGTCTATTTCGGCGATACCGGCCGGGTCCCCTACGGCAGCCGAAGCCCGGAAATCATTGTGCAATACGCACGGCAGGACATTGCTTTCTTGCTGTCTAAGAACGTCAAGTGCATCATGGCGGCCTGCGGCACGGTGTCCAGCACCTATCCTGCCGCTGAAGCCGCAAAGCTCCCAGTGCCGTACCTCGGCGTCGTGGACGCCGCCGCCCGGGAAGCCGCATTCGTGACCCGGAACCGAAAAGTAGGCGTTATCGGAACAGCAACGACCATCCGCTCCCGGAGCTACGAGACGCTGCTCCGGAAACTGGTTCCGGGCGTGGAGATCACTGCCCGTCCCTGTCCGCTTTTTGTACCGCTGGTGGAGGCCGGTTACGTCGACCACAGCGAAGAAGACAAGCAGCAGATCACCAAGCTCGTTATTGCCCAGTATCTGACCGAAGTCCGGGATGCCGGTGTCGACACTCTCATTCTCGGCTGCACCCACTATCCACTGCTCAAGACCATGATCGGCGAGTTCATGGGGCGTGAGGTCACACTGGTCGACCCGGCAAAGACGGCGGCGCACCACTTGGAGCGTCTGCTCGGCGAACGGGGTCTGCGTGCCGACCATCCGGCCGGAGAAGCGCATTTCTACGTCAGCGACGTACCGGACAGCTTCGCTCAGACCGCTGACCTGTTCCTCGGCGAGTACAAGGGCGGCACCATTGAGCAGATCGCCATTGAAAAATATTGATAAGGACTCGAAAACTGTGAGCAAACCACTGAAAGAAGATTATATCATCCGGATCAAAAGCTCGGTCGAGCAGTTTGAGCATACCGGCTCTCTCTCGGAAGAAGAGGCCGACCGCATCGAGCTGATGACCCGTGGAAGCCTCGTCAAGAAGAACGGCAGCTTCTACATTTCCTACAAGGAGACCCAGACCATCGGCTTTGACGGCTGCACCACGACCATCAAGATCGCCGAGGACGGCAGCCGGGTCGCCCTGCTCCGGTTCGGCCCGGCGAACGCACAGCTGATGATCGAGCGCGGACGGCGGAACCTCTGCCACTACGAGACGGAGGTCGGCCCCCTGACGCTGGGCGTTACGGGCGACGGCATCGAGTGCGGTCTGACCGAAAAGGGCGGCCACGCGAAGTTCAGCTATCTGCTGGACGCCGACAACGCCAGCATGATCAGCCGGAACACGCTGGAAATGACGGTACAACATGTGAATTGAGGAAAGGAATCTGATTTATGACTGATTTTGAAAAGACCTACCAGAACTACAATCCCCGGCAGGCCGCACTGAGCGAGGCACGCGCACTGCTGAGCGAGGCGGCAAAGGCTGCGATGGCCGACGGCACCCTGCCTGAAGCAGAGCTGCCCACCTTCATCGTGGAGATCCCGGCAGACGTCAAGAACGGTGACATCGCTTCCAACATTGCGATGGCAGGCGCACGCACCTGGCGCAAAGCCCCGAAGATGATTGCTGACACTCTGCTGGCACACCTGCCCTCCCTCGAGAACAGCGTATTCTCCAAGGTGGAAGTTGCCGGTCCCGGCTTCATCAACCTGTTCCTGTCGCAGAACTTCTGGGCCAGCGTGGTTCTGGGCGCCTGCGCCAACAAGGAATATGGCCGCACCGACTACGGCAAGAGCGCAAAGTACAACGTCGAGTTCGTTTCCGCCAACCCCACCGGCCCCATGCACATGGGTAACGCCCGTGGTGGTGCGCTGGGCGACTGTCTGGCTGCTGTCCTCGACTGGGCTGGCTATGATGTGACCCGTGAGTTCTACATCAACGACGCCGGCAACCAGATCCAGAAGTTCGGCAAGAGCCTTGCTGTCCGCTATCTGCAGAAGTATTGCGGTGAGGAAGCTTATCCCCTGCCGAAGGAGTGCTATCAGGGCGGCGACATCAAAGTTCTGGCCGGTGAGTTTGCCGACATTCATGGCGACGAGTACGTTGCAGCCTGCAAGGGCATGGACGAAGAGACGCTGTTCGAGAGCGAGGCATTTGCCGCTCTGAAGGACGCTCTGGTGGCCTACGCTCTGCCGAAGAACATCGCTGCTCTGAAGCGTGACCTCGGCAAGTACCGCATCGACTACGATGTATGGTTCCACGAAAGCGCCCTGCACGAGTCTGGTGCAGTCATGGCTGTTGTTAACAAGCTGCTGGAACTGGGTGCTTGCTACAAGGCGGAAGATGGTGCCATCATGTATCGCAGCGCACAGTATGCTGCCAAGTACGGTACCGTCAACAAGAAGAAGACCGACGACGGTTCCGAGGAGGAAGCCAAGGACGAAGTCCTCGTCCGTGCAAACGGCATCCCGACTTACTTCGCCGCCGACATCGCTTACCATTATAATAAGCTGGCAACGCGCGGCTTTGCGAAAGCAATCGACGTCTGGGGCGCAGACCACCACGGCCATGTTGCCCGTATGAAGGGCGCAATGGACGCCATCGGTTTGGACGGCAATCAGCTCGACGTCGTGCTGATGCAGATGGTCAACCTGATGCGTGACGGCCAGCCTGTCCGTATGTCCAAGCGCACCGGCAACGCCATCACCCTGACCGACCTGCTGGAAGAGGTGCCCATCGACAGCGCACGCTTCCTGTTCAACATGCACGACGCAGGCAGCGGCATCGACTTCGACCTCGATCAGGCTGTCAAGACCGACAACGACAACCCGGTCTACTACGTCCAGTACGCACATGCCCGTATCTGCTCCATCCTCAAGAAGATGGAGAGCGAGGGTGTCAGCTTTGCCGGTGCAGAGAAGGTCAATGCTTCCCTGCTGACCGAGCCTTCCGAGATGGACCTGATCCGGATGCTGGCAGCCTTCCCTCAGGAGATCGTCATGGCAGCGGAAAAGTACGACCCGAGCCGCATCAACCGCTTCGTCATTGATCTGGCAAGTGCATTCCACCGTTTCTACGGCAACTGCCGTATTCAGGGCGCAGACCCGGCTGTTCAGCAGGCACGTCTGGCTCTCTGCATCGGTGTCAAGAACGTCATTTTCAACGTCCTGACCATGTTCAAGATCAACGTTCCCGAGAAGATGTAACCCTCTCAGCCGCCTACGGCGACAGCTCCCCCAGAGGGGGAGCCACTGGCGTATCGGTCAGATATTTCTGATTGAATAAAGTTTTCTATTGCATAAAATACCGGGCCCTGTTGTCTAGATTCACTTGTTCTATGCTGTGAATCCAGACCGCAAGGCCCGGTTGTTTTTGTTATGTAATTAGACTTGTCCGGCTTTGTCTGAGAAGGCTACTTTGCTCAGCAGGATACGGTCATTATCGAGCTGCTTTCCGGCATTTTCCCGGAACTTTTCCAGCAGGTCATCGACGGTCATCTTACTGCGTTCCTCACCCTTGACGTCGAAAACGATGCGTCCGGCGTCCATCATGAGGGTGCGGTTGCCAAGCTCGAGTGCCTGGTGCATGTTATGCGTCACCATCAGGCAGGTGATCTTCTTTTCGGCGACGATGCTCTTTGTCAGCTCAAGGACTTTTTCGGCGGTCGCCGGGTCGAGGGCGGCGGTATGCTCGTCGAGAAGCAGGAGCTTCGGGGTGACGAGGGTCGCCATGAGCAGGGTCAGAGCCTGACGCTGACCGCCCGAGAGCAGGCCGACCGGCTGTTTCATCCGATCTTCCAGACCCATATTCAGGAGAGCCAGTTTTTCCCGGAACAACTCTTTATCCTTTTTGGAGATACGGGAGAAGATAGCGTGGGGTGCGGTACCTGCACGGAGGTAGGCCAGCGCAAGGTTTTCCTCGATTGTCATATTCGGGGCCGTACCCTTGAGGGGGTCCTGAAACAGGTGTCCGATGACCTTGCTGCGCTGGAACTCGGGTACGAAGGTGATGTCCTCACCACCCAGAATGATACTGCCCTCGTCGGCGATGAAGCCGCCGGTGATGGCGTTGAACATGGTGGATTTGCCTGCGCCGTTGGAGCCGACAATGGTCGCAAAGTCGCCTGCTTCCATGTGGAGACTGACACCATTCAGGGCGACTTTTTCATTGACGGTGCCCGGGTTGAAAGTCTTATGGAGGTTATTCAGTGTCAGCATTTCCATCTCAGACGACCTCCTTTCTCTGGGCGGTGCGCTTCCGCTTCTCGAATGCGACCTTTGCCTGAATCGCAGGCATCGAGATGGCGACCGCCACGATGACGGCGGAGACGAGCTTCATGGCTGCGGCCGGAACATTGAACCGGAGAGCGACGGCCACAATGAAGCGGTACAGGCAGCTGCCAAAGACGACGCCGAGGATGCGTCGAGGCATAGTGCGCTTGCCGATGAGGGTCTCACCGATGATGAGGGAAGCCAGCGCGATGGTCACCATGCCGGTGCCGACGTTGATATCACAGCTCTTCTGATACTGTGCCAGCAGGCCGCCGGAAAGGGCGGTCAGGGCACCGGAAATGCACAGACCCACCGTGATGGTGAAGGCCGGGTTGATGCTGGAAGCCCGGACCATAGCGGCATTATCGCCGGTAGCACGGATGGACAGACCCAGCCTGGTGCCGAGGAAACCGACCATCGTCGCGCCTGCAATCAGGATGACGACCGCTGCGATCACCAGCTTATACCAGCCGCCTGTGAAGCTCAGAGCAGACTTTGCAAGGGAGAAGACCGTCTCCGTCTTGACAAGAGAAAGGGTGGACGAGAAGCCCATGACTGCCAGATTGATGGTATACAGTCCGGTATTCACGATGATGCCGGCCATGATGCTTTCGACGCCCAGACGGGTCTGTAAAAATGCGGTGACGAATCCGGAGCATACACCGGCTCCCATTGCGGCAAGCAGTGCCAAGAACGGATGTCCGGTCAATGCGACCTGACAGGCGACCGCACAGCCAAGGGTAAAGCAGCCGTCCGTGGACAGATCCGCAATGTTCAGGATGGAATAGCTCAGAAACAGAGCCAGAGCGACCAGGGCGTAAATGCAGCCCAGCTCGAGTGCCGTCTGGATGACGTTGAGCGAAAAGATACTCGCCAGCATGTTGTATGCTCCTTAATAAATTATTATAGTAAACCTCTCAGTCTCACTTCGTTCGACAGCTCCCCTACTGAGGGGAGCCTTTGGCAAAGAGATAAAAGCTTATAAATATGCCAAAGCCTCTCCTATTAGGAGAGGTGGCAATGCGAAGCATTGACTGAGAGGGCTTAGAAGTTTTCTTGGGTCGTAACCTCGACGATATCGGTGCAGTAATTGGCGAATGCCTTCTTGACCGTATCGAGGTCGAGGCCCAGAGCCTCGCAGGTCTCGGTGTTGATGGTCGCAATGCCGTTGTCGAAGGTCTGGAAGGGCAGGTCTGCCGGGGTCTTGCCGTCGCAGAGCAGCTCGACCACCATATCGGCGGTAGCCTCACCCAGCTGGACATAATCGACGCCGTAGCCCACGAACGCACCGTTCAGAGCGAAGCTGTCGGCACCGGTGTAGTGCTGAACGCCTGCGTCGATGAAGGTCTCATAGATGGACAGCTCAGCGGTCATAACGGTGTTATCGGTGGGGGTAAAGACCGCCTTGACACCGGCAGCGATGAGAGCTTCGGCAGCCATCTGGACTTCGGCGGTGGTGGTGCCGTTCTTCTCGATGTACTTGATGCCCTTTTCGTCGCAGAAAGCCTTTGCGTCGGCGATTGCCTGCGTAGAAGAATCCTGACTCAGGTCATACAGTAGGCCGATGGTGTCGATGTCAGGGTTGACCGCCAGGATCAGGTTCATGATAGCGTCGGTGTTCAGAGCGTCGGAAGTACCGGTGATGTTCGGCTCGGTATCAAAGCCGACGGCTTTCGGGTCGGTGACAGCGGAGTAAACGACCGGGATATCGGTATCTTCCACAGCGGCCAGCATGGTAGCGGCGGTCGGGGTGGCAACAGCCACGATGACATCTACGCCGTCGGCGACGAGGTCTGCGCCGATCTGGTTCAGGTTGGTCTGGTCTGCCTGTGCATTTGCGTAGTAATCCGCGTAATCGAAGGTGACGCCCTTCTCCTTGCCGACCTCATCCAGACGGCTCTCGACGGACTCGACGATCTGATTCAGGGAAGCATGGTCGACATAGTTGACGATACCGACCTTGAAGGTCTTACCTGCCTCCGAAGCTGCTGCGCTGGAAGCATCAGTGCTGGATGCTGCCGAAGACGCCGTACTGCTGGAAGCGGTACCGCCGCATCCGGTCAGACCCAGTGCGGAGATAGCAGCGGCTGCGACGGTAGCCTTCAGGAAGCTGCGGCGAGAGATCATGTTCATGGTTTTCATAGCGGTACTCCTTTCCCTGGAGTGGGCGGCAAAATAAAAAGAACCCACTCCACTTGCGGAACGGGTTCTCCAATAACAAAACGACCCGTCCCTGTGTGTTATCCACAAGGACAGGATCGGTAAAATACGATTCTGCGGTGCCACCTTGTTTGCTCTGCATTCATTCCGGCAGAGCCCCTCACGGAGAGCCAACACTCCCCTGCCCTGTAACGGAGGCTTCCGTCCCAAGCTACTAAGGAATCTTTCCCGTTTGCCCGGCCCTCGGCGGCCCACGAATTTCTGCTCCGCTGTCGTCCGTTTCCATCCTCCGGACTCTCTAGTAGATGCGCTGTGCAGATTCTCTTCCGCCTCATCGGTTTGATTGCATTATACACTTTATTGCCATAAAGTCAAGAGGGATTTTTTCACTTTTTGAATTTTTCAGTTGCAGAAAAGTATAGTCCGACTCTTTATTATCCCCGTAGGCTCTCCTGTTAGGAGAGCTGTCACCGCAGGTGACTGAGAGGTTTTACAAATGCAGCTTATCCAACCTCTCCGTCAATGCTGTCGCATTGCCACCTCTCCTTGTAGGAGAGGCTTTTATCTGCCACTTGACGATTCGAGCTTTCTCGGATAACATAGACTTGATTCTATAAAGAGGGGTGATCTTCACGCAAGAACAAAACAATTCGTTGCTTTCGGGAGCGGTGCGGCCTGCGCTGCTGCGGTACGCTCTGCCCATCGTCCTGAGTATGCTTGCGACGCAGCTCTACACCGTAGCCGACACCATGATCATCGGTCTGAAGCTGGACGCCGACGCGCTGGCGGCTGTCTCGAACGCTTCCACCGTCCTGATGATCTTTCTCTTCATCTCGGGCGGCATGGAGCTGGGCGGCGGACTTCTGGTCGCCGCCAACAAACCCACGGCTTCCCGGTCGGAGATGAGCCAGCTGCTCTACAATCTGCTGTTTGTGGACGAGGTCATGGCCTTGGTGCTGACCGGACTGGGCTTCGTCTTTCTGCCCGGCCTGCTCCGGCTCATCCAGACCCCGGCAGAAATTTTAGACGAGGCGGTTCTGTACGGGCGTGTGTATCTGGTGGGTCTGCCGTTCCTGATGCCCTACGACCTTTCCAAACAGATGGTGATGGGCTGCGGCAATTCCAGCACGCCGCTCCGGGTCGTCATCTTCACCTCGGTGCTGAACGTCCTGCTTGACCTCGCACTGGTCGGTCCCTTTGGGGTGGCAGGCGCAGCGGCAGCAACGGCATTTTCGCAGGTCGTGGGCGTTTTGTACATGTTATTCCATCTGCGGAAGCATGACCTCGACGAGCGGTTCCGGTTCGATATGCTCCGGGCGGAGTATGCCAGAAAAATTTTTGTTCTGGCCGCGCCCAACTCCCTTCAGCAGGCCAGCGGAACCATCATCACCCTCGTCAAGCAGAGCCTGCTGGGTGGGCTGGGCGTTGCCGCCATCGCCGGTTTCTCCTGTGCATCCAAAGTCTCAAACCTTCTGATGATGCCGATTTACGGCTTTGTCCAGTCGGTCGTCTTCTTCATTGCGCAGAACACTGCTGCCAGCCAGCCCGACCGGATACAGATCGGTCTACGGGAAAGCCGACGCATCCTGTTCGTTTATTCCGCTCTCGTTGTGGCGGTCTGCATCCTGCTCCGTCAGCCCCTGCTGCGGCTCTTCACCACTGACACGGAGGCCGCTCATTACGGTGCCGTCATGCTGGCGTTTGAGTCGGTAAGTTACCTCTTCGTGACACAAAAGCACCTGCTGGAAGCCCGGCTCCGTGGTGCCCAGAAGATGGGGTTCTACCTCGCTTCCAACCTTGCTCAAATCGGGCTGAACCTGCTCTGCTGTGTCATTCTGGTGCCGCTGATCGGTTTCAACGGCTTCTGGATGTCCACATGGATCAGCTCTCCGGCCGGACTTTTACTGGCGTATGTGCTGGTGAAGGTAGCAAAAGAGTAACCCTCTCAGTCACCTACGGTGCCAGCTCCCCCAGAGGGGGAGCCACTGGCGTGTCGGGCTAATCTCACGAATCGAACAAAGTTTCATTTAACGCAAAATACCGAGCCTTGCGGCCTTGATTCACGGCATCGAAGCTGTGAACCGAGACAACAGGGCCCGGCACTTATTGTTTTGTGTAGAAAGTAAACCGTTCTGCCAAAGGCTCCCCCTCTGGGGGAGCTGTCTGCGAAGCAGACTGAGAGGGTTACTGGGGATGAACGATATCGCGCCAGTCGAGGTCACCGCGCTCAAGGCCGTGGATCAGGACTTCGGCGGTAGCGATATTGGTCGCCATCGGGATATTGTGGACATCGCACAAGCGCAGCAGAGTCATCTCATTCGGCTCGCTGGGCTTTGCGTTGATGGGGTCACGGAAGAACAGCAGCAGGTCGACCTCGTTGCATGCGATACGGGAAGCGATCTGCTGGTCGCCGCCCTGCACACCGGCCAGGAACCGCTGCACCTGCAGACCCGTCGCCTCTGCGATCATCTTACCGGTCGTACCGGTGGCTACCAACTTATGCTGGCTCAAAATCCGGCAGTACGCCGTACAGAACTGAACCATCAGCTCTTTTTTAGAGTCATGCGCAATCAGTGCAATGGTCATCGGTCAACCTCTCCTTTTTTCGCCCAATTCTTTACAGGGCAATTCCTTGCATTTATCATACTATCACAGTTTGTCTCATTTTACAACCGTTTTTTAGCCAAAAGTACCGATTTTTTTCAAAATCATGCCCTTCAGTTGTGAAAAACCCTCGAGCTATCGCCCGTCTTTTCCAATTTTCGGTAATTTATTTTTTTGTCTCCGCCCTGCTCTTACTGTTCGGGGGTCGTCTGAGTTTCCGGAGTCTGCGCAGCAGCCTGCTCGGTGGGAGCAGTGTCCGCAGCAGTTGTACCAGCGTCTGCGGCGGCGTTTTCGGCAGTATCCGCAGTATTATCTGCTGTACCGTCCGTCGTGGCATCCGCCACGCTGCCGTCTGCCGTCTCCGAAGTGCCGGTGCCGTCATCCAGAACCTCATCATCGAGGGTCAGGGTGCCGTTCTTATAGGCAAAGTAGGCGTTGAAGATATCGGCAACAAGGTTGCCGGTGCGTGCGCCTGCTCCGCCGTACTCGAGGACGATGCCGATGGCAATTTCCGGATTCTCCGCCGGGCCGAAAGCGATCATGGTCGCGTTGGTGTAATACTTCCGGGTATTGCCGACGTAGTAGCTCTCACTGCGCTGAGGGGAGCCGGTCTTACAGGCGATGGTGTACGGGTAGCTTGCCAGAGCCGGAATGGTCTGTGCAACGCCGATCATTCCCTGCTTGACGAGGTCGAACGTCTGGTTCTTGTCCTCAACGACATCCATGACTTCCGGCTGGGTCTCCTCGATGACCTTGCCGGTGTTGGAGTCAAGGATGGACTTGACGAAGTGGGTGCGGTAACGGGTGCCGCGGTTTGCAATGGTCGCCGCATAGGTCGCCAGCTGCACCGGCGTAACGGTGGTATTGCCCTGACCAATTGCGGCCTGAACTTCCAGTGACTCGGTGTAGTTGGAATCGTTCTTGGTCGTCAGGTGGCCGAGAGCCTCGCCGACTTCAACGCCCGTCCGCTGACCCAGACCCAGTTTGTAGGCATAAGCGTCATAGACATCACTTGTCAGGCGGCGGCCCACATCGTAGAAGAAGATGTTGCAGCTCCATTTGATAGCGGTCACGACGTCGATATTTCCACTGTGACCATGTTGGGTACACTTGGGGTGGTAATCCTTGAAGTAGTTGTACACACCGTTGCAGTAAACGGTCGAATACTGGTTGATAAGGCCGGTATCGAGTCCGGCAATGGCGACCGACGGTTTGTAGGTCGAACCGGGCGTATACAGACCCAGCAGAGCGCGGTTATAAAGCGGCAGATTCGGATCCGCACTATACTCACTGTACTTTGTTGAGTAAAGTTTCTGGTTAAAGGTCGGGTAGTTGGAGGAAGCGAGGACACTTCCATCCTTGGTGCTGAGGACGACCACCGCACCGGCGTTGACGTTGGAGTCATACGTCCGGTTGATCATGGCGATATTTTTCGCCAGTGCTTTATCGACCGCTTGCTGGAACGCCGAATCCACCGTCAGCTGAACGGTATGACCCGGTTCTGGCACTGTCGTCATGGCTGTGCTGACGATAACGCCGTCTGAGTTCCGGGTGATAGTCTCAACGCCGTCCTTGCCGCGCAGCTCATCCTCGAAGGCGGATTCCAGACCCGACACACCGAGGATGTCGTTCATATTATACCCCTTATCCCGGAGCGGATATGTCACCTGACCGTTTTCGTCCGTCACTTTCCAGCGTTCGGCGGTGATCTTACCCACACGGCCCAGCACATGGGGCAGGATATCGCCGCGCTCATAACTACGGGTAGAAGTTTCAACGATTTCTACTCCCGGCAGGGAAAGACTGTTTTCCTTGATGGTCGCAACGGTCTTATCGCTGACGTTTTCGGCCATGATAAAGTTGTTGACATTCGAGAATGCCTGCAGCTGCATCTCATAATGGATGCCGCCCAGCACACGCTGCCAGTGGGCAGGATAATCTTCCAGCTTATAGTCCTCCACCAGCTTTTCCATCACGTCATTTGCGGTGGCATACTGCTGCAGACCCATATTCTCCTTCATGACGGCAAGAGCTTTCTGCTCGCTGGTGTTGTCTGCCGCTGCTGTGAAGGAATAATTGCCGGAAGCGTCCGGCTCACTGATGAAAAGGTTATCGTTCCAGCTTTCGCCGTTGGCTTCCAGCAGTTCTACGATGCGCTGAAGCATCCCGTCAAGGTCTTCGCCGCCCATCAGCAGTTTGTTCAGGACGACATTATACCCGGTGACGCTGGTGGCGATGCGGCGACCGGCACTATCTACAATATCACCGCGCGCCGCCGTGACCGTGAAATTGTAATCGGTGGTGTTGGTAGCACGCGACTTGAAGCTGTCGCCGTTTACCAGCTGCAGAAAGATGAGGCGCATGACATACAGCCCCATCAAAGCCGCGCCGATCGCGATAAGAGCCATCATCCGGCGCGTCACCGTTTTGTGTTCGTTCGAGTTCATTCATTCTCCTTCCGGCATAGTGGGTCAGGCCACACCGTTGTCGATCTTGAATTCTTCGCTGATGCGCTCTGCCCAACGGAAGGTCAGCCAGCAGACCGGGAGAGTCATTGCCAGCGAGGGCAGAACGACCCGGAGATACTGCCCCAGCACATCGCTGTAACCCGGCATGTAGTAGAAGAACAGCCAGTCCAGCGTCAGCACCGTCAGGGCGCACAATCCGCCCAGAAGCAGGAAGTTGGGCACCGAGGCTTTGAAATAAAGCTGCATGACCGCCGAGACCAGAAAGCAGAGGATCATCAGTTCCAGTGCCAGCATACCGACGGTGCGTCCGGCCGTGTAATCCCACATCAGGCCGCAGACCACACCGAACAGCGCACCGGCAAACTCGCCCTCAAAGACCGCCACAGCCAACGCCAGCGGCAGGAGCCAGAGGGGTTTTGCCGCCCCGAACTGGAACAGCCCCGGCGTAGTCTGGAGGACGGTACACAGCAGCATCAGCAGCAGATAGCAGCCCCACTTCAACATCTGGCTGCGGCTGCGCTTGCGGCGTGATTCCATGGGCTTTTCCCTCCAAATTCTCAACTATTGGTAATAATAAAGACATGTTTTACATCTCTGGGGTCTGCGCCGGGCTTGATGACTGCCATCATGGACTTGCCGCTGGCCTCGGGGACCAGCTCCTGCACAACGCCCACCAGCACATCCGGTGGGAAAACGCCGCCCAGACCTGTGGTGATGACCTGATCGTTTTTCTCGGTCATGGTCGCTTTGGAAAGATTCGTCAACAGGCAGAGTCCATCTGCCGCATAATCCGAGCTGCCGGTGATGAGGCCGTTCTCCCGGGTACGGGAAACGACACCGGCGGCATTGAAGTTCGGATGCAGGATGGTCATGACCTTGCAGCTGGTGAGATCGGCTTCGGTCACCATGCCCAGCAGATAGCCCTCGTCACTGACAATAGTATCGTTGATAGCAACGCCGTCCAGCGTACCCTTATCGAGGGTGAACCCCCAGAAGGAATCCAGAGGGTCGCGGCCAATGACGAAAGACGAAACATAGGTCATCTCCGGCCTCTGCTGCTGTATATTCGTCAGGGCTTTATACGCTTCGTTTTCAGCCTTGATGCGGTCGTAGTCGACCATCTGGTTCCGAAGTTCGGCGTTCTCCTTGGAAAGCTCCTCATTCTCGGCGATGATGTCGTCGATCCTGGTATACTTTTCCCAGATGGTGGAGGCCCCACTGCTGACGACAGCCGCCGCCTTCTGGAACGGTGCCGCTACGACGCTGAGCAGCTCCTGCGGAGCTGCGGTCAGACGCCCGTTCGCACCGGCATACGCCATGATGCCCACGAGGAAAACGGCCACGATGATCAAAATCTTGAATTTCCAGGTCTCGAAAAAGTCTTTCAACTCGTTCTCCTCCAATTACAAAAAGGGCGGATAGCCTGCGCCATCCGCACCTCTGAATTACATGTGGCCGCCGTCGGTATCCAGCACATCGTGCAGGACATCCACATGGTCGAGCACTGCGCCTGCACCCTTGGCAACGCAGTCCAGCGGATCTTCGGCAACATGAACGTCGATGCCGGTCTCGCTCTCGATGAGCTGATCCAGACCCCGGAGCAGTGCGCCGCCGCCGGTCAGGGTGATGCCGTGGTCGATGATATCCGCGCTCAGTTCCGGCGGAGTGCGCTCCAGCGTCTCCTTGATGGCGGTAGTGATCTTCACCAGACACTCCAGCAGAGCCTCGCGGACATCCTCGGAGTGAACGACGATGTTCTTGGGCAGACCGTCAACGAGGTTGCGGCCCTTGATCTCCATCGTCATCTCGGGGTCCATCGGGAAAGCGGAGCCGATCTCGATCTTGATCTGCTCTGCGGTGCGCTCACCGATGAGCAGGTTATACTTCCGCTTGATGAAAGCGATAATAGCCTGATCGAACATGTCGCCTGCCATCCGGACGCTCCGGGAAGCGACGATGCCGCCCAGAGAGATGACAGCGATCTCTGCCGTGCCGCCGCCGATATCGACGATCATGCTGCCGGTCGGCTCGCTGATGGGCAGGCCCGCACCAATCGCAGCTGCCATCGGCTCCTCGATGACGGAGACCTGACGTGCGCCGGCCTTCAGGGTCGCTTCACGGACGGCACGACGCTCAACCTCGGTGACACCCGACGGGATGCAGATGACGACGCGCGGACGGGAGAACATGCTGTTGCCACAGGCTTTCTTGAGGAAGTTCTCGAGCATGTTTGCGGTAATATCGAAGTCAGCGATAACGCCGTCCTTCAGGGGGCGGACAGCGACGATGCTGCCGGGAGTACGGCCAATGACCGCCTTTGCCTCGCCGCCGACGCAGCGGACCTCGTCGGTCTTGGTGTCGACTGCGACGACCGACGGCTCACGCATGATGATGCCCTTGCCCTTCATATAAACGAGGGTATTGGCGGTACCCAGATCAATGCCTACATCCTTTGAAAAAAAACTCATACTGAAGCTCTCTCCTTAATCTCGTTCCAAAAAGTCTATTCCAAAACACCGGGTCACTTATTTGACCTCACGGCAGAATAACACGTCTATTATTATAGCCGTAACCCTCTCTTTTCTCAAGCGTTTTGAGAAGTTTTTCCGGTATTTTTCATTTTTCGACGTTCAAAACCGTTCCAGCAGGCGGACGACCCGGCTGACCGGCAGTCCCATAATGGTATAGTAGTCGCCCTCGATGCGGTCCAGCCAGAGGGCTGCCCGGCCCTGAATGGCGTAGGCACCAGCCTTATCGTAGGGTTCTTTTGTGGCGGTATAAGCGTCGATCTCTTTCTCTGAGATGGGGAAGAAGGTCACTTTGCAGCTGTCCACAAAGCTCTCGGTGTGGGTGCCGTCCGAGACGCAGACGCCGGTATGCACCTCATGGGTCGCACCCGAGAGGGCTCGGAGCATCCGTTTGGCGTCCTCGACGCTGTGGGGCTTGCCAAAGACCTCGCCGCCCACATCCACAACGGTATCGCAGCCCAGCACCACTTTGCCCGGATGCTCTGCCGAGACGGTCAGGCATTTGCCCCGTGCCAGCTTTTCGACCAGCTCCGCCGGGGTATCGGCGGTCACGGCGTCCTCATCGAACGCGCTGACACAGACCGTGAAATCGGTCGTATACAAGCTCAGAAGCTCCTTCCGGCGCGGACTGCCGGAGGCTAGTATCAGTTTAGACTTCATGAATTATCCTTCTGCCCTGAACCGCAGGGCCATCCTGTTTCCGTTTTACGCTGGAACCTGCCCGATATGCCAATGGCTTCCCTCCGGGGGGAGCTGGCAATGCAAGGCATTGACTGAGAGGGTTACTTCCCCGTCGAGCCAAATCCGCCCTCACCACGGGCCGTGTCGTTGAGGCTCTCTGCCGGAACAAAGGCAGCCGTGTAGACCGGCGCAATGCAGAGCTGCGCCACACGCTCACCGGGCTGGATGGTATAGGCTTCGGTGCCGAGGTTCACCATCGGGACTTTCAGCTCGCCGCGATAGTCGCTGTCCACGACGCCGACGCCGTTTGCCATGCAGAGGCCGTGTTTGATGGACAGGCCGCTGCGTGCGTAGACCAGAGCGACGCTATGTGCGCCCGGCAGCTCGATGGCAAGGCCGGTCGGCACCAGAACACGCTGCATCGGCGCAACGGTCAGCGGTGCGTCCAGCACTGCGCAGAGGTCAGCAGCGGCGGCTCCTGCCGTTGCGTATGCAGGCACTTTTGCCCGTTCGTCCAGAACTTTATACTTTACCGTGATGGATTCCATTTTTTGTCCTCTTTTACTTATTATAGTAGGTAGCTCTTATCCAACCTCTCCGTCATTGCTGCGCAATGCCACCTCTCCTTGTAGGAGAGGCCTTGGCAGAACCAGAAACTTTTTCTCTTTGCCAAAGGCTCCCCTATCAGGGGAGCTGTCACCGCAGGTGACTGAGAGGTTAATTCGTTCCCTTAAAATACAATCCTCTTGTGAAATCGCCTTCGAAGGGTGCGTGCTGACGGATGCTGTCCAGAATGGCAGCAACCTCCTCCCGGGATTCCAGCGTGAAGTAAGCCACGCCGTAGTCAACCGTCAGTGCACCCGGCTTATCGCCCATATAGATAGGGACCGGGTTATAGATGGTGCGCACCCCCAGACCGCACCGCACCGGGAACTTTTTCGCCTTGCGGTCGGTCAGCTCGCCGGTCTTGTCGCAGTGGGCGCAGTCGTGGATGTTCTGCAGGGGGCAGGCACGGGTCAGCATCAGCGGCATATGACCGTAAATGATGACGCCGGTCGGCACAGGCTTGCCGTTGACCGTGGGCGCAATGGTCGAAATATCGCTGTCCTTGACCTCGGGAAGGATCAGGATGGAATTCAGACCCTGCTCCGCGTAGAACTGCGCTGCAAGGTTGTTGGTGACATTCAGGCCGAAACCGCCCGACAACGGCAGACCCCGGCAGAGACGAAGGTGGGCGATGTTGCTGGCTTCGTAACCGGCAAAGCCTTGCTCCTGCGTAGCGGCGATGCGGCGAGCGGTATCCTCTTCCAGCTTGCCGAACATGGCACGGGGCAGCTCGAGGATAGTCTTGCTCCGCCACTCACGGGGAACTCGGTCAGCCTGCGCAATGGGCAGGATGATATATTCCACGCCGCTCAAGGAACGTTCCGGCACCTGCTCCCACTTCTCAAACCGGGCACGGAGGGTGCGGTGCTTGGGCAGGGTGCGAACCGGCAGCTCGGGCAGAGTGATGTCATTAGTCTTGTAGGGATGCAGGACGTCGCGCTTTTTCAGCAGGGCATCCAGTGCTTCCCGGCGCAGCTCATTCACGGCACTGCCCGGAATGAACCACGGGCCGCCGTCCATCTCGACTGTAATTTCTTTCGCCTCAAAGGGAGTGCCGCCGGTCTTGGCAAGGCTGCGGCGGATGCTCTCGGTGGGGTCGGTACGGGCAGGCTGCGGTTCGGCGTCGCCGTAAGCGAAGGCTTTGTTCACGCCGTCGGTAACGGTCAGCTTCTCGCCGCCCTCTTCGATCTCCAGCTTGAACTTGACCGGCACACGGGAACGCTCCCGGCGGTAGAGTTCACGCAGGGCAGGCAGGGTCTTTTTCGTCAGCTCTGCGTCGGCTTCGCTCCGGACGCCGAACATGGTGCCGTCGATCTTTCCATCCAGATAGCCCGAGGTGAACCCCGAGCGGCTGAACGCGTTTTTCAGCAGGTCACGGTCATAGGCACGGCCTTCCCGTCCTGCCAGACAAGCACTGACAGCAGCGGCGACATACTCGGGAGTACGGAGACGGCCCTCGATTTTAGCCGACGCTACGCCGAGTGCCTGCAATTTGTCCAGCTTGTCGATGGAGGAGTTGTCTTTCAGCGACAGGTGATGCAGACGGCCGGGCTTGCCCTCCGGCAGGGGGTTCGCTTCAAACGGCAGGCGGCAGGGGCCGGCGCAGGAGCCGCGGTTGCCGCTCCGTCCGCCCAGAAAGGCCGACATATAGCACTGGCCGCTCATGCTCATGCAGAGCGCGCCGTGGATAAAGCACTCGGTCTCGATGCCGCAGTTTTTGGTGATGTACTCGACCTCCGGCAGGCTCAGCTCACGGGCCAGAACCACCCGGGTGAAGCCGAGATCTTTCAGCTCCAATGCGCCCTGTAACGTATGGACGCTCATCTGGGTAGAGCCATGACGGGGCAGGTCGGGCGCGATTTTCTGAATCAGAGTTGCTACCGCTAAATCCTGACAGATGACCGCATCGGCACCGCTGGCGGCAACGGCACGGACAGCGTCGACCAGCGAAGCCAGCTCGCCGCCGTAAACGGTGGTGTTCAGAGCCACATGGACGGCCACGCCACGGGTATGGCAGAACCGGACGGCTTCTTTCAGGCTGTCAGCGTCAAAATTCCCGGCACCTGTCCGGGCGTTGAAACCCGAAAAGCCCAGATAGACCGCGTCGGCACCGCTGAACACGGCGGCTCTCAGCATCTCTTCACTGCCTACGGGGGCTAATATCTCAATTTTCGACATCATTTTCTCCTGTGGTCTCGCTCTCATTTTCTTCCTGCGGCGTGTCAGCGGCCTGCGCTTCCTCCGCCTTCTCTTTGGCGGCCTCTTTCGCTTTCATCCGGGCCAGCTGTTCCCGGAGGGCGGCATTCTCGCGTTTGAGCGTTTCATTTTCTATTTTTGTCTTATCTTCGGAAATTTTCGCCCGTGCTGCATCGGCGATGTAATCCTGGATCTGGCTGCGCATCTTCTCCGCGCTGCCCGCGCTCTTGCGGTACTCGTCCAGATAATCCATTGCGCAGAAGACAGCGGCCTTCGTCACCGAAAGGTTCACGTTGTCATCCAGCAGCTTGGTGATATCCTCATCCAGCTTTTTGGCCAGAGAGGTGATATAGGATTCGGAGTCGGTCGTAGCGATGGCATACGGCGCGCCTGCGATGGTCACTCTCACTTTGTTTACCATTCTGTCCTCACTTTTATCCTCATTCGCATGGCAGCTCCGCCCCGGCATTTGAAACTCGCACCGGTATTTCCGGGAAGTCGTGCCATTTTCCGGCGTTTTTCTCCCACAAACCCGGCTGTTTACAATGGGCCGGCGGCGGCTTTTGCCTGTCGGAAACGTGTTGTATAGAGTTTCCTGCCGAATTACCCGGCCTTTTGGCGTGTTCCGGGCGCAAACGGCTGCTCCACCAACTCTTATTATAATATAAATAGTCCTCGAGAAAAAGTGCTATTTTTGAATTTTTGGTAGATTTGTCAGAAACTTAACCATAAAAATGGTGGTAACGGCAAAAATAGGTTCTTTTTCTTGCAATCGGCAGCAAAACCGACTATAATAATGGCGTTGTTGTGTGATAGGCCACCGAAATGATTTTATAGAGGAGACGGGCCTTGCCGCCGCAAGAACTAATGACGAACGCGTAAATGCGGATAAGGAGTTCAATTATGACTACGAAGGAATTTGCGAAAATTCTTCAGGACAAGCTGACCAGCGAGTACGGCGTTGACCTGAATGTTGCTTCCAAGCAGCAGATCTATCGTGCCCTGGCACTGATCTGCCGCCAGATGATGAGTGAGAACCACAAGAAGTTCCAGTCCAAGGCCGTTGGCACTGGCACCAAGCAGGTCTACTACCTCTGCATGGAGTTCCTGATGGGCCGCAGCCTGAAGATGAGCCTGTTCA
>ERZ808240.2489-NODE-2489-length-19924-cov-3.204590_pt1 | contig 19924 bp, 17 predicted proteins | sample MGYA00521084_ERZ808240 | MGnify/ENA primary metagenome ERZ808240 (study PRJEB31516, sample SAMN03275571) | gut metagenome | biome: mammalia-associated habitat; material: feces | host: Papio cynocephalus | place: Kenya | collected 2012-08-06 ...
CTATCAATTTCTGGTGCGTCATACTTGCAATGTTCACAATCTCCATCGCACAGATACTCAGTTCCGCAAAACAAAGAAACTCAATGAGATTTTGGCGTTGTGGGATAGACTGAAATATCGCTTCGATAATATGTTAGATGATGGAACGGTGGTGAAGGATTATGGCCAGAACTACCGCCGATAAGAAACAACCGCGCGTTAAAGTACCTCCTTCTTGGAGTGGTGGCAAGTGCATGTGCTGCGGCAAAATCTATGACGTGCGTAAAGGCAACTTCTCGAAAACAAAGAGTCAATGGTATATGGGCAATGATGGATATCTTCCATGGTGCAACGAGTGCCGTGAGAAGATGTTTGAGTTCTATGTCAAAAAATATAACGATGAAGATGAAGCGATTGATCGTCTGGCTATGATGTTCGATACCTATGTGAACGATAAGTTGCTTGATGCTTCAGAACATTCTGTAGCATCCGCGCTAAAAATCAACACCTATATGGGACGTCTTAATATACGTCAGTATGCAGACAAGTCTTATGACGATGTGATTGATCAGAAGAAAAAAGATGCGTTGGCTGCTGGTGATGTAAAGGGCACAAAGGTTACTCAGAAGATGAGAAAATTCTGGGGTTCTGGATTGGACGAGCAGGATTACTTATTTCTTGAAGATCACTACCAGAACTGGATTACACGTCAAGAATGTAAAACTGTGCCACAAGAGACTTTGTTTAAACGAATTGCAAAAGCAGAACTCAACTGTGAAAAAGCAGATGCGACTGGCGATACAAAAAAAATCAAGGAAGCAAATGATAATTTACAAAATTTAATGACTTCCGCTAATGTGAAGCCGAACCAAACAAACGACAATACTCTTGCTGAAACAAACACCTTTGGAACACTAATTCAAAAATGGGAAGAAGAAGAACCGATTCCAGAACCGGCACCCGAATGGCAAGATGTAGACGGTATCGGCAAGTATTTCAGGGTATGGGTGCTTGGTACGCTGCTTAAGATGTTTAATCTGCCTAATCCTTATCAAGAAGAATTCGATAAAGAAATGGAAAGATATACAGCTCATAAACCAACGACCACTGAAGATGACTCGGCTGATGGCAATTTACGAGAAACGATTTTTGGCCCTGGCGAAGGCGGTGGTTCGTCTTGAGCAAGGGAAAACTGACAGATAAAGAAGTCGCCAATTCCAAATCAGAAAAGATAATGAATACGGTCGCCGTTCGCTGTTCGTTCTATAGGGCCAATCCGCAGAGATTCGCAAAAGACTGTTTGAATTTGAACTTAAAGCCATTTCAACAGTTGCTTTTATTTTTGATGGTCCGATGCACAGGCTTTACATTCATCGCGGCACGCGGAATTGGCAAGTCCTTTTTGACTGCCGTATTTTGTGTGATTACCTGCATTCTTTGGCCTGAAAGCAAAGTGTGTATTGCGTGTAAAGTACGAACACAATCTATAAATATCCTTGATGAAAAAATCATGAAGGAAATATATCCAAATAGCCCATTGTTGCGATCAGAAATAAAAAAATGGGAGATCAATAATCAGAAAGCAGAGATTTTGTTTAAGAATGGCAGCTATATTAAAGTTGTCACTGCGAATGACAGTTCACGTGGTTCTCGTGCGACAGTTCTTGTTTGTGATGAATACCGTTTACTTTCCAAGGATGTTATTGATTTGATTCTGAAAAAATTCCTAAACATCGTGCGTCATCCTGGTTATCTTAATAAGCCAGAATATCAGCATTTGGCTGAACGAAACAAAGAGTTTTATCTTAGTTCCGCATGGTTCCAGAACCATTGGAGTTATGAAAAATGTAAAGACTACTTTGTAAACATGATTGATCAGAACAAAAAATATTATTGCGTTTCTTTTCCATATCAAATGTCAATCAAGAGTGGTCTACTCCTCAAAGAAGCTATTGAAGATGAAATGTCTGAATCCAGCTTTTCCGATTTGACTTTCGCTATGGAAAACGAGTGTAAGTGGCTTGGCGCTACTGAGGGTGGTCTATTCCAATTCGATGATATCAATAAAATGCGCGTCATTGAAAAAGCATTCTATGCACCGAATATTGTTCTTTCCCCTACTGCTATGGAAGTCCCCAAGAAGAAAAATGGAGAGGTCCGCATTCTGACGGCTGATATCGCATTGATGAGTTCTAAGAAAAACGACAACGATGCTACAAGTATTTTCCTGAATTGTATGATGCCGAATAAATCAGGACGCTATACGAGCAATTTCGTCTATTCAGAGAACGTGGAAGGCATGAGCGTACAGGACCAGGCGTTAAAGCTGCGTCGCTATTTCGATTATTTCGACTGTGATTACCTCGGCATCGATGCCCGTTCTGTTGGTATCCCGCTGATTGACCTGCTGATGCGTGATATGTATGATCCTGAAACTGGTGAAACATACCCAGCCATTAACTGTTGTAACAACCCAGAGATTGCTGATCGGTGCTCTGATAAGAATGCCAAGAAAGTGATTTGGGCTATTATGGGCAGCTCTCAATTTAATAGTGATGTGGCCATTGGCCTACGCAGCGGTTTCCAGCAGGGTCGAATTCATTTACTCCAGAGCGAATATAGCTGCGAAGATCAACTGCGCAAGTTGTATAAAGGCTATGACAAAATGTCTCCCAGTGAACGAGCTGCACTACAGTTGCCGTATATCAATACTGGCTTGTCCGTGAATGAGCTTGTTAATCTGGGTTATGAAACCGTAAACAATGTGATTAAGGTCAAGGAGAAATCAGGATGTCGCAAAGACCGTTACTCTTCCCTGTCCTACAACTATTATATCGCGCAGCAAGTGGAACGCGGCTTGGAAAAACGGCACAACAAACCGAAGCTGCTTGATTTTAACTTCCGTGCGCCGGTATTAAAGAAGGGAGGTCTGTAATGGCTGAAGATATTATGAAAAAGAAGGTCACGGTCACGAATACAAAGACCGGAAAGACCTCTTATGTTACATATTCCGACCTATTGAGTGGTGTGTATGCCAACCTATCCAAGATCGGTATCCGTAACCTCGAATCAACATCGGAGACAAATCCGACATATACAAAATATACTAAGGATCAGATCGTCACATATCTGGGTAATCCTGCCAGTTATGAGAAGCAGCTCCGAAATATGAGCAAATATTTGTTCAATATCTCGAACTACTATCGCCGACTGATCCAATATTTTGCCAATATGTCTACATTCTCTTATACGATTTCCCCCTATGGACTTGACCGCTCCAAAACTATCAACGCGAACAAGTTCAAGAAGGCGTATTACTCCAGTGTTACAGCGGTTGAGATGATGAATCTGCCGCACGAAGCCACCAAGATGTTTACCATTGCATTCCGTGACGATGTTTATTACGGCTATGAGTGGGAGACGAATGATAGTGTGGCGTTCCAGAATCTTGATGCAGACTATTGCAAGATTAGCAGTATTGAAGATGGTGTATACAACTTTGCATTCAACTTCTCTTACTTTGATTCTAATGCAGACAAGCTGCCCAACTACCCTCCTGAGTTCCAGACAATGTACAACACATACAAGACGAATACTCAGTTATATAAGTGGCAGGAGTTGGACAGCACAAAGTCGATCTGTATCAAGGTGAATGAGCATGACTATATCCCGATTCCGCCATTTGTGAGCCTGTTTAGTGCTCTGGCAGATATCGAGGACTACCGCGCAATCAGTAAGAACGCTAGTGAGACTAACAACTATAAGGCACTCGCTATGGAGATCCCGCTGAATGATGAGGACGGCTCTTTCTTGATCGATTATGATACCGCCAAAGAGTTCTATGACATGATGAGCAATGTGTTGCCGCCCAATATCGGTGCGATCCTGACACCTATGAAACTCACTGACTGGAACTTTGAGAAGAGCGGTGTAAATAGTGACACCAACGAGGTCGCAAAGGCCGAGGCTACACTGTGGGCGCAGGCTGGCGTGAACAAGATTCTGTTTGGTGGCGGCGATGATCCGTCTGCCTCCACACTGAATCTGTGTACAGTGAATGACCAGATGATCGTATTTGCGGTTATGCGTCAGTTGGAGCGCTGGGTCAATCGCAAACTGAAGAGTGTGTCAAGTTCTTATAAGTTCCGTATCAATTTCTTGCCCGTGACTCATTATAATATTGCGGAGATGCATGAGAAGTATTTGAAGGATGCTACTTACGGTATGCCGACTCGTACTGCAGCACTGGCAACCGCCGGGTATGCTGGCACGGACTATGAGAATATGACCTATCTTGAGAACGAAATTCTGGGTCTCGGTAATGCAGAGCGCCCGCTTACTAGTTCCAACACACAATCTGGTGCTGTTGCAGGCGATGAGGGCGGACGTCCGACAAATGCAAGCAAGGGTGAAGGACTATCTGATGCCGGTAATGTAACAGCCGATAGACAGGAGGAATGAGATGGCGCAATATGTATGTGAAATGGTTGTGCATGGATCTCACGCCGCCGGGATGGCTAAGTTTTTGAAAGATCGCGGGGCTCTCCTGTTACGAATAGATCCGCCGAATAACTATGTATTTGTCAACGATAACATATTTGAAAATGCTCTGGCTGAGTTGCAGATTGCGATTCGCCGGGGCTTTTATTTTGCTGACGAGGAGGTGAAATCAGAATGAATCAACGATATCCAATCTCTTTTACGAGAAAGAACGAGTACGAGGCTTCTGATTTTCGCTTCATTGATGTCAGTATTGATGTGATGCACACTGGCGCAAACAGAAACAAGACCAGCTTTACGAAAGATAGTATCAGTCAGGCGATCCCCAGTATCTATAATACCCCGATTCTTGGCTACGTTGTCGATGAACTCGATGATGAAGAGAAAGATTTCAAGGGGCATGAACATGAGCTGCGGATTACCGACAATGATGTGAAATATGTCTATGCTGGTCAGGCGTATGGTGTGATTCCTGAATCCTGTAATCCTCGCTGGATTATTAAGGATGACGGAACTGGCACTGAGCGCGAGTATTTGCGTGTCGATGGTCTGATTTGGACTAAATTCGATGACCCCATTGATATTTTTGCCCGTGATGGTACGAAAAATCACAGTGTTGAATTAACAGATATGGCTTGTGGCCCCGCAGATAAGAACGGCGACGTTCCTGTGGGGTCTTTTAAGTTTGACGGGTGCTGCATTCTGTCTACGACTGATCCCAAGATTCAGCCCGCTATGACAGGCAGTTGTGTTACCGCCAATTTTTCTGTTGAGGACATTACATCACAAGTTCGAGAGCGACTCTATGAGTATCAGGCTCTCCAGCAGAATTACACTGCAAAAACTGAAAATACATCCGATGAGGAGAAAGGAGATACAACGCCAATGAATGAAAATGAAAAGAATCCTGTCATGACTGAAAATGCTGTGGCAGAAGGCGCTGTGGAGAATCCCGAAGTTGAGACTCCTGCTGCAGAAAATGCTGTGACAGAGACTGAAACCGAGACTGCTCCTGCCGAAAATACCGCACCTGCAGAAGGTGTAGAGAATGAGCCCGCTATCGAAGTTCCGACTGAGAACGCTGTAGCCGCAGAAAAGGGCGAACCCACTGACGAGTCTGCCGCACAGGAATTCAGTCTGACTACTGAGCAGTTAATGGGCGAGATCCGTGATGCACTGGCCGCCTACACAATGCCGTCCGAGTGGGACCCTGAGTATATGGTTCCCCGCTACTGGATGAACGATGTGCAAGACAATGAAGTGATCGTTATGGATTGCTCTACTTATAAGCTGATGGGTATTCCCTTCTCTATGAACGGCGACAATGTTGTTCTGGATATGGAGAATTCCAAGCGCAAGAAGGTAAGTTTTGAGGACTGGGACGAGGGCGAAGTTCTGTCTGGTGTGACCGCAGCTTTTACTGAGCTGAACACCAAGATTACCGAGCTGACCAAGGAGTTTCAGGCTGCAACCGCCGAGATCAATGAGATGAAGCCCAAGCTGGAAGCATATCAGCAGGCCGAAGCCGAGGCAATCGCAGCGGCAGACAAGGCTAAGCGTGATGAGCTGTTCTCCATTATGGACGAGAAGCTGGGCGCAAACGCGGAATATACCGCACTGAAGGAGAACAAAGAGATTTCTTATGCCGATCTGGAGACTAAGTGCTATGCGCTGGTCGGTCGTCAGTCCGCAGAGTTCTCTTATGTTCCCAATACAAACACTAAAGGAACTGTCCGCTTTGGCGTGGGTGGCACCCAGAACGGTTCAGATAATGCCGTGTATGGTGGTCTGATGGAACACTATCTCGGTAAGTAATAATTCAAATTTTTAGGAGGTACATAATTATGGCTATTACTAAGCATGCTGTTGTGCGCACTGACAATCTGGGTGGCACCAAGAATGGTGAGCAGCTGGCAAGTGTGATTTTCTATGGTTCTGATTCTAATCCCGCCGCGATCGATAACGGTAACATCGTTGTTCTGGGCGAGAAGCTGGGTCGTGAGGCTTACAAGGCAACTGCTCCCAAGACCGGTGCAGCAATTGATTCTCTGTATGTGATTGCAGAGGAGGAGCTGTTCTATGATCAGACTGTTGCTCACTACCTGACTGAGTGGGTCAATGAGGCTGGCAAGGTGATTCGCGCTTACTCTCTGGATTCTAAGGGTGGCTTCTCTGTGACTGCTGAGGCATTTACTGGTGCTGATCCTGAGGTTGGCAAGCTGGCTGCATTCACTCCCGATTCTACCAAGATCACTGTTCAGGAAGCCGCTGGCGCTGACGAGAAGACCTTTGGCACCATTCTGGAGAAGGAGACTGTTGGCTTTGGCGATGGCAAGTATACCTATTACTACATTGGCCTGAAGTAATCCAAAGTATATATGAAATCTACATGAAGCCGTCCGTTTATCGGGCGGCCTTATTTTTGTTTTAGGAGGTTTAATTATGGCTATTGATTCTAATCTGATCAAGCTGGCTGTCGATGGTTACAAGGGCCATGTCGCCGGTGACTACTCTGTTGGCGATACTCAGGAGGCTCTGCGTAAGGCTCTGGTCGAGGCTAATGGCGGCTCCACTAAGCTGGACATCAAGGCAATCCGTGACGGCAAGTGCAATGGCGTCTTCGCTATCGTTGAGGAGCTGGTAAATATTATCCACGAGGAGAACCTGAAGGGCGATGAGTTCTTCATGAATATGGTTGAGGACCGCAACCTGTCTCTGGGCGATACCAATAAGTTCCACATCGAGAAGGAGTGCCTGTTTGCTGTTGCTGATATTGCTGAAGGTACTCAGGGTGTTCGTCGTCAGCGCATCGAGGCTGGTCAGGACATTACCATCAACACCCAGCTGCGTGCTATTAAGATTTACGAGGAGCTGAACCGTGTTCTGGCTGGTCGTATCGACTTTAACAAGTTCGTTGATATCGTTGGCAAGTCCTTCACCAAGCAGGAGCTGGATGCTGCTTATGCTGCCTTCACTGGTATGTTCGCAAAGCTGCCCGCTGCTTACACCGAGACTGGTAGTTTTGATGAGGACAAGATGCTGGACCTGATTGAGAAAGTCGAGGCTTCTACTGGCGAGACTGCTGTGATTGTTGGCACTCAGAAGGCACTGCGTAAGATTACTAGCGCTGTTGTGTCTGATTCTGCTAAGGAAGATATGTACAATATGGGCCACTATGGTCGTTTCAACGGCACTGAGCTGGTTCGTGTTAAGCAGCGTCTGACCAGCGATGACAAGTTTATCCTTGATGACAAGACCCTGTACGTGTTTGCTGGCGATACCAAGCCCATTAAGCGCGTTACCGAGGGCGATGTTACCATGCTGATGGGCAACCCCATGGACAATGCTGATATGACTCAGGAATTCCTGATGATGAAGCGTACCGGTCTGGCCGTTATCTTCGATCGTGACTTTGCTGCTTACAAGCTGTCCTGATCGATAAATTAAATTGTACATAGGCGGTGGAGCAGTTGGTTCTGCCGCTTCTTTATTAAATAGGAGGAAATAATGGCAAGACGTGCAACAACTAAAACTGCCGCACCGAAGACAACTGCCGCCAAGCCTGTTGCTGAAAAGGTAGTTGAGACCCCTGCTGCAGAAATCACGAATGATACTATGATCGAATGCCGTAGTGGTACTGCTGGTAATCTGATCTACAAGTCCACTCTAAATCCTGGCTATACGGTCGAGTGGGAAGACTTTGGCGATGTTCAGGAGATTGAGTATCGCGAGCTGGTTTCTATGCGTGCTAATCAGCGCCGTTTCTTTGAGGACAATTGGATTCTGATTGATGATCCGGCTGTTATCAAGAAGCTGGGCGTTGGCCGCTATTACCAGAACAGCTTGACCACCGATGATTTCGAGGATGTGTTTACTATGTCCGCTGACGATATCAAGGAGATTGTTCCTACCCTGCCCGGCGGCACTAAGGACGCAATCGCATCTGAGGCAAAGAAGAAGATCGAATCTGGCGAGCTAGACAGTCGCAGTGCTATCAAGGCGCTGGAGGATTCTCTGGATGTCGAGTTGGAAGAGACTATCTAAGTAAAGGAGGCGGGCTATGGCAACCACTTTTGAAAGTATCTATGCCCGCTGTCGTGGGCGAATTAGGGATTATGACAAAGAAGGCTATACCGATGAGATGTTCAAGGCGGTCGAGAAAGACCTGCTATTTGCTGCGATCGATGACTTCGCAGATATCTGCACTCAAGACCTGACTGATTACGACGAGGAACTTGAGGAGTTTAATATTGATCTGACACGCAAAGAACAGAGCATTCTCGCACTGAGCATGATCGTACATTGGCTTGAACCTTACGTCTTTAATTCCGATGCGCTGAAAAACGCCATGAGTACAAAAGATTTTTCTATGTTCTCCCCTGCCAAACTGCTTGAGCAGATGAAAGGATTACTGCAACAGACAGAACGGAAATTGAAGGCCGAGATGAACGGCTACTCATTTAGAGTCAATAAGGTTTCTGAACTGACAGAATAAGGCGGTGATCCAATGACAAGATCAGAATACAGAAAAATGCTGAATCTCAATGGCCCGACCCAGCGTGACAGAATCATAAATAAATCAATCCATGACCAAAACAAGTTGGCTCCAGTCAGTCCATCTTATAAGGATGTGACCATTGACGATGTGCCACGCAAACTGAATATTATCTCTGCAACTGTCATGAACCAGAAAATTATCCATACGCTCCCAGGCGAAGACTTTGCCATTGGCAGTATTGTTTATTGGAGTAAGAGTCACTGGTTGATTACTGAGCGCGATGCAGAAGATGAGATTACAGTGCGCGGCCGCATTCAGATTTGCCAGAAACAGATCACATGGCAGGATGATAATACCTATGAGATTCGTTCTCTGTGGGCAACTGTTGAAAAGCCGTACTACTCGAATCTGGAAGAGAATAAGCAAATGAGTTTCTCAACGCGCGAATTCCGCATCCAGATGCCTTTTGATGAATACTCGGCCAACCTGAATATTGGTAAGCGGCTAATGCTGGAGATTGTTAATGGTGTGCCCAAGACATACCGAATTACATCGATTGACCAGATGACGAGCCGCATTGACTACAATGGAGAACAGGTCGGATTTCTTTCTTTCAATGTTGAACAGGACCTTTATAATCCTGAGACAGACAATAAAGAGAAGATGATTTGCGACTATGTGCCCATTGACGATACAGAAGAAGAACCGCCAGAAATCGTTTATCCCCCTGTGGAAGAAAACGAGCCAACATACGACCTTGATATTGATTTTACTGGAGCTCCTACAGTGCAAACTGGCGGTTTCGGTAAGCTGTTTACAGCGAAAATTGATGGAGAGACGTGTGAGACGGCAGATTGGACTTTGAAGGGTGACCATGTCCCCGACGAGATCCATTTTAAGAACGCGGCCGATTCTGTGTCTAACGCAAAATGTAAAGTAGTTTGCGCTGATAATCCAAAATTGATTGGAACGCTGGTCACTTTAACAGTTCATGTGGATAAACTGGCCGCCAATGTTGAGTTGGAGGTGATCTGATATGAATCTTGAAGAGATCGGCACATTTAAAAATAAGGTCGTATCTAAATTGATTAACGACGACAATATCCTTGACGTGCTCTTGGGTGATGTTGATGATATTGAAGATCCTGAAACTACCCTGCTTGGTAAGGATGGGTCAGGAAAAGGTGGTTGCGTGTTTAAGTTTGAGTATGTACCCGATACACAGGAGAATTCTAAGACATTTTTATGTGTGGAAGTCGTACCAGAACAGACAAACGGAGATACGATCACTGACATGACGATTTATGTGTTTGCATATTGCAGCAAGAATCTCATGCAGACGTATCATCGCAAGGGACAAGCAGGTACTCGTATTGATATTCTCGTGAGCGATGTTGATAAAATCTTAAATGGAAACGCAGAATTTGGTATTGGACCTCTCGAATGGATGGGAAGCAGTATCTATAAACCTGCACAGCCATATTATGGTCGTATGCTGGTCTATCGTGTTGGTTCTTTTCGGAGGGCTCGCCGATGATCAGATTAAATTATATAGACCATATTAGTCCCTATGGCGTCATGCTGCGAGGCATTGGGCGCGTACATTCCCCTATTTTGGGCGATGTATTAAAACTAGGATACAATCAATATCAGAGAGTATTGACATTATTTTTGTATACCCCAGATAAATATTTTGCAGATCTTTCTACTGAATTCAAGATAGAGAATCCGTGGAATCAATTAACAAACGAGCAAAAAAATAATATTTCGATGTTTGATATTCTTACGTCGAGTGATGAAGTCAGACCCGAGTTGATTTCGGGCCTGGCTCTTTTTGTTTCTGGGGATCTTGAGTGGGATGAAAAACATCAGGCTATTTTGATCAACAAAGAAATAGATAGAAACGGCAAAATGACTGTTGGCGGCTTTATTGATAAATCAAATTACAAGATAGTCGTACAAGTTATTTTACAATTGATGGATATTACAGATGACGAAATGCCGGAAGAACACCCCAAATTCAAGAGTGAAAAAGATCGTTTGTTTTGGGAGAGGTTTCAGAGTAAAAAGAAGGAATTCGCGAAAACAAAAAAAGGCGATCCAAACTTGGAGTTGCCTAATATGATATCGCTTTTATGTACATTCCATCAAAGTCTGAACTACTCGAATATTTGTAATCTCACGATTGGGCAGATACGAGATACATTCTCTCAATTGATGAAAGCAAAACAATTAAATATTGCAGAAATGAACTATTCCGTTTGGGGCGGTAAATACGATACGTCGCAATGGATAGAACGAATTGATAAAACACAGGAGGAAAACAATTATGGCTAATAAGAACGCTAATTTCGCCAACCGCGAAGTCGCTGATCTGATGCTGATGGATTATTCCACCAAGAAGATGTTCCTGAACGTTGACTGGGCTAACGTCACTTCTACCTCTTTCGAGGGTGATCGTGTGTTCGCTACTGGTGGCCAGGGCGCTCCTAACCGCGTGCAGTTCGATGGCTCTCGTACCGGCACTCTGACCATCGAGGCTCAGGTGTATCCCGTCAAGGTCTTCCAGATGCTGTCTGGCAATGATCTGGGCACCGAGGCTAACTTCCTGAAGCGCGAGAAGGTTACTGCTTCTACTACTGAGAATTTGACCATTTCTGAGGCTGCTGCTGGTTCTTACGTGCAGGTCTTTAAGGCCGATGACGATCTGGGCGAGGAGATTACTGCAACTGTTTCCGGCACTACCGTTACTGCCACTGTCGTGAACGGCACTGAGTATGTCGTCTATTACTACAAGAAGGCTGCTAAGGCACAGGTGATCAAACTCGATAGCCGCAATTTCCCGAAGGCATATCGTGTCGAGGGTTCTGTTCCTTACAAGACCGAAGACGATGTCATTATCGAGGCTCATCCGATCTGGTATAAGGCTGCTCCTCAGGCTGCCTTTGAACTGTCTTGGCAGAACACTGGCGATCCCGTGTCTATGACTATGACTTTTGACGTTATGGCTGACGCTGATGGTAACATTTTCGACATGGTGTTCCCTGGCGAGGACGAGAAATAATCGATATAAAAACAAAACACGACCTGAATAAGGCCGTGTAAATTTTCGAGGCAGAATCTTTCGAGGTTCTGCCCCTTTTATGAGCGCACAAGCATTGCAATTATTGCGGAGCTTGCGCGTTGATATGAGGAAACTCACAAACAAAAGAACACCCACATGGCGGCTGTCTACTCTCCAATTTTCATAGGAGCCTCAAATTATTTCGGACAGTTGGCACTGCTTATGCCCAGTGCTGGCTTACTTTCATGACAAACTCGGCGACAGTCGCCAAGGCAGCCACAAATTGAACGAACTTGAACAAATGCTCAAAATCAATCGTCATATAGGCCTCCTTTCTGCCAGCAGCTGTAACTACTGGATTCACGGGAGCCCCCTACTTTAATTCCGCCGTTTGAATAATTCCCATAAGGGGTATGCAGGTGTTCTCAAGTTTGAATTCTATCACATCCAAGAAGAAAAAGGAAGTGTTTATTATAAAAATCTTAGCTTTTGACCAGGCCTTGATTAAAACTGGCGTTTGTACGTTAGATGGTGACACAGTATATCATTCGCTTATCGATTTGAGCAAAGTCAAAGATGCAGACGAACGCAAAATCACCATGCGCCATATGATTCAGAGCCGCATCAAGAATAACAACCCCGATCTCGTTGTGATTGAGGATGTAGCGTTGCAATCTTCAGCTAAAACTGTTATTCAATTGGCGCAGTTGCAAGGGGCTATTATCGGGGTATGTGAGCTCTTCGATATCTCTTACGAAATACTTAAACCAACTGAATGGCGCAAAACCCTCGGCTTCAAACAGGGGCGGCAGATAAAGCGTCCAGAACTTAAACAGCAGGCCATTGATTATGTAGCCGAAAATTATGGTGAAGTTGTCTCGTCAGACGAAGCCGATGCGATGTGTATTGCAAAAGCCGCTTGGCTGAGACTCGAAGATAAAATTACACAGGAGGACTAATAATTATGACTAAGAAAGATAACCTGACTCTTAAAGAGCGAATCGATTTTGTTGATGGTGTTGTGGATCTGACCAAACAGAATGGCCGTTATAATCCCGCACTGTACGATTACGCATTCCGTATTGCAACTGTGGCTTATTTTACCGACACGAATGTCAATGAACTGAATGGCGAGCAGCTGAGTGATCTGGCTTTTTCCGATGAGACGACTGCTCTGATGACGGAGGCCCCGCGTAAGTATGTTTTGAATACTCTGAATAAGGCTTGCCGTGAAAAGATTGAGATCGAACGTCAGTTGTATGTTGCCGCATTTGAAGCGACTGCAAAGAATCAGCCGTTTGAGCAGTTGATGCAGCTGGCCACTGATGTACTGAACGGTATTAGTGAGCAGTTTAATATGGAAAAAATGATTGAAAAAATCGCTGAAGAGAATCTGAAGAAGCCTGTGGATAAAGATCCAACTATTGCAATTCCGGATGCGTCTATTGCAAACATTACAAAGAGTACCGCAAAGGAGTAAGATATGGCAAACAAATCATTCACAAGCATCGATCAGCTTCAGAAAGAAATTGTACATCGCGCCAAGAAAGCGCTGAACAATGAAGTAAAGGATTATGTTGTTGATAAACTGAAATCTAATGCGCAGAAGAAAGTTTACAATACATACTCCCCTGTTAAATATGAACGTCGTGAAGCAAACGGTGGCTTGTTGGATGATAGTAATTTAGATGGTGAGCGCGGGACTACTTCTATTCGTGCAAAGGTACATGACCGAACATTGACTGTGTACGAAGAAGCTCCCGTAGATCCTCCGAAACTCAATCATAAAGAGTACAATGCCCCAGATGGCTTGGCTAGATTGATTGAAGAAGGAGCCATGAATCCGTGGAATAATCGCCATTATAAATGGGAAAATCCACGACCGTTTGTTACGAAGACTCAAGAAGATATCGATAAACACCCATCTGAGATCGTTAAGATGGTTAAAAATCGAATCGAACACGACGACGGTAAAAAGTAATCAAAGAGATGAGCAGACTTATTAAAGCCTGCTTTTTTTAGATTCGGCTCCAAAAGGAGGAATATAATATGCAAAAAAATCCCGAACTAAGCATCAAAGTTGGAGTTGATCCTCAAATTGATTCCAGCAAACTTAAAACTGATATTGAAACCGCTGCAGGAAAAATGAAAGAAAAACCGGTCATTCCGGCCAAGCTAGATACAAAAGGTTTCGCACAAAGTATTCAGAGTGAAATTGGCGGACCGTATCCGATCGAAATTGAACCAAAATTCAAAACCGATTTAGGAACTGAAATCGCCAATCAGATTAGTCAGATCAAAGAAGAAGATCGAAAAATTGATATAAAACTGGACCTTGAAGGTTTTAATAATGATCTCAATGAAACGCTGAAGGAATCTTTGAAGAATGTCAATAAGCAGTTAAGTTACTATTTGAAGAATCTTACTGCAAACAGTGCAAGCCTTGAAAGCGTTGTTGATGGTTTATTCCCTAAAAAAGGCATTTCTAATGCAGTACAGCGTCAATTAAATGTAATTCAGAAAGAACTTGTTGTAGGACTAAATGAAACTAGTAAAAAAATCAAACCTTTCAATCAAAGTGATTTATTTAAAGATAAAGACGGAAAAACCACAACAAGCCTTTCTCATGTAATTACACTGTTTAAAAATCTTGAAACTTCCATTCATAAAATTACTGATGGCGAAGAAGTTGAGATCCCACTTAATGTTGATAAATTCAAATCAAATGTTGATGCATTGTTTAAATATTTGGATTATTTAAAAAAGAATCTAAATAAAGACTCAATTGCGAATAAATTAAATGATTATGATTTCGATACTGAAGATTTTCTTGATAATCTTTCTCCAGTTTTAACGGCTTTAGAGAAAATGGGGCTAGAAGTCAAAAATTTAGATCTAAGCAATTTAGAAAATATTGGTGATTTCCTTAATAATATTACAACTTTCGCTAATGATGAAAGTGGATATATTGATGATTTTTGTAATAATGCCATTTCTAATTTAAGCAATTTAACAGTAAAAATTAATGATATCATGGCAGATCAAAAAACTGCTATGCAAACGACTTTAGAAACTTCAAAAGCGTTAAGTCAAGCGATGGGAAACGACGAATCAGATTATCTTAATGCGTCTGAAATTGAGATATATGGTCAAAAACTTGATGAAGTCTTAAAAAATATTGCTGATAGACAAAAATCTATTAATGACGAACGTCAAAAAGCTGTTGATTTAGAAAACGGTGTTTTAGTTGCGGCTCGTTTGACAAGAGATGGGCTTTCTGAAGAATTAACTAAATATGACGCTCTTTTTAAGAAGTATGATACTGATAAGATTTCAAAGTTCGCTGATTCTGTAAATCTTGCCGAATTTATCAAAAATCAAGAAGCGAAAATGCAGGGTATTGAAGCGAACGGAGAAGACCATCCTATTGAGAATGGCGTCTATAAGGTAACGGATGTTATTTTTAATATCGAGCCAGAAGCCCTGCAGCTAAAAGTCGATGCATTATTTAAGGATATCACCGCTCCAATTGGCGAGTTTAAAATGGATGAAGCTATTGCGAATGCTAAATCTCAATTGGAGAAGGCACTCGGTACAGTTGATCTCTCGAATGTGACTGTAGCTGATAGTGATTCTAAAACTGAAGACTCTAAAGAGAAAGCGGTTTCAATCCCGGGGAAAATAGTCATTACCGATGCTGACGTTGTTGTCGATGTTAAAAATCCAGTTGCCATTCCTGGGAAAACTGTAGTTTCTCCTACTTCTGTGCAATTTGAGAATTCAGAAGATTTAGAGAAAAACTCAAAAGCTATCGAATCGGCTAATAAAAATCTTCAAGGCATTGTCAATAAAACTTCCAATTACGCTACCAATGTTGCCGCCATTGGACCGTCTTTCCAGTATGTGACACAAGAAGTAGATAATTTGAATCGGGCGCTAGAAACACAGATTATTGATTTTAATCGGATTTCTGAGCAGACAAATGCTTACGTCGGAAAGACTAGATTTATTTCTATTGATAGTTCTAATGTGACAGTTAGCGGTGAACCTACTCCAATTGATGGGAAGGTAACGCTCACTAAGGATGATATTGTTCCTCCTGAAACACCTATTAAAATTCCGGGACATGTGACACTCGAAGTAAAAGATATTACTCCCCCGTCTGATCCGGTTGAACTTCAGGGTAAGATTACAAAGACAACTACAGAATCTGGATCTAAAGGCAAAAAGAAAAAAGACCAAGATACAGAAAAGCCCGAAGTTGTCGAATTGAACGGCCATGTTAAACTTGAAGATAATGATATCGAGAGACCTGACCCTGTCAAACTTAATGGCGCTGTTAAAATTAAAGATAGTGACATCAAGGTTGGCGATATTGAAATTTCTAAAAAGAAGTTTGATATTAACGGCAATCTGATTCTGAAGAATGCTGAGATTTTAGATGCAATCAAAGGGAATTCCAGCAGTGGAAATAAAAACAAATCTGCTACTGCAAAAAAAGCATCTATAAATAATCCAGGTACTGATACTGTCTCTTCTTTGCTTGGCGAACTCAAAAATATCGATGACATGCTTCCAAATGTTCAAAATCAAATTGACTCTACTATTGGCGAAGCAAAAGAAGAAAATCAGGTTTGGTTTGAATTGTTGCGTAACCGCAGAGAAGAAATTTCAAAGTTATTAGCAGAAAAAGATCCAAATGCAGAAAAGAATTGGGAGGAATCAAGACGAGGTCGTTATGCGACAGAAGATAATTCTCATAAACGAGAACAATATCTTTCAAAAGAATCTGTAAAAGCCACGCAAGAACAAGAGGCTGCCGAAAATTCTCTAATTGTGGCAGAGCAGAAAAGAGAAGCAGAAGAAGATGCCCTTCATCAAAAACAAAGCGATCAGGCTTATCTTGATTATCTTAATGAAATTGTTTCTACTTATAAAGAATTAACTTCCCTGGAAAGTAAACGTGGAAGATTAACCAAACCGGAAGATAAGGCAGAACTCGAACGAGTAAATGAAGAAATAAAACAAGAAGAAGAAAATCTTACGCATTTGTGGACAACAAGAGATGGTTATAGTCCAATTGAAGGTTACAAGACTCGTTCTGATCCATCTAAATTTAAATTTGTCAAGAAACAGATGGATAAATATCAACACGCGAAAGATTATGCTGATGAAAAGTTCACCACCGCCGAAGAAGTCGCACAGCAAAAAAAGCTAAACGAAAAACATGATCAATACATTAAAGATTTGCGTACTGAAGTTTCTTTAGAAAAAGACCTTCGGGATGGCAAAGATAAATACGGCTCTGATTCAGATTATGTAAAGCAAACAGAAGCGGATTTAAAAGCTTTAAAGCAGAAGAATCGTGATTACGAGCACTCTGTCGGATACGAATTCTTGTCACAAGATCAAGATTGGATCGACCTCACAACCAAGAAACGGAATCAACGTTTACAATATCGAGCTGCTTCGGTTCCAAAGAAAGAAAAACAACAAGAATTTTTGAGCGCATACGACGAATACGCTAAACAAAAAAATACATCTTTATCAATTACTGATCCTGATGTTTTAAAGGTTTATGAAAAGCAACTTGAAGAAAAAGCTGAGAAGCTCAGTGATGATTACGAGAAGCTTGTTGAAATTTTATCTCCGGAAGAGCTTGATGCGTTCCTTGAAAGATTACGTAAAAAAGTTCAGACATCAGAAGATAAAATGGAAATTACAAAAGCCAATCTGGAATCCGAAAAGAATGATGAAACATCTAAACAAGTTTCCAAGCTTTCAAAGTCAATTGGCGATGCGAAGAGTTCTTATAATCTAAATAAAGAAAATCTTGACGTTGATTCTCTTTCTGATACTCAAAAGGCTATTCTTAATGCCGATGAAGCTGTTTCTAAAATCCAAACTCTGACTGCTGGTACTGATGAATATACTGCTGCCGTAGAAAACGCAAACCAAAAGTGGCGTGAAGCGGAACTTCTCATTCAGCGCGATGTAAAAGCTCAAAATGACCTGACGAATTCTGTTGATAAAATCTCCAAGAAGTTCGCTCAACTTTCTCAGGACGTTGCCGATACATCTAATGAATCTTTGAAAAATTCTATTAAAGATATTCAAGATCGTGCATTTGAATTGAGCAAGAAAAATCCGAACACTTATGAAAATTATTCTGAAGATTTTTATAATCTGAGACGAGATTCTTATAACGTTGAAGGTCAATACAATGCATGGCGTAATAAATATAAGAAGCTCGAAAAAGAAGGTCAGAAAATAGCAGCAGGCGTTGAATCTGCGCGCTTAATGCAACAAGACGGAACGCTTACTGATGTCGATTTCACAAGTGTGGACAAACTGCTCAAAGAATTGGATAAGTTAGAGCCAAAGACAGATGCTTATAAGAGCAAGCTTGACGAAGTCAAACAAGTATGGGCTGAAATCAAGAAAAAAGTTGATGACGTCGAAGAAGCTGAAGATAATCTTGCAAAAAATGATAAATTAAGAATTAACGGCATTCAAAACATTCAAAATAAAATCAGTCAAGTTACTGGTAAAATTGAAGATACCCAAGGAAAAAAGAATGGAGTGTCACAAGGATTCTATTCTAAACTTATTGATGAAAGAAGCGATTTTACAAGCCTGCTTAATTCTGTTAAAAATTCAACAGACCCTAATGAAGCAGCAAAAAAATGGGCAACTAATAAATGGGGCGAAGAAGAAGCTAAAAGTATTCATACGTTATCTGACGCAATCAATCAACTAATTAGTGATTATAAGAATGCAAACAATGAATACGATTCATTCAAGCGTAAAACGACACAAGAAACTTCTTTCAATAAGGCGGCCACGGAAATTGCAAATTTAAAATCAATGCTTCGCGACTACCTTTCAATGAATAAAAAAATTCAAGGTAGCGAATTAGAAAAACCATTCAAAGATTTATTTGATGCTCTCAATGCAGATGACGCGCCAGCAAGAGTTGGAGAATTAAAGAAGCGATTTGCCGAACTAAGAGCAGAATCTAAACGTCTTGGTCTTGAAACAACAAGTTTGGCTGATAAGTTTGAAAAGTTATTTGGACAACATTTTTCCACGATGATTGTTATGGGCGCTTTACATCAAATGCAAAATGCAACCAGAGTAATTTATCAAAATGTTGTTCAAATTGATACAGCAATGACCGAACTCCGTAAAGTCACAAATTTAACTTCTACAGAGTACAGTGAGTTCATGAGTCGAGCTGCAGATCAGGCGAAATCTCTTGGCGTTTCAATTAGTGATTACATCAATTCTACTGCTGACTGGTCCCGTCTTGGCTATGATGAAAAAGATGCTGAGAATCTTGCTACTTATAGCACATTGTTGAAAAATGTTGGCGATGGTATTGATGATGTTAGCACAGCGTCTTCTTATTTGATTTCTACACTTCGCGGCTTTGGTCTGCTCGCAGATGATGCACAAGATGTCGTCGATAAAATTGATGCTGTGGCTAATACTCAACCTGTTACTGCAAATGATATTGGCGAGATTCTGACCCGTAGTGCGGCAGCCATGTCCGCAGCAAACAATACACTAGAAGAGACTATCGCACTTGGTACAGCGGCTAACTCGGTTATTCAGGATGCAGATTCGGTTGGTACAGTTTTGAAGACTCTTTCTATGTACCTGCGTGCAAGTAAAACAGATGCAGAAGCTGCTGGTATTGAAGTTGATGGAATGGCTGATTCTGTCTCTAAACTTCGTAGCGAGCTAAAGTCTTTAACCGGCGTCGATATCATGGCAAGCAACAAGGAATTCAAGTCTACATATCAGATTATGAAAGAATTGTCTCGGGTTTGGGACAGTTTGTCTGATGTGACACAAGCCAATGTTACTGAGATGCTGGG
>ERZ808240.2490-NODE-2490-length-19881-cov-12.465651_pt1 | contig 19881 bp, 18 predicted proteins | sample MGYA00521084_ERZ808240 | MGnify/ENA primary metagenome ERZ808240 (study PRJEB31516, sample SAMN03275571) | gut metagenome | biome: mammalia-associated habitat; material: feces | host: Papio cynocephalus | place: Kenya | collected 2012-08-06 ...
TTTCAGTCTCTCTTCTTAAAATGCTCCGGGTCGAGCTCCGGGATCATCTCCTTCGTGATGACCTGCAGCATCTCGTCCAGTCTTTCCAGATCGTCTTCCGAAAAGCGCCCCTCAAAGCGCTTCACAACCTCATCGAGAAACTGGTAGCTATGCTGGTAATATGCCTTCAGCTTCTCCGTCGCCCGCAGGTAGAACTCGCGGTGGTCCTCCTCCGACTGCACCTTTTCAATGTAGCCCTTCTGGACGAGTGCATTGACCTTATACGCTGCATTCGGCGCTGAAATGCCCATCATTTTTGCAAACTCTGCCACTGTCGGCTCCCCGAGCGCCTTGATGCACTCGAGGCTGAAGGCCTCCACCGAAGTCAGCGAATCCCCGAAGCTGTTCTCCTTCGAAAAAACCTGCATATAGAAATGGATGCGAAAACGGTTGTAAAGATCGGCGATGGTCTGGTTCAGCATAGTGTTCCCCTTCGATTCGTACGTTGTACAAAACGCATTTCTACACAATTCACTGCATCTATTTGAACCGTGCGCAAATGCAGAAGTGCACCCTGTATGCCCTTTGCAGCCACGACATGCCTTTCAAATAGTATGAATTCTTTTGTGATTATACCATGTTAGAAAAAAGCTCGAAAGATAGAAAAATTCAGGACACTGTTCATCGATCTCGCCGACGGACTGTCGAATGATCCTTTTCGCAATGAGAACTGCTGTCCTTAACATGGCATTACGTATTTCACAATAAGAGCTGTTGTTCTCAACATGACATTACACATTTCACAATAAGATCGATTTTCAGCGATGGGACATTATCTCGGATAGAACTTCACACACCTGAAAATGCCCAAATGACGGAATATGACGCAAATCGACAGATTCTGATCATCCAGACATTACTGGCAGAACCAAATTTTCTAAAAAAGTTTCCCTGAAGGCGTTATTTCTCCCAAAACATAATGTCACGCCTTTCAAAATCGATCTCGTTGCGTCATGCGATAATGTCAAGCATCTGGCAATTCCTTATTCTGTGAAAGCCCCATAATGTCATGGGAATTAGACGCTTCCTTTTTGTGTCAATTTTAAAATTTCATAATGTCAAATTACGAAAAATCCATCTCATTGCGACGACAGGCCGCTGCGCGGGGAGGGGTGGCCAGCCTGCCAGAATCAGCCTGCCTTTACTGCACCGCAAAGGTGAGCTCCGCCTGCACCGCGATTTTTCCATCAACCTTTGCGACGGCGGTACCCATGCCGACCGGGCCATGCATGCGGGTCAGCTCACAGTGAAGCTCCAGCACATCGCCTGGGCGCACCTGCTTCTTAAAGCGGGCATTCTTAATGCCACCGAAGAGGGCGATCCTTCCCTTGTTCTCCGGCATGCTGAGGAGTGCAACCGCGCCGGTCTGCGCGAGCGCCTCAATGATCAGGACGCCCGGCATCACCGGGTACTGCGGAAAATGTCCCTGGAAGAAGGGCTCATTGACGGTAACGCACTTCTGTGCATCTGCAAACTTTCCCGGCTCATAGTCTATGACCCGATCGATGAGGAGAAATGGATAGCGGTGCGGGATGATTTCCTTAATCTCATCTACGCAGAGCGATCTCGGCATACGTGCCTCCATGGAAGTGTCTGAAATCCAATGGTCTTCCTTCTTGGCTGACTGTGCTTCCGAGCTCATGGTTCCTTCGGTTCTCGACACTGAAACGCCAGTCGTATGTTCTGCCGCCTTCACGGTCTGCCCTTCCTCTTCTGTTCTCGGTGCCGAAGTGGCAGCCGCCCGCGCGGCTGCCCTTCCTTTAATTTCTTCCATGCTGACCTGTAAATTCTTCTCTTCCATCCTGTGCACTCCCTTCAGGCCTTCTTAAAGATCAGGCACGCGTTGTGTCCACCGAAGCCGAGCGAATTCGACAGTACATACTCAAGCTTCGCCTCGCGGCCCTGGTTTGGAACGATATCAAGATCACATTCCGGATCCGGTACCTGGTAGTTGATCGTCGCCGGAATGAACTGATCCTCCAGTGCCTTTACGCTGAAGAGGGCCTCCACGCCGCCGGCCGCACCGAGCAGGTGCCCGGTCATTGACTTCGTGGAAGAAACCGGAATGTCATAGGCCTTTTCACCAAAAACGGCCTTGATGGCCTTCGTCTCGCAGGCATCATTGAGATGCGTCGAGGTACCGTGTGCATTGATATAGGAGATGTCCTCCGGCTGGATACCTGCATCCTCGATGGCGAGGCGCATGCAGTTCGCACCACCCTCGCCTTCTGGATTCGGACTCGTAATGTGGTAGGCGTCACAGTTCGCGCCATAGCCGACGAGCTCCGCCAGAATCTTCGCGCCACGGTGAAGCGCATGCTCCCGCTCCTCAAGCACCAGGATCCCGGCGCCCTCGCCCATCACGAAGCCGCCACGCTCCTGATCAAATGGGATGCTGGCACGCTTCGGGTCCGTCGCATGGCAGAGCGCCCGCATGCTGGCGAAGCCGCCGATGCCGAGCTCTGTGATGCTGGCCTCGGTGCCACCGGCCACCATAACATCCTCATATCCATCCCGGATGCGATGGAAGGCATCGCCGATCGCATTGGAGCCACCGGCACAGGCGGTCACCGGGCAGGTGCACATCCCCTTAAAGCCATGACGGATGGCTACATTGGCTGCCGCCATATTGGAAATCGCCATCGGGATAAAGAACGGAGATACGCGTTCGAAGCCATGGCTCAGTGCCTTCTTATGCTCCTCCTCGATGGTGCTGAGACCGCCGATACCGGAGGAAATGATGACGCCCATCCGACTCACATCATACTCCTTCGGTGCTGTCTCGCTGCCCTCTGCCGAGGTCTTCAATGCTGCCGCCGACAGTATGCCGCTCTGCTGAATCGCTTCCTCTGCCGCTACGAGCGCGAACTGCGCATAGCGCGACATATGCTTCTGCTCCCGGCGATCAATGATCGCGGACGGGTCAAAGTCCTTCACCTCACCTGCAAGCTTGATCGTGAAGCTCTCGGTATCAAAATGGGTAATCGGGCCAATGCCACACTTTCCGGCACGTACGGCGGCCCAGGATGCCTCGGCAGTGTTTCCCGTCGGGTTCACGGTGCCGAGACCCGTGACGACAACTCTACGTTTATTCATGTTCTTCTCCTATCCATCCTGCAGCGTTCCAGTGACTGGAACCTGTCTCTTTTCATTGATCCATACAGGCACTTCGGTCCTGTCCTATCGACGCGTTTCCGCGGACATCCTCAGCAGCCCATGCCACCATCGACACCGAGCACCTGTCCCGAAATATAGCGGGCATCGTCAGAAGCCAGGAAAGCCACGGCCTTCGCCACATCCTCCGGGGTACCGAACTGACGGGCCGGAATCTGCTGAAGCATCGCGTCCTTCACCTTCTCCGGCAGTACCTTCGTCATGTCCGTGTCAATGAAGCCAGGTGCCACGGCATTCGCCGTAATTCCACGGCTTGCATACTCGAGGGCAGTCGTCTTCGTGAGCCCGATGAGTCCGGCCTTCGACGCCGCATAGTTCGCCTGACATGCATTGCCATGTACACCGACAATGGAGCTGACATTCACGATGCGACCACGGCGCTGATGCAGCATTTCCTTTCCCACATACTTCGTGAGAAGGAAGGCACCGCGCAGATTCTTTTCGATGACAAGGTCGAAATCCTCCGCGCTCATGCGAAGCATCAGATTGTCGCGGGTGATACCGGCATTGTTCACAAGTACGTCGATCGCTCCGAAGTGCTCGAGAGTGGTCTTCACGAGCGCCTTGACGGCCTCTTCATCGGCGACATCCGCCTGCACGGCGAGGGCCTCCACGCCCTCCGCCTGACAGAGCCGCACCGTTTCCTCGGCAGCGGCAGTATTGCCCGCATAATCTACAAGGATACTGCAGCCCTGACGCGCGAGCTCGACCGCGATGGCGCGGCCAATGCCTCGGCTTGCACCGGTGATGAGGGCCACGCGCTTCTTCTTTTCCGTTGTTTCTGACATAATTCTCCTTCTGCTGTCGCTCCACAGCGCCTGTCTGCTGCATAAAGAGCCCGCCCTTCGGATGGGCCCGGCTCCACAGCCTGTACAAGCTCTCTATGCTCTGGCGCTCTCCGCCTTCGGACCGGCGCACACAGCCTCCATCGTCTTCCTGCTCAGGCTTCCGCGCAGAGCTTTGCGATATCCTCCGACGTTTCAACCGCGGTTACGGTGAAATCCGTGATGCCCATATCGCGTGCTACCTTCTTCACAAAACCGCTCAGGGTATGGCCTGGTCCGATCTCAATGAAATTCGTCACACCCTCTTCAAACATCTCGCGGAGGATCGCTTCCATGCGGACCGGCTTCTGTACCTGCTCGACGAGCAGCTCCGGCACGGCCTTTCGAAGGCCCGCGAGCGTCGTCGCGGTGGTCGAATCCACGGATGCGTCGACCTCTTCACAGGCGCCACCCAGGTAATTAAACATCACCGGGCACTTCGGACGCTGGAAGCGAACGCTCTTAAAGTAGCGCTCGAGCGCATCTCCGGCAGGCTTCATAAACGCGGTATGGAACGGACCGGACACACGAAGCGGGATGCACTTTCCGCTGCCACTCGCCGCCACGAGCTCGGCGACCTTGTCCACGGCCGTCTTCTCTCCGCCGATGACGATCTGGCCCGGACAGTTCAGGTTGCAGATGGAAACGAGCTTTCCGGTCTCGATCTGTGCCTGACGGCAGAGGGTTCCGAGATCCTCCTGAGATACACCGAGCACAGCGCTCATGCCGCAGTCAATGCCCTCCGATGCCTTCGCCATGCTGGCTCCACGAAAGGCCACCATCTGGACGGTCGTCTCCGCATCCATCACCTCGGCTGCCTCCAGCGCGGAATACTCTCCGAGAGAGAGTCCTGCCGTCACATCCGGACGAAGTCCGTGTACCCGGAGAATCTCCGTCACGCCACAGGCAAAGGCCACCATGGCCGGCTGCGTGTAGCGGGTTTCGTTGATCACGCCATCCGGGTCCTGAAATACGAGCCGATGAAGGTCATAATTCGGATCCGCCGCGCTGTCCTTTCCAAACGCCTCCCGGAATTCTTCACTTCCTGCATACTGCTGAAGTGCATCGCTTACCATATCAAATACCCGACGGAATTCCGGATAATCACGGTACAGGTCGGCGCCCATGCCGACATGCTGGCTGCCCTGTCCGGCATATAAAAATGCTGTTTTCATTGTTTTACCTCTCTATGTTGATCGAACGCCTCTGCACACAGGTTGCACGGACGCCCCGCTTCTCTCTTTCCGCGCTTTTCGAACGGCGCTTCGCCTGTCTTTTCTGTGAAAGCACGTGGCCGGGGCTCCCGTTTATCCCTGGCAGATGTCCTTCAGGATTTCCGCCACTGGACGGATATCATGCAGCTGTCCACAGACCTGACCTGCCATCAGGGAGCCGGTCTTCACATCCCCCTCGAAAACCGCGCGGCGAAGTGAGCCGAGGGTAAACTTCTCGAGCTCCATCTTATCGGCTCCTGCCTTCTCCTGCTTCAGATACTCAACCGTCATCTGATTCTTCAATACGCGTACCGGCGTACCACCGATGCGCCCCGTCACGATGGCATCACTGCCCTTCGCCTTGAGAAGCGCTGCCTTATAGTTTTCATGGATCGGGCACTCCTCCGCAGCGAGCAGTGCGGTACCGATCTGAACACCACAGGCCCCGAGCGCCATGGCCGCCGTATACTGCCGATGATCGGCAATGCCTCCAGCCGCAATGACCGGAATCGACACGGTGTCTACGCACTGTGGTACGAGCGTCATGGTCGTCATCTCGCCGACATGACCACCGGACTCACAGCCCTCTGCAATCACGGCAAATGCGCCCATGCGCTCCATCATCTTTGCAAGAATCGGTGCCCCGACCACCGGAATCACCTTGATGCCGGCTGCACGAAAAGCCTCCATATACTGTCCCGGATTACCCGCGCCCGTCGTCACCACCGGTACCTTCTCCTCCACACAGACCTTCACGAAGTCCTCTGTGCACGGATTCATGAGCATCAGGTTGACGCCAAACAGTGGCTGGTAGTCGGCGCTTGCCGCCTTCTCCGTCAGCGCACGAGCCGTACGGATCTCCTCTCGCAGCTCCTCCGCGGAATGGATTCCACCGGTACCGATGAGGCCGAGGGCGCCTGCATTGGCACAGGCTGCTGCAAAGCGTCCCGTGGCAATATTCGCCATGCCACCCTGAATGATCGGATATTTCGTGCCCAGTAATTCGTTTAATAATGTCATTTTTTTGATACCTCCGGTGCGTCATAGCTGAGAATGCAGCCGCCCCAGGTGAGTCCCCCGCCGAAGCCAGCGAGAATCAGCCGCTCTCCGCGATGAAGACGTCCCCGCTGCTGCAGATCGTACAGTGCGGTCGGAATCGACGCGGCACTGGTATTGCCAAGTGTTTCCATATTCATAAAGAACTTTTCCGCCGGCCAGTGCATCGCGCGCTGAACGTGACGAATGATGCGGGCGTTCGCCTGATGGCAGACCACATGGTCAATGTCCTCCATGGTCTCACCCGAGCGCTCAAGCAGCCCCGCGATGATGCGCGGAATGATGTCACAGGCAAACACGAAGACCTCGCGTCCGTCCATCCGCATATGGTCAATGCAATCGTCCTCCGCGTGCGTCACGTCGCGGTCCGCTGTGGCCGCGCAGCTTTCCATCTGCGTTCCGGCCTCACCGGCTTCCTCTGCCGGGATCCTGGCTGCCTTTTCCGCCCTCTGCTTTTCGTACGCTCCCGTGTAGGTGCCCGGTGCGAGGATCACATCGGACCCCCGTGCGCCAAACAGGCGGACATACGGACGCATCCCTTCTGTGCCTGCCTCCAGCTCACCGCATGCGATCACGGCCGCCCCGGCCCCATCCCCGAAGAGAATGGCGGTGGAGCGGTCCTCCATGGACAGAAGGCGGGACAGCTGCTCCGCGCCGACCACCAGGGCATAGCGCCGACCGCTGACACTTGCCAGATTTTGTGCCACCTCCAGGCCATAGATGAAGCCGCTGCAGGCTGCATTGATGTCCAGGGCCGGTACCTCCGGGAGCTCCAGCTCTCGCTGAAGAATCGCTGCAATGCTCGGCGTCGCAAGGTCCGCAGACATGCTGGCAACAACGATGGCTCCGAGCTCCTCTCTGGAAACGCCCTGCTGTTCCGCGTTCTCTACGGCCTTCCGCGCCGCCTCGAGGGCGAGGGTCACGGCACTTTCCTCCGACGTGCAGAAGCGCCGTGCGTGGATGCCGGTACGTGGATAGATCCACGCGTCCGAGGTATCCATACAGTGGCTCAGATCATCATTGGTCACAATCCGGCTCGGATACGCGGCTCCGAGGCCGATGAGTTTCATTTCGTTCACGCTCTCTCCTTACGATTAAATGTTTCTGTACTTTTCCTGGCGCTGCCTCCGAAGCTCCTCCGGACTCAGGCGCAGAAGATCATTGAGGCTCTTCTCCAGGACAATGTCGAGACTTGCATAGAGGCGCTCCGGATCCGCCTGTGCCCCGCCCAGCGGCTCTGGAATCAGATGATCCGCGACCCCGGCCTCCCGAAGATCCTGCGCCGTCAGCTTCATCACCTCGCAGGCCTCCTCATGACGGCTCGCATCCTTCCAGAGGATTGACGCGAAGCCCTCCGGGCTCAGTACCGAGTACACAGCATTTTCGAGCATCAGAATCTGGTTTGCCACCGAAATCGCGAGTGCACCACCGGAGTTTCCTTCCCCCGTCACGATGGCGATGACTGGCACATGCAGGCTGCTCATCGCTGCAAGATTCCGGGCGATCGCCTCGCCCTGTCCATGCTCCTCAGCCTCCATGCCCGGGTACGCACCCGGCGTATCGATGAAGGTGATGATCGGACGGCCGAACTTCTCGGCCTGCTCCATCAGGCGAAGGGCCTTCCGATAGCCCTCCGGCCGTGGCATACCGAAATTGCACTTCATGTTTTCTTCCATTGTCCGGCCCTTGCGGTGTCCCAGCACCGTCACCGGCATGCCCTTGTAGCGGGCAATGCCTCCATAGATGGAGGCATCCTCATCATAAAGATGGTCGCCCTTCTGCTCGAAAAAGTCTGTAAAAAGGTGGTCAATGAAATCCGTAATATGCGGGCGCTTCGGATGCCGTGCGAGATAGACACGGTCGGCTGCGGAGAGATTCGTACACTGGGAAAGCAGCTGGGTGCGCTCCTGGTCCAGTCCCCGGATCTCGTCTGCATTGGCCTCGAGCTCCGCTTCCGTCGTCGACAGCTTCTGGATCTGATCCTCGAGCTTCTCTGCCTCTTCAATGATGTCCTTGATCATGCTCTCTCCTCCCCTACGATGCTCGTCGTGCGCTGGATGCCGGAATCGACATGCAGCTTCAGAATGTCGGCGAGCACATCGCGCATTTCGCTCCGCTGGACGATACGATCCACGAAGCCATGGTTTTCGAGGTACTCCGCGCGCTGGAAGCCCTTCGGAAGCTTCCGGTTGATGGTCTGTTCGATGACACGCGGACCGGCGAAGCCGATAAGGGCCCCCGGCTCTGCCAGGGTAATGTCCCCAAGGGTCGCAAAGCTCGCCGTCACGCCGCCCGTTGTCGGGTGCGTCAGGAAGCTGATGTAGAGACCGCCATGCTCACTGAAGCTCTCAATCGCCGCACTGGTCTTCGCCATCTGCATGAGACTGTAAATCCCCTCCTGCATACGTGCACCACCGCTCGCACTGAAGATGAGAAGCGGCAGATGATGCTCGTCCGCATACTCGACGGCACGGGTGACCTTTTCGCCCACAGCGCGGGACATGGAGCCCATAAAGAAGCGGCTGTCGAGGACGACGGTCACAAGGCGGATGCCCTCAATCGTACCCACGGCTGAAATAACGGACTCCGAAAGGCCGGTTTTCTCCTCCTGCTTCTCGATCTTTTCCTTATAGCCCGGAAAGCCGAGCGGATCCTCCGCTGTAATGTCGCGGTCCAGCTCCTCGAAGCTGCCCTGGTCGAGGATCAGCTTCAGACGATAGTAGCCACCGAGTGGCGCATACTTTCCACAGGTCGGGCAGATGAAGTAGTTCTCCTCCCATTTGCGGCGAAGTGCGCGGCGCCCACAGCTCCGGCAGGTGATGAAGCTCGATGGAATCATGACGGCCGGAAGCCCACGCCCCGTGCTCTTTTCTCCATCCTTCTTCGCCTCTGCCTTTTCTCCGCTCTCATTCCTTCCGGAAAGCGGCCAGGTAAAGTGGACACCCGTATGTCCGATCATATCCTCCCGCGCTTTTTTCTCGAGCGCGCGGTTCTTATAAAGCTCATAAATCTGCTTAATCGGCGACTTCATGGCAAACCTCCTTTTAAAGCTTCCGTCCCCTGTCTTTCATTCTGAAGCCAAAGACCATGTTGAAGACCGTAAAAGAATCCTTCCCACGTCTTCCGTTGGATATGCAGTTATCCAGATGCAGGTACAGCGGAATCGGTCCCGCCCTGCGTCTTCAGTTTAGAAGAGCCCGATTTTCGTATGAAAACCGAGCTGCCTTTCGGGGGAAGTCTTCTTCTGCCCTTCCTGATCTACTTAGTTCTTGCAGTAATCCACGAGATCCTGTACCGTTACCATCTTGCCGATCTCTCCATCCGGGATGGTCTTTCCAAGTGCATCCTCGAGTGCCATGTGAAGCTCTACAAGGGAAAGAGAATCCACCTCGAGGTCCTCCTGGAAGCGTGCCTCTGGGGTCACCTTCTCCTCATCACATGCGAGTGTATCCACGATAAGTTCCTTAACCTGCTCGAAATCCATTTTTTCTCCTTCTGACCGTCCTGCGGCCCATCATTTCTGTGTTCTTCGATAGCGGCCTTTGCTTCTTCAAATCCTTCTGTTCAAGGCTTTTTGTTAAAAACTTTTCGTTAAAATATTTTAACTATTGCCGCGATGCTGCCTAGAATACGTGAAATGCAGAGGGAAGTCAACGAAAGAAATTCCGAAGTGAAAATAGTTTCGAAAACTACGAAAAACGGAGATAAATGGAAAAGACGCTTTTCCGTCCTTTTCACCCTCTCCGTTCTTTAAAATTTTTTAGTTATATAAAATTTTTTAAATAGTAAATCAACGCATATTTTTATTTGTGTTCATTAACGAATATTATTTGCACTCATGGCTTAGCTTACCTGTATGTAGTTCCTGATTCCACTCTCCGCACACAGAACACCTCTGTGACCACTTACATCACGAGCTCAACCCGGCTTCCATCCGCTCGATCCTTCGTCACGATGAGCTGTCGATCGATCTGCTGCTTGAGTTCCCCTACATGTGAGATGATCCCGACGAGGCGATGCCCCTCCGTGAGCTCCGCAAGTGCCTGAATCGCTGTATGCAGCGAATCCTCATCCAGTGAGCCGAAGCCCTCATCGACAAACATCGTATCGAGGCGGATGCCACCGACACTCGAGCTGATCTCATCGCTGAGACCGAGTGCAAGGCTGAGCGACGCCTTAAAGGATTCCCCGCCCGACAGGGTCTTTACCGAGCGAAGTGTGCCGTTGTAATGATCCAGCACATCGAGCTCGAGTCCCGACTGGGACTTCATGTTGTCTGCATTCTTCCGACGGACGAGCTCATACTGCGCATCGCTCATGATCATGAGACGTGTGTTGGCCCGTCGCAGGATGCGGTCGAAGTAGGTTGTCTGGATATAGGTTTCCAGCGTCAGCTTCTCCGCGCCGCTCACTGTGCCATTCGCGGTGTTCGAGAGCTCATTGACCCAGGCGTAGTGCTGCTCCTTTTCGCTGAGCTCCGCTGCACCGGCACGGATCCGCTGGAGCTGGGCTCGATTATTCTGGAGGCGGGCAATGACGCCATCAGCCTCCGCCCTGAGCTGCTGTCGTTCAGCGCTTCGGCGTGTCTGTGCCTCCCGCTCTGCCGCTTCGTCATATTGTGCGCCCTCCGCCGTTTTCCGCTGCTCTTCGAGCTTCTGCACGGAGCCCTGGAGGGTCGCGATCTGCTGTTCTACGGCATGGAGCGCGTTTTCCGCCTTCGTGCGTGCCTTCATGGTCTCCTGCACAAGCTGCTGCAGGCGCTCCATCTCCGAACGGGCTGCAGCCTCCGATGGAAATGGCAGCATGGCCCGCAGCCTTTCAAGCTGTTCTCTGGCGGCCTGGTATTCGGTCTTCATGGAGATTTCCGTGGCGCTCGCCCGTTGAATTTCTTCATTTAAATGCTCCAGCTTCCGCTCGGCCTCCGGAATCTGCTGCTCGAAGGCTTCTTTTCTTTTCATCTTCCGTGTGAGCGTGCGCAGCTCTTCTGTGAGAAGTGTGGCGGCTTTCTGGGCTGTACGAAGTGCAGCCTCTACGCGTGGACGGGCGTCTTCTGGACTCCACTGCGCGCCCACTTCCTTTCCATCCTGAAGATTCTGTGATCGTACATCCGATTCCAGTGCATCTGCGGTCTGCTTCGCGTTCTCCGTACAGTGGCAAGTCGTCTCCAACGTCCACACTGTTCCCAGGAGCTCTGTGCACTGCTGCAGCACATGTCCCTTCGACGCTTCATATTCGCCATGAAGGCTCCGCGCACGACCGCTCTCTTCCTCCATCTCCCGCCGGCGCTGCTCCGCCTGCTTCTCTGCCTTCTGCACCTCGGCCTCCGTTGGCGCCTGTGCGGACAGGCGTGCGAGATGACTTTCCTCTGTAATCGCATGACCACATACCGGACAGGCATCGCCCGGCTTCAGATCGCGTGCGAGTATCCCTGCCTGCTCACACAAAAATGCATGGTTCATTTCCTTATAGGAAGCATCCGCTGCTTCATATCGATGGTAGGCCTGCTGAAACGCCTGCTGTGCACTCGCCTGCTTCTGTCCTAGACCCTGAAGCGTCTCGAGACTCTGCTTCAGGGTCTGAAGTTCCGTGCAGCGTTTTGCATTCTCCGCCTGCGCAGCCTTCTTTTCTGCGAGCTCCGCTTCAACGCTGCCAAGCGTTTTCAGCTCCTGCTTCGCGTTCTCCAGCTGACGCATCCAGTCCTGCTGCGTCTTTTTCCATTCCGCCTGCGTCTCCTCCTGCTGCGCCATGCTTTTTTCACGTTCCGACTGTTTCGTTTCCAGCGTACGGAGCTCCGTATACTGTGGGAGCTTCTCTGCAAGAAGCGCACGTTGGCACTCCCATTCCTTCACCTCCGGTTCCTTCGCCTTCGCCGCCTCAAAGGCCTGCTGAAGCGTGGCAAGCTTCGGTTCTTCGCTTGTCAACGCGTTCTTCACCTTCTGGTGCTCCACCACCAGCTGTTGGAAGGCACGGATGGCCGTGAGGTGACCACTGATGGTCTCCAGTGTCTTCGTCGTTTCCTCGAGCGCTGCATCCAGCGCTTCCTTTCGCTCCTGATCCCCTGCGATGATGCGTTCGAGAAGCGAAACCACCTCGGCCGTCGGCAGAGCCCCCTGGTGCGCCTTCTCAAGTTCCAGTGACAGCGGACTCAGCGGATCCGCCGTCGTGGACTGCACGTAATGCTCAATGGCCTTCCGCGCATCCTCCTTTTCCCCATACAGTCGCTTCGCGTCATTCTGGAGCTGCTGCTGCAGTGCCTTATAGTGCTCGGTGTCAAACAGCTTCCGGAAGATTTCCTGTCGTTCTTTGGTGTCGGCAAGGAGGAGCTTCAGGAAATCACCCTGCGCGATCATGGCAATCTGTGCGAACTGCGCATGATTCACACCGAGAATTTCAAGAAGCTTCCGGTCCACCTCCCGTGGCTTCGTGAGCACCGATCCGTCTGGAAGCAGAAGCTCTGCATCCGCCTTCTGGAGCGTCATGCCGCCACCGCGCTTCGCTGGACGCAGATACTCTGGATTTCGCTTCACGGTATAGTCCTGTCCACGATAGCGGAAGCAGAGCTCCACCTCGGTCGGCGTATCGGGTTCCGCATATTTCGAGCGGAGCATCCCTGCACTTCGATTTTCTCCGGACGCTTCGCCGAAGAGTGCGAAGGTGATGGCATCAAAGATCGTCGTCTTCCCAGCTCCGGTGTCACCGGTAATGAGGTAGAGCCCACTCTCACCGAGCTGCTCCATATCGATTTCCGTCACACCCTTATACGGTCCAAAGGCGGACATCCTAAGTTTTAGTGGTCGCATGTCTTCCTCCCTGTTCTTTTCACAGGACCGTTCTTCACTGCATCGCTTCCTGTGACTGAATGGTTCCAAACACTCATTCCTGATTCTCCCAGATTTTCTCGATCTGAGCGGCCATGTAGTGCGCCTGCTCAGCAGTCATGTCCTTATGATTCTGCTTGTCAAAAAGCTCCGAAAAAAGATCGAGCGGTGACTTCTTTTCCAGGTCCTCGAGCTCCCAGCTTTCGCTCCGCTGCCCACGTGTCCGTGCATTGTCATAGTCAAGCTTCATAAGATTCGGATAGATCACCTGCAGGCGGCGCGCCGCATCCGGCACCTCGATCTCGTCTGTCAGTGTCACATGAAGATAGTCGTCGGTCGCCGTGCCCTCATAGTTTGAGCGCAGGGTGAGTTCCTCATAGCTTCCACGAAGCTCCCGCATGTCACGAAGCGGCGTAAGCTCTCGTGTGCGAATGTCGATGTCCGTTGTGCCATCGGCTTTCTTCGCACCGAGCGCGACAATCGTTACCGATTTATGGTGATGGGCCTCCGAGAAGCTGTACTTGAGTGGCGTACCCGCATAGCGGAGGATCGGTCCTCGGGTGCTTTCCTCCGTGGATGTCGTCTCTTCTGCTGATGGTTCCGTACTCTCCTCAAGGACTGAACGGTCCTCTACGGATGTACGCTTTTCCGCTGCCGGGTGGTCTCGCTGGAATGTGTTGTCCCCTTCCGCTGCCGGGTGGTCTCGATGGAATGTGTTGTCCTCTTCCGCTGCCGGGTGGTCTCGATGGAATGTGTTGTCCTCTTCCGCTGCCGGGTGGTCTCGATCCGATGGACTGTGTATCTGCTGCGGTCCATGCAGATGGCCGAGCGCGACATAATCAAACGGCGCGAACACCGAAGCGTCGACATTGTCCGTTCCACCGACCGAAAGATCCTCGGAATCGGAGCGGCTCGCGCCGGTGACAAACTGATGCGTCACCAGAACGTTTCGGTGCGTCGGGTCAATGTCCATGTGCGAGATGGCGACGCGCAGCGCATCGGTGTAGCTTACGATCTGCTCCTCCGGATAGAAGCGCCGCACATTCGCGGGCTTCAGGAAGGGGAGAAGGTAGACGTCGACCGGCGGGAAGGCATCCGTGGGCGCATCAGGCGCAGGATCATGGACGTCGGCTGCATAAGAAACAGACGCATCGGCATCGGCTGTGCGGACCGAGGCATTGTCCGTGTCCGCCCCTTCCACGCAGGAAATGCGCTTCACGCTGCCGTCATACACCGGCGAAAGGTAAATGCCCTCGTGATCCATGAGACGATTTCCGAAGGCAATGCGCTCCGGTGAGTCATGATTGCCCGCGATCACAAAGACCCGAAGCTTCAGTACAGAAAGCTGGTAGAGAAACTCGTCAAAAAGCTCCACCGCCTCGGCGCTCGGAATCGCTTTATCGTAGATATCCCCGGCAAGGATCACGCCGCCATCTGGCTGCTCCTCTCGAAGAATCGATAATATTTGTTTTAATATGTAGCGCTGGTCCTCAAGCATTGAGAAGGCATTGACACGCTTTCCGATGTGAAGATCGGCGAGATGGATGAATTTCATACGCCCGTCCTTTCGCATTATGGTATGCATTGCTTTTATTATACCCCATCTGCATGATCTACGCAGTACACGGCACCAATACTGTAAACTCAGATGAAGAATCCGCGAAGTTCCACGGATCTGCGCGCGGCCTTTGGGGCCTTCTGCATTGAAATTGCGCAAATATATGCAAACCTTCTTTTGGGAAAATCGTATATATGTATTTTGGCCTTCTAATCTCCTTTTTCCTAGAAAAGTATATACGCAAGGCCGATTTCAGAAATCGTATATATGTTCATGGCTTATTTCAAACGAAATCCCCTTTACCGCATATATACGATTTTTGAAATAACCGATTTGTATATATGCTACGGACCGAATCATCTCTCAAAGAGCCAAAATCCATATATACGATTTTTAAAAACGGCCTATCGTATATATCGGTTTTTCTTTATGTCGAGAAATTCTTTAAAAAATATATACAGGAACCATCATTTCAAAAATCGTATATATCTTTCGCGAGATCGCAAGCTTGTCTGAGATCCATGAAAATATATACGATTTTCGAAAAGAAGATTCTGTATATAGCATGGAGAAAATGCTTTCTGGTCGGGGGGTAAATTCCAGGGTGAATTCCAGCAGGCTGTACATCACAGAAGCCCATGCATCCTCCATTGCACTACTCCTCGTTCTTTCCTATAATATAAGGTAAACTGGTTTGACAGGAGGAGCACGCACGTGATCTACACGAAATGGAGCGTGCTCTGCTCGCACCGAGAAGGAAGGAAAAACGTATATGTTACATCATGAGCACAAAAATGAACGTTGGGTATTTTATAAGGATACGATGGCCGAGTCCGGTGGCGAGGGCGTCACAAAGCGGGTCCTGGCCTACTCCGATGATGTGATGGTCGTGGAAAATACCTTTGAGAAGGATGCCATCGGAAAGCTGCACCATCATCCGCATACCCAGATCACCTATATCAAGTCCGGAAAATTCGAGTTCACGATCGATGGAGAAAAGCATGTGGTCAGCGAGGGCGATACCCTGCTGAAGACCGATGGCGTCGAGCATGGCTGTGTCTGCCTGGAGGCCGGACAGCTCATCGATATCTTCACGCCGTATCGGCAGGATTTCGTAAAGGACTAAAGCGATGATCTATACAGGAATCTATGACGCAACATTGACCTATGATGAAACGCAGGAGGCCCGGCTTTCGAAGGGACAGCTGCCATCGCAGCTAAACGCCCAGATGGCGGCCCATACCCACGTATCGGAAGAGGTCATCACGATTCCAGGCTACCCGCACCCTCTGCATGCTGGAAAGCAGAGAGGCACGGTCATCGTCATTCCAGGCGGAGGCTACAGCTGGCTCAGTCCACGGGAAGCGGATCCGATCGTCCATGCCTTCAATGCCTATGGCTTCCGTGCGCTCGTCTTCCGCTATGACTGTGAAAGCGAGATTCTCGGTCTTCGCCCACTGAAGCAGGCGGCCTGGGCGATTGCAAAAACGCGCCAGCTGTTTCCAGCGGAGCCGGTCTATCTCTGTGGCTTCAGTGCAGGCGCACATGTGGCAGCCTCCATCGCCATTCACTTCGATGATACCGACTGGAACGGAGATCCACTTTTTACGGAGGTGCTGGATTTCTTAGGTGAAGCAGCAGATCCGGCGACGCTTTTCCGACCGGATGCTCTGATTGTATCGTATCCCGTCATCAGTGCCGGGGAGTACCGGCATGCCGGCAGCTTCGAGCGTCTCCTCGGAAAGCGGGAGGATTTTATCGCGAAGTACGGAGATGACACCGACTACGAGCGTGCACGTCGCTGGTTCTCGCTCGAAACGCAGGTGCACGCCTCCACACCGAAGACCTTTGTATGGCAGACCGTCACCGATCAGAGCGTGCCGGTGCAAAACTCTCTTCTTCTCGTGAACGCACTTGTCGAGCATGGCATCCCGGTGGAGTATCATCTCTACCCGAAGGGGCCGCACGGACTGAGCCTCGCGACCGAAGAGGTTGCGGAAACAAGCAAGAACCGGGTCACGGATCTTCATGTCGCGGACTGGTTCGAACGCGCCATTGACTGGCTGCTCTATACGGAAGATGGACATTCTGTTGACGCATAGACATCGAAAGGAGCATCTATGAATATTACTGTGGTTTATGCGACAGGGCGTAAGGGACCTTCCTGTTCCTATCACATCACACAGATGATCGTGAAGGAGCTTCTGGATGGTGGCGAGCTCTTTGAGTTCTTTCTTCCAAAGGATATGCCGCATGTATGTCTCGGATGTTACTGCTGCATTCACGGAGAAGAGGAAAAGTGCGGTGGTGCTGCTGCACTATCTCCGATTCTTACAGCAATAGAAAAATCAGAGCTCCTCATCTTTAGTACGCCGACCTACGTATACCACATACCGGGACAGCTAAAATCCTTTCTTGATCATCTTGCTTATCGCTGGATGGTACATCGTCCGGACCTGTCCTATCTGAAGAAGCAGGCCCTCATCGTGAATACCGCAGCCGGTGGCGGCATGCGTTCGACGGTTCGGGACATCCAGGACAGTCTGGAGAACCTTGGGGTCGGACGGACCTATCATCTCACGCAGAGTGTGTGGAATTATGACTGGCCAAGCCTTCCCGCGTCCTTTCACAGCACCATAGAAAAAAAAGTGAAGCGCACCACCCGAACAATTCGGAGCCGAGCTGGACATGTAACGCCATCGCTGAAGGTGCGTGGACTCTACAGGATGTATCGTCTTCTACACCTGAAGAAGAAAATGACACCGGTGGATGACGCGTATTGGGAAAATATGAAGTGTGTCTGAATAGAAGACCGATTACCTGGAGAAGCTCTGGGTAATCGGTCTTTTATTTTTCTGATTGGTATACGGCGTGTAAGACTTTTTTCCACTGAATTTCCAAGAAATGTCCGATGGTAAGCCACCCTCACTGTGGTATAATGAACGTACAAGATTTCAGTGGAGGAATATGCTATGACCGATGATTCAATCCGAACTACCGACCTTGCAGGGAAGGCCGCTGCGCCCTCCACCTCAGGATTACAGAAACGGGCACCGCGTAGTGATGCGGCCAATGTTCCAAGAACGGAGCGTCTGCGCCGCCCGGCAGATCCGAATGAGCTTCTGACGCATAACCAGCCACCGAAGCGGCCACAGCGGTCCGTGAATATCGAGCGCATGGGCGTACCTCTGCAGGATGTCCGAAGGGAGGATGCGTCGAGCTATACGGGAGGCCTTGCCAGTGAAGGGGCGGCAGCGAAGCAGTCCAGAGCACGGCGAAGCGACCGCTTTATGCCAGGGGCAGGCTATGAGGGTCCAACCAATGCAGAGCTGATGGTGGAAATAAAGAAAAACCGTTATCTACTGCTGACGATTCTTCTGCTGCTTATTCTTCTGCTGGTTGGATGTGGTGTATTCGGCATCTATGTTTACCGTACCTTCCAGACCTATGAGTCGCAGCTTCAGGAGGCCTTCGACACCATGGAGAAAATTGACGATGTGGTCGGCAAGCTTCAGCAGACCTATCGAACCTACAGCGGACAGATTGACGACTTCTTCGATACCGTCAGTGAGCTGAAGGGCTATGTCGATACCTTTAAGGGTCTGCTCAGCTCTCTTCCGAAGATTCAGCTTCCGTTCTAATTTTTGAAATCAGGAATTCATATCCTGACGTCCGTGCTTGATACGGCTGCTGCAAACTCAGAAGGCGAAAAACAGAATCAAAAAACTCCACCCTAGGCATAAGCCGAAAATGAGCTTAAATGCCTAGGGTGGAGTTCTCAGCAGCTTCTTACCTCGCCGCGCAGTTTTTCTTCGTCACTCCTTCGTAATCGAAGAGACCGTCGTGCTTTTCCTCCAGTGCCTTAATCATGTGGTAGGTGTAGGTACTGTACGGAGTCGGAATGCCGTATTCCTCTCCCATCCGCATGAGTGCGCCCGCGAACATGTCGATTTCCGTATGCCGTCCGGCATCGAGATCCTGGAGCGTCGAGTAGCGCGCCGATGGCGGCACGGCACAGCCGGTACTCGTTAAGCTTGCAAGCTTTTCCTTATCGACACCCTTCGCTGCCGCGATCTGCTCCACCTCATGGCGAAGTCCGTCACTGATGGCCTTCATGTGCACACTGTCACGATAGCATCCGACGCCCGCACCGAGAATCGCCTGTGGCAGGTTGTTGCATACATTGAGCCGGAACTTGTTCCAGATTTCTTCTCGGATACAATCGGTCGCGCGTGTATTGAGACGCGTTTTTCCGAAGACCTCCTGCAGCGCATGGATACGCACACTCTCACGCGGCTCCTTCGCTTCTCCATAAATGATACCGATCGTAATCGCCGGATCGAAGCAGTAGCCACGCCCCTCCTGGTAGGCGGACGCCACCTTGATGAGGGAGTAAATCATATGCTCCTCGCCGATCGCAGAGGCAATGATGTCCTCACTGTCCACCCCATTCATGAGACTCATCACCGTCGTATGCGCATCGACCGCTGCCTGGATGTCCGGAAGCGCCGCCCGCAGAGCGCCATACTTCAGTGCCACGATGAGAAGGTCCACGCCCTTTGCCTCCGCTGGTGACAGCACCTCCGGATGATAGATCTCCCCATTGATCTGACAGCCCTGCTTCTTTAAGCGTTCCGCACGCGCGCCCTCCGCGAGGATACTGAATTCCACATCCGGACAATCCGAAAACCCATAAATGACATAGGAGCCGACGGCTCCTGCACCAAGTAACGCAACCTTCTTGATCTTTTCCATCCTCTTCTCTCCATTCTCCCTGTATGCTCATGATGGGCGGCCGCATACGTCGCTGCTGAGCACCAAACAAATACAGCCTGCCTTCATTGACCTTTCATCGGTTCCCCGACGGGCTCTCCTCTGCGCGGAAGGCATAGCTCAACGCCACGCTTCCATAGGCACGCCTGCACAGTAGATCTTTCCGAATACAATAATCCACAGCACAAGCGCCACCGGCACCAGCAGACGAAATTTCCATTTTCTCGTCTTATGGTGAAAGAGCTGCATACCGAGAAGAGCCCCGGGCGCACCCCCAAGGAAGGCGGAAAGAAGCAGCGTCTGTTCCGGAACCCGCCAGCGATGGTGGATCGCCTTATATTTGTCTACCCCATAGAGGAGGAACGAAAGAATGCTCATCAGTACGACCCATCCGACGAGAATCTGATCCAGATACAGCTGCATGT
>ERZ808240.2491-NODE-2491-length-19880-cov-8.899067_pt1 | contig 19880 bp, 17 predicted proteins | sample MGYA00521084_ERZ808240 | MGnify/ENA primary metagenome ERZ808240 (study PRJEB31516, sample SAMN03275571) | gut metagenome | biome: mammalia-associated habitat; material: feces | host: Papio cynocephalus | place: Kenya | collected 2012-08-06 ...
GGGCATAAAACAGGGCTGCCACCAGCAAAAATATTTGCTAATGCGACAGCCCCATCTTTTTTTGCATCAATAGAAAAAACTTCCTGTTATAGCATGCTGCCTGTGCTTACGGCAGTCTGTATTTTTCTGCATAGGCAAGAACTTTTCCACGAAAATTGATGTTCTCGCTTTCTTTTAAGTTGTCCAGATATTCATGGGTTTCGTAGCTGTCTTCCTTTACCTGTAAGAGACATACCGCAATATTGGAGCAATGGTCTGCCACTCTTTCAAAGTTATTGGTAAGCTCTGTTAAAAGCACGCCCAGTTCAATGGTGCATTTACCCTTGCGCAGACGCTTGATATGGCGCTTCTTCATTTCGATATTAAGCTGGTCAATGACCTCCTCCAAAGGTTCTACAAGTTCTGCCGTCTCGGAGCTGTCCGTTTCAAAAGCAGTAAAGGAAATATCCAGAATTTCTTTCACGGCATCCATGAAGACCGTAAGCTCTTCCATTGCCTTATCGGAGAATACCAATCCTCTCTCCTGCATTTCATCCGCCGACTCCTTAATGTTTAAGGCATGGTCGGAAATCCTCTCAAAATCGCCGATACAGTGAAGCAGGATGGACAGTACATGGCTTTCCTTTTCCGTCATATCCTTACCGCTGATTTTTACCAGGTAAGTGCCGATTTCGTCCTCAAAACGGTCAATATCCTGCTCTAACTTCTCTACCTCCGCCGCCTTGTCCGCATCATAGTTCTGCAGAAGGTCAAGCGCTGTAAAAATCGACTTCTTGGAATACTGCGCCATAGTAATGGCAACTCTTCTGCTTCGCTCAATGGCAAGTCCGGGGTTCTCCAAGAAACGGCTGTCCAGTGTTTTTAATTCCACATCCACCGGTGACATTTCGCCTTCCTTTACCTTGTCCGGTATGGTTAAGTTTACCATTCTGACAAACATCCCTGAAAAAGGAAGCAGGATAATGCAAAGCGCTATGTTAAATAAGGAATGAATCAGGGCAATTCCCAGCGGAGAAATCGCTTCATCCATAAAGGAAAAATGAAGGAAAGCATTCGCCGCATAGAAAACTACCATAAACAGGGTTGTCTTTACGATATTGTAGTACAGATGCATAAGGGCTGCCTTCTTGGCATCCTTGTTGGCACCGATAGCGGAAATGAGAACCGTGATGCAGGCACCGATATTCTGTCCCATAATAACCGGTACCGCCGTAGCTCCGGTTACGGCTCCCGACCGGGACAACGCCTGTAAAATTCCGACCGATGCAGAAGAACTCTGTACGATGGCAGTCATAATAAAACCTACCAGTACCCCTAAAAGCGGGTTGGAGAACATGGTCAGCATGCTGGTAAATTCCGGCACATCCGCCAGACCCTTTACCGCGCCGCTCATGGTATCCATACCAATCATCAGAATGGCAAATCCCGCAATAACGGTACCCACCGTTTTGTGCTTTTCTTTCTTAGTAAAGTTTATGAGAATAACACCGATTAAAGCCAGTACGGGAGCAAAGGACGACGGCTTGAAAAGCTGAATGATGAAACTGGTGCTTTCGATTCCGGTTAAACTCAATAACCATGCCGTAATGGTCGTACCTACGTTGGCGCCGATTATTACGTTTACCGCCTGCTCAAGCTGCATAATTCCGGAGTTTACAAAACCGACCACCATAACTATGGCTGCTGTGGAAGACTGGATAACCGCCGTCACGCCGGCTCCCACCAGAACCGCCTTGACCGGATTGTTGGTGAGCTTTTCCAGTATGTTCTCCAGCCTGCTGCCGGAAACTCTCGATAGGCCCTCGCCCATCATGTGCATACCATACAGGAACAGGGCAAGTCCGCCCATCATCGTCAGAAGGTCAAAAAAATCCATTTGTATACCCAACTTTCTTATATTCTGTACAAATTTTACTCATCATTTTTTATTGTAACTAAAAAGCGGAGCATATGCAACAATCTTTTCCGTAAGATTTTTGTTAAGTTTTCTGTATCTGTTTTTCCAGCTCCGCTGCCGCAAGGCTCAATGACTCGCCCTTCCTTCTTAAGAGGCAGATGTTCCGCTCCGGCACCGGCGGCTTCATGTCCAGAATAACCAGCCCTTCCATATTTTCCTTTTCCAAGAAATCCAGCGGCACAAAGCCTATCCCTAAATCCGACTTTACCATGGGCAGTATCTGGTCTGATGTTGCCGCCTCCACATCCGGTGAAAACGTCCATCCCATCTTACCAAAAATAGCGGAATAAAAAGCAAAGGAACTGGTCTGCTCTCCGAGGCCGATGAGCGGATATTTCTTTATCTGTTCATCGGTAAGCGACATGCCCGTTGCCAGGGAAAATGCGGTACTGCATATCGGAACCTCCTTGATTTTCCGAAGAATTTTGGCGGTAATTCCCTCCGGCAGGGTAAAAGGGTCAGTCACAAGCGCCATATCCACCAGCCCCTTTTTCAATACGGATAATGCCTGCGGTGTGGTCTGGTTGGAAATGCGGATGCGGATACCGGGATACGCCTTCCGGTATTTTTTTAAGGCTGGAAGAAGCTCACAGTGCAGGGCAATTTCACTGGCGGCAATGGTAACCACTCCGCCCTGCAGACTTTTCTCCCGGGCGATTTCTTCCTCACCGCTCAAAATGTGCTCCATTGCCACGGAAATATGGGCATACAGCTTTTCCCCCTCCGGCGTCAGGGTAATGCCGTGCCGCTGCCGGATAAACAAAGTGCATCCCAGCTCCTCTTCCAATTTTTTCATCATGCGGGTGATATTGGGCTGATTGTTCATCAGTGCCTGTGCGGCTGCCGTAAAGCTTTTCAGCTTTGCCACATAATAAAAGACCCGGTAATAATCGTAACTGATATTCATACTTCGCTCCATATCATTTTCATATATCTATATTTCAAAATTTATATTTTTCATATATTTTTAATGGGATTATAATACATCCGATGTAAAAAAAGCAACACCTGACAGAGAGGATGAAAAATATGGAGAACAAAATTATTTGTATCGGACGTGAATACGGCAGCGGCGGTCGTGAAATCGGAGAAAAGCTGGCAAGACAGCTCGGTATACCCTACTACGACAAGCTGCTGATTAAAAAGGCGGCTCTGGAATCCGGATTAAGCGAAGAATTTCTTTCCCGGACAGAAGAATCCCCCATTAACAGTATCCAGTTTTTAAGCGGCAACCCTTATGCGGACATAGCCGGTATCGGCACCGCATTCTATTCCGAAAGCCAGATGGCTTACAATGCGGAACGCACCGTTATTGAACAGTTGGCAAAGCAGGGTTCCTGCGTTATCATCGGCCGCTGTGCTTCCGACATTCTTCCCAAGGAAGACCGTCTTTCTGTTTTCATTTATGCAGACAAAGCGGATAAAATCAAACGTGTCATGGCACGGAACAGCCTGAGTGAAAAAGAAGCGGCGCACCGCATCAAGCATATGGACCGAATGAGAAAACAGTTCTTTGATTTTTATTCCGACACCTCCTGGGGTCATGCAGACAGCTATGACCTGCTGTTGTCCAGCAGCCGTTTCGGCACGGACGGATGCGTCAATATGATTGTAAACAGTATCAAGGAATTAGAGGCATAAAAAGATGAATAAAGACCTTACTGTAGGAAAGCCGGAAACCGTTTTATGGAAATTCTGCCTGCCCTTATTCGGCAGTATCATTTTCCAGCAGTTATACAATATCGCCGACAGCCTGGTTGCCGGAAAATTCGTCGGCGAAAACGCTCTGGCTGCGGTCGGTAACAGCTACGAAATCACTCTTATTTTTATAGCCTTTGCCTTCGGCTGCAACATGGGCTGCTCCGTTGTGGTATCCAAGCTTTTCGGTGCCAAGAATTTCAGGGAAATGAAAACAGCGGTCTACACCGCCTGCATCTTCAGCGCCATCGTGTGTGCTTTCCTGATGCTAATCGGTATCGCCGGTTCCGGACTGCTGCTTCGTTTAATCCGTACACCCGACGAAGTTTTTGCGGACTCCAAGCTTTATCTGGACATCTATGCCTGGGGCTTGCCGTTTGTTTTCTTCTATAACATTGCAACCGGTATCTTTTCCGCTTTGGGTGACTCCAAAACACCGTTCTACTTTCTGGCGGTTTCTTCCTTATCCAATATCGCCGTAGATATCTGGTTTGTAAAAGCCTTCCACATGGGCGTTGCCGGTGTTGCCTGGGCTACCTTCCTCTGCCAGGGCGTAAGCTGTGTGCTTGCCATGGTCGTTGTATTCAACAGACTTCGTAAAGTAGAAGGCAAGGAAAAAGCGCCTCTCTTCAGTTGGGCGCTCTTAAAGGACATTGTAGTTATTGCGGTTCCCAGTACATTGCAGCAGAGTTTCATTTCCTTAGGAAACATTATCATCCAGAGTATTATCAACGGCTTCGGTGCTCCCGTTATGGCAGGTTATTCCGCAGCCGTCAAACTGAACAACCTGGTTATTACCTCCTTCACCACACTTGGCAACGGTATTTCCAACTACACCGCCCAGAACCTGGGAGCCAGAAAACTGACCCGTATCAAAGAGGGTATGAAGGTTGGCGTAAAAATGGTATGGATGTTAAGCCTTCCGCTTTTTCTCCTGTACTTCTTTGCCGGCAATGACGTTCTGAAGCTCTTCATGGATGAACCTACCGAACTTGCCATGCATACAGGCATTATGTACCTGCGGATTTTGTCACCCTTCTACTTTGTAGTTTCCGCGAAACTGGTAGCCGACGGTATTCTCCGTGGCGCCGGCATGATGAAGCAGTTCATGATTGCCACCTTCACCGACTTAATCCTGCGTGTGGTTATGGCTTTCGTATTCTCCAGAACCGCTCTCGGTGCCACCGGTATCTGGTGCGCATGGCCCATCGGCTGGTGCATTGCTACCGCCCTCTCCATTATGTTCTACCGTCACGGTCCCTGGGCAACTGCCAAAGCGGAGCAGGAAAAAGCAATATAAATTTCATCTGTACACCCACTATAAAAAGGAGTGCAAATTTCGGTTTGCACTCCTTTTTTTATTTCCACCACTAAATAATAACCGCCGTCTCCGCGTACCCTTCGTGCGTACCCGTAAACAGTCTTCCGGCATCCCCTGTCACGGTATCCTTTACCGTTCCCTTTTCGCAGTCCACCGCTATGTGAGATAAATCCCGCTGCAGTCCTTCTCCCGTGCATTTGCAGAAAGCTTCCTTTGCAGAAAACAACAGAAAGAAATCCTCTTCCTTATCCTGCGCATTGTGAATTTTTTCCTTTACTCCGGAAACATCCTTATCATGCCGTTTCTGGATATCCACGCCTATCTGCCGGTCTGCTATGCCGCACAAAACATATTTCCCCGAATGGGACAGGTTAAAAAAGATATCGCTCCTGTTTTGTAAATACGGCTTGCCATGCTCACCAATGCAAACCTGTGATGCCCAAAGAAGTTTTTCCCGCTCCGTCAAGGGCAGCGTCCGCAACTCTTCCAGAACTTTTTCCACAGAAAACTCTGTGACCGTAAGTGCCGTGCCTTCGTTCCGCATTTCTGTCACTATCTTCAATTTCTGCTCGGAAACCTGCAGCCACCGATGCAGGGTGTAAGTAAAAAGCAGCCAGGCGCCCACACTCTGGGCTCTGTTTTTTTCTTTATGAAAGGAAAGAGCATGTGCCTTTCTTTCCTCATTCAAAAACGCACATGCTCCTGCTTCCGTTTCAGGGTTCATCAGCCCTGTTATATTCATTCTCGTAATCAGCATCGAAATAACCATGCCTTTCCTCAAGTGATAATTTCTGCAACTCTAAATTTTATTCTTCTTCCTCGGGATGCGTGATGTTTAAGGCAATCTGCAAATCATCCAACTGCTTATCGTCAACCACATCCGGTGCATTGCTCATTAAATCGGAGGCATCCTTAACCTTCGGGAAAGCGATAACCTCACGGATATTGTCTGCTTTCACAAGCAGCATGACAAAACGGTCCAGACCGATTGCCAGACCTGCGTGAGGCGGTACTCCGTACTTGAAAGCGTTAATCAGGAAACCGAATCTGTCGTATGCGGCTTCTTTGGTAAAGCCCAGTACTTCAAACATCTTTTCCTGTACTTCCGGCTGGAAAATTCTGACGCTGCCGCCGCCAAGCTCAATACCGTTCAATACGATATCGTAAGCCTTTGCACGGACTCTGCCGGGGTCGGAATCAATGTACTGTAAATCCTCATCCATGGGCATGGTAAACGGATGGTGCATAGCCACATAACGGTTCTCTTCGTCGCTCCACTCTAAGAGAGGGAACTCGGTTACCCAGAGGAAGTTGAATTTATCGTTGTCAATCATATTAAGCTGCTTAGCCACTTCGATACGAAGCGCACCCAGTACGCTGAATACAATCTTATTCTTGTCCGCTGCAAATAAAAGCAGGTCTCCGGGCTGTCCTTCCATGGCATCTACCAGATTTTTCAGTTCTTCTTCCGTCATGAACTTTGCAAAAGAAGACTTGTAAGTGCCGTCGGGTAAAACAGAGAGGTAAGCCAGACCTTTTGCACCGTAGCCCTTGGCAAAATCAACCAGCGCATCAATCTTCTTACGGGGCATTTCCGCTTCACCCTTTACATTGATGCCTCTGACGGAACCGCCGTTCTCCAGTGCACTTGTAAATACACCGAAACCGCAGCCCTTTACCACATCGGATACGTTCTTCAGTTCCATGCCGAAACGGGTATCCGGCTTATCGGAACCAAAACGCTCCATGGCTTCCTGCCAGGTCATGCGCTTAATGGGAAGCTGCACATCCAGACCGATGGCTTCCTTGCATACTCTTGCTACCATTTTTTCGGTCGTTTCAATAACGTCATCCACATCTACGAAGGACATTTCCAGGTCAACCTGTGTAAATTCCGGCTGTCTGTCGGCACGAAGGTCTTCGTCACGGAAACATCTTGCAATCTGGAAATAACGGTCATAACCGGAGCACATTAAAAGCTGCTTGAAAATCTGCGGAGACTGGGGAAGTGCATAGAACTTACCCGGATGCACACGGCTGGGAACCAGGTAGTCTCTGGCACCTTCCGGTGTGGATTTGCAGAGCATGGGAGTTTCAATTTCAAAGAAACCTTCTTCATCCATGTGCTTTCTGATGGTTGTGGTAATCTTACTTCTTAACTTTAAGTTCTTCTGTAAGTTGGGTCTTCTTAAATCCAGATAACGGTATTTTAAGCGCAAATCTTCTTTGGTCTTGGTATCTGCTTCCACGGGGAAGGGCGGTGTTTCTGCCTCGGATAAAATACGAATCTGCTCGGCGCGTACTTCGATGTCGCCGGTAGCCAGGTTTTCATTACTTGCCGCCGCTCTCTTTTCCACACGGCCCACAACCGCAACTACGAACTCGCTTCTCAGCTTTGCAGCCTTTTCAAAGTTCTCGCTGCCGCAGTCGCTTTCCTCAAAAATAACCTGCAGAATACCTGCACGGTCACGCAGGTCCACAAAGATAATACCGCCTTTGTTGCGCTGCTTCTGTACCCATCCCATTACGGTAACGGTTTCACCGATGTTGGCGCTTGATAATTCGCCGCATCTGTGTGTCCTTTTTAATCCTTTCATTGTCTCAGCCATTGGTTTTCTCCTTTATATCTCCGCTTAGTGCTGCAGAGGATTCTTATAAAATTCCCGGAACTCCTCATAGCCTTCTGCCGTGAGCTGTTCCTTCTGGAATTTTTTATTCTTGTTCATACGGGCGATTAAAATCTGATGTCCGTCTTCTCTTTCCTTCTGTGCCAGTGCGATAATTTCACACAAAGCCTCTCCGGCAACGCCCTTTTCAATCAGGAAAGCTTTCTTTGCCGGCTGGGTCGGAACCTTGAAGCCTTTTTCCATTAACAGAAGGATAATTCTCTCAAATCCGATGGAAAATCCGCATGCGGGCACATCGTTTCCGGTAAACTTTCCCACCATCTTGTCGTAACGTCCGCCGCCGCCGCAGCTTCCGCCGAACTCCGGCATGGCAATTTCAAAAATGGTGCCGGTGTAATAGCTCATGCCTCTTACCAGAGTCGGGTCAAATACCAGTTCAAAAGAATCCGCCTTGGTGGCTTTCACGCTGTCCATGATTTCCATAAAGGAATGCATGACGTCCTCATCCAAATAATCCTTTAAGGTATCTAAAAGGTACGCGGGACCGTTTTCCGCTTTTTCCACCTCTGCAAACAGATTTAAGTATTTCTCGCAGATTTCTTCCGCATAGCCGTCCTCTACAAGCTCCGCTTTCACGCCGTCCATGCCAATCTTGTCCATCTTGTCCAGTGTAATGAATACACTGTCGTAAGACTCCTCGGGAAATCCCGCATATGCTGCCATTGCCTTTAAGATGCGGCGGTCATTGATACGAATCCGGAAATTGGAAAAGCCCAGTCTTGTCAATGTTGTTGTGGTTGCCAGAATAAGCTCGATTTCCGCTAAATTGGAAGGTTCGCCCAGAATATCAATGTCGCACTGCATGAACTGGCGGTAACGTCCTCTCTGAGGTCTGTCGGCTCTCCACACATTTCCCATCTGTAATGCCTTGAAGGGACTGGGAAGGTTTGCCGCATTGTTGGAATAAAAGCGAACCAGAGGAACCGTCAAATCGTAACGGAGTCCGCCGTCCACCAAATCATTTTCACTTGCAGCGGTTTCTAAATTCAGCTTTTCGCCACGCTTCAAAATCTTAAAAATCAGTTTTTCGTTTTCGCCGCCCTGCTTATTGCTTAAGTTTGCAATGTTTTCCACGCAGGGAGTTTCTATGGAAGTAAATCCAAACTTTCCATAAGTATCCTTAATCACACTGATTACATAATCACGTATCTGCATCTCTGCAGGTAAAATGTCCTTCATGCCGGTAACCGGCTTCTTGGAAAGCGCCATATCTGCTCCTATCTATGCGTTTTCTCGCAATTTTTGTTAATTTTACTTACAGTATTTTACACTTTATCTGTTAGTATTTCAAGCATTAGTTTCCTGTTGCATTTTCCTTTTATTTGTCACTTTTCTTTTTTATTTCGGAAAATCACTTGACATAGTATTAAATACTACATAAAATAGAAGAGAAAATACTTAAGATAGGATGTAAAGTCATGTTTCAGATAGTTGTTGATTCCGCTGCCAATATTCCGACAGAGCTTGTTAAAAAGTACGATATCCGCGTAATATCCTTCGTAAATTATGTAAACGGAAAAAAGGTGGTCTGCTTTGACCCCGACCTCACTCCCGAAGAAGAAAGAGCAAAGGGCAAGGAGTATTATGATGCTGTCCGCGCCGGTGCCGATGTCAAGACCGGGCTTGTCAGCAGCGGGGATTTTGAAGACCTGTTCCGCTCTATTTTAGAAGCCGGAAACGATATTTTATATTTTTCATTAAGTAAAAACATAAGTGGTACTTACAACTCCGCCCGTATTGCAGCCGAGGAGCTTTCCGAAAGTTTCCCTGACAGAAAAATCCGTCTGATTGACGCCTTAAACGCTTCCCTGGCACAGGGTATTCTTGCCATTTACGCCAGCGAAATGCGTGCCAAGGGAATGAGCCTTGACGAAACCGCCGACATTCTCAGTACCTACCCTGCCAAAATGAACGGTGTCTTTACCGTCGGCGACTTAAAATATTTATCCAGAACCGGCCGTATCAGCAGTTCCGCTGCTTTAGTCGGAAATCTTTTAAGCATCAAGCCCATCTTACGCGGCAACAAGGACGGCTTCATTGTCCAGTTCAAGAAATGCAGAGGCCGCAAGGCAGCCTTAAACACCCTGATTTCTCTGGTTTGCGACAATATTGTAAATCCGGAAGAACAGATTATCGGCATTGCCCACGCAGACTCTTACGAAGATTCCCTCTATGTAATGGGGGAAATTCAAAAACGCGTGAAGCTCCGCGGTTTCATCAATACTTCCTACGACTACTGCACCGGCAGCCACGTTGGTCCCGATACCATCGCCCTCTTCTTCATGGCAAAGAACCGGGAACTTGGGGAAGGAAAGTAAATTTCAGAAAAAATTTGAGCTAAACTCTCCATAACAGAAAAATAAAGGGACAGCCTGCCGGTTGTCCCTTTTATATTTTCCGTTTTCCTTTTAATCCGCAAAAAGCTCCCTTTTGCGTTCTATCATTTCCTCTATTTTTTCCATATACAGTCCCACATCCTTCACATTGTCGCATCGTTCAATCCGTCCGTCCGGGAAGACTCTCTTGGTAATGGAACCGGCTCCCAGTGCAAGAATAGTCTGTTTCTCCTCCATAATCAGGATGTTGTAAATGCCGTCGCCGCCTTCTTTCGCATACCCCACATTTTCAAAATTGCCGGACATGTTTTTTTGCCGGTATAAATAATAAGGATACATGCCCATATCCCTTGCTCCCCTGGACGCAATTTTCATGGTTTCATCGGTATTATGCAGCGTTTTTACCCCATTTTCCTGAATCCACAACGCCAGTCTGGATGCCCGTTTAATGGCAAGGGAATGTACCGTAAGGGAATCCGGCTGCAGCATTTTGATTTCCTCTATGGTATTTTCCACGTCCTCTTCCAGTTCACCCGGAAGTCCCAGAATAATGTCCATGTTAATATGGAAATCTCCTGTCTTCCTTGCCAGATGAAAAGCTTCCTTCACCTGTTCCACGGTATGCTGTCTGCCAATCAGCTTCAAGGTATCCTGCTTCATGGTCTGCGGGTTGACACTGATTCTGTCCACCTTATGTGCGGCAAGAACCTTGAGCTTGTCCTCCGTAATACTGTCGGCACGTCCCGCTTCCACCGTAAATTCCTGCACCGTGGAAAAATCAAACCGTTCCTGCAAGGCGGAAATCAGCCTGTCAAGCTGCGGTGCCGTCAGAGTGGTAGGCGTTCCGCCTCCAATATACACACTGTCCAGAATTTTGCCGGCAAAAGCTTCTTTTGTAAAGTCCATTTCCTTAATCAGACAGTCAATGTATTCTTCCACCTTGTCCCGCCACTTACAGATGGGATTGGACGTAAAGGAACAGTACAGACAGGTTGTCGGGCAGAACGGAATGCCGATGTACAGGCTGTATCCTTTTTCATAATGAATATGGGAAAGCAGCTCCTTTTCTCTCTTAGCAATTTCCACGGACAAATCCGCCTTTTCCGTGCTGACAAAATGCTCCTTCTGCAAGGCTGCCACTATTTCTTCCTCTGTTTTTCCTTCTTCCAGAAGTCCCATGGCAATCTTGGTCGGACGGATACCCGTCAGGTTTCCCCAGGGAAGCTCTTTTCCCGTCATGCCGCACAAAGTCTTGTATAAAAATTTCTTAAACTCATTTTTATAGGTAGACTCTGCCTCTTCCCGGTGCCAGATGTATTCCCCAGAAGCATTGCCTGCTTCTGTTGCATCCTTTACTTTCACCGATGCACCATCATCCTGAAGTACAATCTCTATTCTTATGTTTTCTTCCCACTCTTTATTCTTCTCCGAAGACATCTCCGGCGTCAGAACCTTAACCATCTCCTCCGGATAAAAAGCCTTCACAAGGGAATGCACATCATATTCAAATTGTGATTTATTAATCTTTACAGCAAACATAATTTTTTACCTCTCATTTCCCTATTATCGTCTTTCAAGGCATTTCTTGTCAACTGTATTATCCAATGTACTGTGTAATATTTCCACTCTCCCTCGCACAAAAAAGGCATGCAAAAATGAATCTCTTTTCTGCATGCCTTACATTCTATATTCGCCAAACGTCCCTTACATCAGCGGATATTTGTCGGTCAGAGTCTGGACAATGGCTCTGGCTTCGGGGATTTTCTCCTCGCCGCCCTTGATAACCATGGCGATTGCTTCTGCAATCTTATCCATATCTTCGGTGTTCATGCCTCTGCTGGTAACGGCAGGTGTGCCTAAGCGGATACCGCTGGTGACAAACGGTGACTGCGGATCATTGGGAATGGTATTCTTGTTGCAGGTGATGTGTGCTGCGTCAAGAAGCTTCTCCACTGCCTTACCGGTCAGACCGTAATTGGTTAAATCCACTAACATCAGGTGATTGTCCGTACCGCCGGAAACAATCTTAATGCCGCGGCTCATCAGTCCGTTGCAGAGAGCCTGTGCATTATCAATAATATTCTGCTGGTAAACCTTGAAGTCATCACTCAAGGCTTCCTTAAAGCAGACTGCCTTTGCCGCAATCACATGCATCAGAGGACCGCCCTGGATGCCGGGGAAAATAGCCTTGTTGAAGTTGAATTTATCCGCTGCTTCCTTGTTGCATAAAATCATACCGCCTCTGGGTCCGCGGAGTGTCTTGTGGGTTGTGGTGGTAACCACATCCGCATAGGGAATGGGGCTCGGATGAAGACCTGCTGCCACAAGACCCGCAATATGCGCCATATCCACCATGAGAACCGCACCTACTTCATCCGCTACTTCACGGAATTTCTTGAAGTCGATGGTTCTTGCGTAGGCAGATGCACCGGCAATAATTAACCTGGGTTTGTTGGCAATAGCCAGCTCTCTCATTTTATCATAGTCAAGGAAACCGTCATCATTTACGCCGTAAGGCACTACATGGAAGTATTTACCGGACATGTTTACCGGGCTTCCGTGTGTTAAATGTCCGCCATGGTCAAGGTTCATGCCCATGATGGTGTCGCCGGGCTTACAGACAGCAAACTGTACTGCCATATTCGCCTGTGCGCCGGAGTGGGGCTGTACATTGGCATAATCGCAGCCGAACAGCTCCTTTGCCCTTTCAATCGCCAGATTTTCTACTACGTCCACGCATTCACAGCCGCCGTAATATCTCTTTCCGGGATAGCCTTCCGCATATTTATTGGTAAGGACGCTTCCCATTGCCGCCATAACTGCTTTGCTGACCCAGTTTTCGGATGCAATCAGCTCAATGTGGCTGTTCTGTCTTTCCTGCTCGTCTACAATAGCCTGTGCGATTTCCGGGTCTACTGCCTTTACTTCTTCTAAAGAATACATAACGTTTCCTCCATTTCCTGCTTTTTTACATTAACGTATCAAAACGTTTGTCCTAAATTATAACATAGCGCACCCCTTCACGCAAGATTTCATTTACTTTCCTTCCCTTTACTGCTACAATAAACCGTAAAGGATAAAGAATGGAGATTACCATGCAGAAATACGAACTTATCATAAATCCCGCTTCCCGCTCCGGCAACGGTATGCGGATTTGGAAAGAAGAAATAAAACCGGTGCTCGAGGCAAACAAAATACCGTTTGCTGCCCACTTTTCCCAAAAAGCAGGTGATGTGGCAGCCCTTTCTTCTTCCATTACCGGGGAATATGCAAAAGAAAACCAGCCTCTCCGCCTCATTATTTTAGGCGGCGACGGTACGTTCAACGAAGCCCTGCAGGGAATTTCTTCGTATAATAATATGAAGATTGGCTACATCCCCACCGGCTCTTCCAACGACCTGGCAAGGGATCTTGGCATTCCGAAAAATCCGCAGCAGGCCCTAAATCTCATTCTGGACGAAAAACATGTCTGTTACATGGATTTAGGCTGCGTGCGCACCCCGAACAGAACCACTTATTTTGCGGTAAGCTGCGGCATCGGCTTTGACGCCGCCGTATGCGAAGAAGCCATGAACTCCAAAATCAAGGATTTCTTCAACCGCATCAAATTAGGAAAGCTCACCTACTTCGGTATTGCCATAAAGCAGCTTATCTCTGCGAAAAAGACCGCCTGCGATTTATTTCTGGACGATGACAACGAGCCAATACATATTGACCGGCTTCTGTTTACCGTATCCATGATTCACCGTTTTGAGGGCGGCGGCTTTAAGTTCTGCCCCAATGCGGACTGTACGGACGGCAGGTTTGAACTCTGCGTGGCGGGAGATGTTCCCAAGCCCGTTATCCTGCTTGCCCTGCCTACCGCTTTCTTCGGAAAGCATTACATGGTGCCAGGCATTCATGCTTTTCACGCCGAAAAAATCACCATCAAGACAAGCAAGCCCCTATGGGTTCACACGGACGGAGAAGTACACGAAATGGCTGACTTTTTAGAAATAAGCTGTCAGCAGAAAACAATCCCCATGATTGTATAATTTTAATGTTTTTTGCATTAAAATACAGAAATTACTTTTATACATAAAGAATTTCTTAATTCTTTACAAAGATTTGCAAAAAGGGATTGCAAAAAAAATAAACTTAGCTATACTTGTGGTGTAACTTTGGGAGAGAATGTAATAACCCCCTTTTTGGTCTTCGGGGGATATGATGGGAGTTTTATTGTGAAAAAGAAATTTGAATGGAAGAGTTTTTATCTCAAGTACCGCCATGCCATTCCGGCCATCATTTACGGCATCATTTATCTGACATGGTTCAGCTATCTGGAGAAAACGGTGACGAGCCAGTACCGGGTCATACATGTAGCGCTGGATGACATGATTCCTTTCTGTGAGGTATTCGTCATTCCTTACTTTTTATGGTTTGCGTACATTGCAACGGTTGTGGTTTTCTTCTTCTTTAAAGACAAAGAGGAATATTACAAAACCTGCCTGTTCCTGGCAACCGGCATGACCATTTTCTTAATCGTTTCCACTCTGTGGCCCAACGGTCAACACTTAAGACCTTATGTAATGCCCAGAGACAATATTTTCACCAGAATGGTGGCTGCCCTGTATAAGACAGATACGCCTACCAACCTCTGGCCCAGCATCCATGTTTACAATTCCCTGGGTGTGCACATTGCCGTTATGAAGAGCAGGCATCTGGAAAATAAAAAAGGCATCCGCATCGGTTCCTTCATCCTTTGCGTATCCATTATCCTTTCCACCATGTTCATCAAACAGCATTCCGTCTTTGACGTTACCACCGCTTTCATTATGGCAGCCGTTATGTACGTGCTGGTTTACCGTTTTGATTTGGTATGTGCCATCAGACGTATGTTTCACCCGGACCGCAGCCGCGGACCTCAGGTTGAGTCTTAATAAAAAAGCGTATGAGCGAAATGCCCATACGCTTTTGTTATTTCTTAGTTAAAGTTAAAAATCTTCTGGCAGATCATATAGCCTTCCACGGAAAGCTTTCGGCCTCCCTTGCCCGGCAGGTTCATGAAACCGCCCATAATGCCGTTGCGCATCCAGGCGTATAAAAGCTTGTCCTTATCTTTTAAGTACTGCCACAGCTCTTTCTTGGCGTTAAGCTGCTCTTCCGTACCGGCACGCAGGCACAGTGCGGAGGAAACCGTCATGATAATTTCCAGATAATTTCTCATATACTGATGACGTCTCTTGCATTTGATAATCTGGTTCTTATGCTCCGTATAGAAATCAATCATGATTTTATTGACTCTTATCTGCTGGTCTAAGCGGGAAATCATAACCGTTTCATTGACGGACTGGTCGGAACGTCCGATGTAATAGCGGTAAAAATTCACATCCAGATAATACATGGTATTTACATGTAAAAGGGGCTCAAACACATAGATGTTGTCCACATAGAAGGTGTGCTCCGGCAGATGCAGTCCGCAGTCCCTCAAAAGCTGGGTGCGGAAAATAACGGAATGCATCAGGATGTAATGTGCCTTCCTGAAATGTCTGCAGTCGTCCCAGGTAAACATCCTGTCCGTTGGCAGAATGCGGCGGTAATGCATAACCTTTTTACGCTTCTCCCCTTCTTTTTCGTAGACAAAGTTGCTTACCAGCATGTCCAACGCCTTGTCGCCGCCCGCAATGTCGCGCAGGGTGTCCAGAATCTTTTTGTAAGCTTCTTCCTGCACCCAGTCATCGGAGTCCACTACCTTGAAATACAGCCCCGAAGCGTTCTCAATACCCGCATTCACGGCAGAACCGTGACCGCCGTTTTCCTTATGAATTGCTTTAATGATACTGGGATATTTTGCCGCATATTCATCTGCAATTTCCGCAGTATTATCCTTGGTGGAGCCATCGTCCACAATCAGGATTTCCACATCTTCTCCTCCCTTTAACAGGGATTCAATGCATTTTCCCATGTATGCTGCCGAGTTATAGCATGGTATTGCAATGGATAAAAGTTTCATAATTGTTTTCATTCCTCCTGTTTAGCGGATTTATAATATATATGACGCATACGCTGCAAACGCAGACGGTATGGCATATTTTTTCTGTACTTCTTCGGAACGTTCAAAAATCCACTGTTCCTTTTTGACGGCCTGCGTGCGGTCGGAAAGCTCGTCCACGCGCACCTGGTATCCCCACATATGCCATTCCTTATGGGAAAACACATGCACCGCATCCGTAAGTCTTACCACCCTGACGATGGGCATACCTCTTTTTTTGAAAAAAGCAGTGACTTCTTCCGGTGAAAGATGCCCTTCCGTGTTGGGAAATTCATATAGCCCTGCCAAAAGTCCTTTGTCCGGTCTTTTGTGAAGTGCCGTCTTTTCCTCATCCTGCAGGATAAAAACTGTTTTTTCCTCTATTGTACGGCCTTTTTTTGCGCTCTTTACCGGGAACTCGCTCTGTCTTCCGGCATGGTACGCCGCACAGATATGGGAAAGGGGGCATGCCTCACAATGAGGAGCACCGTTGGGGATGCAGACCATGGCGCCGATTTCCATCATGGCCTGATTAAAATCACCGGCACGTTTAGGCATGGCTGCCAAAAGCTCCTCTTCCAGGCTTTTCTTTACCTTCGGCTGCGCAATATCGTCCGTTCTCATAAAAAGTCTTGCGATGACCCGCAGTACATTGCCGTCCACCGCCGGAACCGGTATGCCGAAGGCAATGGAAGCAATCGCTCCCGCCGTATAGCTGCCGATACCCTTAAGCTTCAAAAGCTCCTCTGCGGAAGCCGGCATTTCTCCGCCGTATTCCGTCATAATCTGGATGGCTGCTGCCTTTAAGTTCCGGGCACGGTTGTAGTAGCCCAACCCTTCCCAGAGCTTTAAGAGCACATCCTCTTCCACCTCGGAAAGACTTTTAATATCCGGCAGAGCCTTCATGAAACGCTCAAAATATGGCTTCACGGCTTCCACTCTGGTCTGCTGGAGCATAATCTCGGAAACCCAGACCCGGTATGGGGTCGGTTCCTCTCTCCACGGCAAAATCCGTCTGTTAGTATCATACCATTTTAAGAGCGGTTTGGGAATATCCCCCACTGTGAAATTAAGATTTTCATCAGAATTTTCTAAGGAATTTTCCTCATCTGAGAGTCTTATTTTCACTTTATCCTGTATTTCCATACAATCTTTGCCGATAAAGCAGTCGTATGCAAGGATATGCACACCGGCTTTCTCTGCCTTTTTCAGCGCCTCCGCAAAAGCAGGCTGCATGGCGGCATTGGGCGTAAAATAATCCACATCCTTCATCTGGATAACAAACAGAATATACGCCTCATATCCGCCCTTTTTTGCCTCCATCATCTCTTCCACATGCTTTAACGCCCGTTCGGACGGAGCATCGGGAAACATGACGCAGTTATTCTCTTCTAAAGTAACTCCCTTGACCTCCATGAAAATCTTTTTGTCCGGCGTCTCCATATAAAAATCGAACCGGGAATTACCGTATTTTGTTTCCGGACGCAGCAAACACAGGTCCGGGAAGAGTATTTTTTTTCTAAGCCACTCTTCCACAGCCCTGTTGGGTGCCTGGGAATCCATATTGATAAGCCTGCCCTGCTTTTCCACCGCCACAAGGTCATATGCCGTACTTCTTGTCCTGCTGTCGCTTCGCTCTAAATAAACCGGTGCATGCTCCGTCAGAAGCTCCCGGCACCTGCCGGTATTTTTCACATGCACCTTTTCCCGCCTGCCGTTTATCTCGGCATAGGCTATAAAACGGTTGGAGCGCTCCAAAAAAGTGCCCTCCACAATATCATGATACTTCATGTATAACTCTTTCTATCCTATATATTTTGTCAGTCGCTGCCGGCTCTTCGTTCTCCGCCGCTTTCTCTTCTTTGGGAACCTCTGTAATTGCCGGCACCCTTGCCGAAGGAACCACCTCCGCCGCAGGCCCTACATGCACCTGCTGGTCATCAAAGAAAATCTGCGCCCCGAAGGCTGCCAGCACATCTCTTTTCGTCACTCCGCCCAGAAAGCATGCCTCATCTATACGGACGTTCCATGCCCGCAGGGTGCGGATTACCCGCTCGTGGGCGGGGGCACTCCTTGCCGTAACAAGTGCCGTCCTTATGGGCGACTCCCCCGGCGCATATTCCTGCTGCCAGTCGGAAATGGTATGCAGAAATCTGGCAAAGGGACCGGCGCAAAGCGGAATGTCCGCCTTCTTTCTCTCACTGCTTTCAAAGGCTTCCAGTCCTTCTTTTCGGAAAACATTCTCTGCTTCATCGGAAAAAATAACCGCATCCGCATCAAAGGCAATCCTGATTTTGCCGTCCGAAGGGCTTTCCTTATAGTGGTTTCCTTCTCCGCAGACAATACCGGCAGCAATGCCCGCCTCTATGGCAGCCCGCACATCCTCCTCACAGGCGGACAGAAACAAATCCGTCCGAAACGCGGCAAGGTACGGCGCCATCGGTGCTCCGCTCGTAAAAAAGGACCGGGTGATATCCAATCCGTAATGCTCTATGGAACGGAAAATCCGAAGCGAAATGTCCGGGCTGTTTTTCGACATGAGCACCACCTCCACCCGGTTGCCGAATGCATGGCGCCCGGTGACGTCTATTCCGGTGGTAACATTTAAAGACAACAGTGCTTTTATCAGGGAGAACCCCGGGCCGGGCTTTAAGATTTCCGTCTCGTGCTCCCTCTGGTACTTCGCATAGGCTTCCACGCCTTCTTCTTCAAAAATCCGGTTCTCCGTCCGCAAATCAAATAGCGCTCTTGTGGAGATGCCGATAATCAGTCTGTTTTCCAAGCTGTATGCCATAGTCTTCTCCCATCCTTTCCATACCCGTGGTGAAGGCCGGCACCCTGCTGGTTATCTTAGCCGGCTGCCCTCAAATTTCTTTTTGGTAAGCAGACAGTTTTTCAGGCTGTAATATCTGTCCTCTATTCTGCCCTCCGGCACTTCCACATCGCATGCCACCGCCATGGTGTTAATCATGTCATCCGTAATCCGGTGCTTTAAGGCGGATAAAATATTCAGTCTGTCCTCGCAGTTGTCAGCGTCCAGAAACTCCAACACCATAGGGTCCAATGTCATTTCTTCCGGTTCCTGCAATTCAAACCGGTGCTCCTGCGCGGCATCGGGATATTTTCCCTTATCAAGTACCGCACAGAAATCGCCAAGCGGTCTGGCATAAACTTTTCCTTCCCCGTAAAGAGCCTGATAGATTACCAGCTCCTCGCCCGTTTCCGAATGCTCTGCCACCGTCATCACCTGGTATAAATTGCCCTTAAAATGTTTGTAAACTTCATTTGCTTTGGGAATACGAGCCATAATTTCTCCTCTCATTTCAGGCATTCTTCCATTATAGTCCCCGTCCCGCGATAATTCTAATCAGGAAATCGAAAAGGTAAACGAAACTTCTTCCTTTTGAAAAGCTTCCTCTTCCATCGCTTTCTGCAAAAGCTCCTGCACAAGCGCTTCTTTTTCCTCATCCGCAAGTACTGCCAGCCTGCGATGGTGAAGAAATACCGTGTATTCCCTTCTGCCGTCCTCGTAGGTGACACGGTTGCACATAACACCGCTGTCGGGGTAACCTGTTTTATTTAAATATTCTCTTACATCCTCTACATACTGCTGCTCCAGTGCCGCATAGTGCTCTTCTTTCATGCGCTCACTGCTCTCGCTTTTCACAATGCCCGCCGCTGACAGCCATACCGCCAGAATAAGTAAAACCGTAACTCCTGCAAATACTGTATTTTTCATAACCGCTCCTGCCCTTCTTCCCGAAAACCTCTGCCTTCCGCAGCGGCTTTCTTCCTATCTGTTTCTCTCTTATGAAGCCCTTGAATGAAAAACTAAAACTCAACTGAAATATCATCTGATTACACAAAATCG